>JACCDL010968528.1_pt1 | contig 51745 bp, 50 predicted proteins | sample 7441931 | NCBI WGS metagenome assembly JACCDL01 (sample SAMN15323437, study PRJNA562643) | freshwater metagenome | isolation source: river surface water | place: USA:Blue River Watershed | collected 2017-08-16
GGCTAATATCAATCATCCCATTGGTGTTTCAGAATATGAATTGACTAAACTGTTTCCAGATGAATTTAAAAGCAGCTTACCCACAATCGAAGAAATTGAATCTGAACTAAAAGATGAGCTCTAATTTCTCCTTCATACCATTCCAGTGGGCGTCATTGGCGCAAGCACCCAAAGAGGCGGAGCAACAGGTATATGGTGCGCCGTTGTACGCTGCAATGCTTTGCCGCAAGAGCTTAGAAGAGTGGGTGCGTTGGATGTATGAACATGATGCTGATTTAACGTTACCCTACGATACATCTTTGAATGGTCTCATTCATGACCAAGGTTTCAAGAATGTGGTGGCGCCGTTACAATTCAATCACATCAATCTTATTCGGAAATTGGGAAATGCCGCCGTGCATACCAATGCTAAAATAAAACCGCAAGAAGTCCTGTATGCTCTGCGCTTGCTGCACGGTTTCATTGTTTGGGTAACCTTTATGTATGGAGAAGAGAAGCCTGCATGGTTACCTTTCAGCGAAGATTTTATTCCTAAAGAAAATGGTAAGGACAAGTCGAAAGAAGAGCTTCAGCAATTAGAAAAAGCTTTTCATGCGCAACAAAGTGAGTTAAAGAAATTACAGGAAGAGCTGGCGCAAATCAAATTACTGAAAGAGCAAAACGCCAGTTTCATTCCTCCTCCAATAGATCCCAATGAAGACACCACACGCAAAATGTATATCGATACATTGTTGCGAGAAGCGGGTTGGGATCCGTTCGGATTCAATGTCCCTGAATACGAAGTGAAGAACTGTATGCCACAAGCCAATGGAAACAGCGGAACGGGCAAAGTAGATTATGTTTTATGGGGTGATGATGGAAAGCCGTTGGCAGTAGTGGAAGCCAAGCGCACAAGCAGAGATCCTCGAGTGGGTCAACACCAAGCAAAGTGCTACGCTGACTGTTTACAAAAAGAATTTGGTCAACGGCCGGTTATCTTTTATACCAACGGATTTCAATCGTGGATGTGGGACGATTTGAATTACGCTCCGCGTGAAGTGTTTGGATTCTATTCCAAAGATGAATTGCAAACGCTCATTCAGCGCAGAACATTCAAGAAGTCGTTGGCGTCACAGACAATCAACAACAGCATTACCGACCGCTATTATCAAGTAGAAGCCATCCGCAAAGTTTCAGAGGCGCTGGAGTCGAATCACCGGGAGGCGTTGTTAATCATGGCAACAGGAACGGGTAAGACAAGGGTGTCTGCCTCTATCATCGATTTGTTGAGCAAGGCCAATTGGGTTAAGCGTGTATTGTTTTTGGCCGATCGAAATGCATTGATACATCAAGCCAAGACCAACTTGAACGATTACTTGCCCAACCTTCCTGCAGTAGACTTAACCCGCGAGAAAGAAGACGAAGGCAGTCGCATTGTTTTCTCTACCTACCAAACCATGATAAACATGATTGATGGAGAAGCAGATGGTGACAACCGTTTTTACGGTGTCGGACATTTCGATTTAATTATTTTCGATGAAATACATCGATCGGTTTACAACCGATACAAAGCCATTTTCAAATATTTCGATGGCCTGCGTATTGGTTTAACGGCTACTCCCAAAAGTGAAGCCGATAGAGATACGTATGCATTATTCAATATGCAGCCGAACAACCCCACCTATGCGTATGAGCTGGATCAAGCGGTAAGTGATGGTTATTTGGTTCCACCGAAAGCCATTTCAGTTCCCATTAAATTTCAACGCTCGGGCATTCGATATGCAGAATTGAGTGATGACGAAAAGATTAAGTACGAAGAGCAATTTACCGATCCGCTCACGGGAGAGTTTCCGGATGAGATAGATGCTGCGGCCTTGAATAATTGGTTGTTCAATACCGATACCGTTGATAAAGCCATTGGGCACGTGATGCAAAACGGAATTAAAGTGGAAGGAGGGGATAAGTTAGGCAAGACCATCATATTTGCTCGCTCACACAAACATGCAAAGTTCATAGAAGAACGATTCAACCTGCAGTATCCGCAGTACAAAGGTGAGTTCATGAAAGTGATTGACCATCATGAAGAGTATCGATATGATTTGCTGAACAAATTCAAAGGCAAAGACAAGATGCCGCAGATTGCTGTTACGGTGGACATGTTGGATACGGGAATTGACGTGCCTGAGGTAGCCAACTTGGTATTCTTCAAACCCGTCCGAAGCAGTTCCAAGTTTTGGCAGATGATTGGAAGAGGAACCCGCTTGTGCAACGATCTTTTTGGTCCAGGCATGAACAAAAAGGAATTTGTCATTTTTGATTTTTGCGAAAATTTCGAATTCTTCAACAATAAACCAAAAGGTGTTGAAGGGGCTTCGGGTAAGTCCTTAAGCCAACGATTATTTGAGATTCGTTTGAAATTGAGTTTCATCTTGCTCAATGATGAAAGCGCTGAGTTGAAGGAATATGGCAAGGCAATATTGCAAGGCCTCGTAGAACAAACACAAGCATTGAATACCGAAAGCTTTATCGTTCGTCAGAATTGGCGTGAAGTTGAAAAATACAAAGACGCCAATTCGTGGAATGCACTTTCAGAATTGGATGTAAAGGAATTGGTAGATAAGATTGCTCCATTGGTTGTAGAGACCAATCAAGATGAAATGGCCAAGCGCTTCGACGCCACGTTACTCGATATTCAGTTGAGTATTTTGGAAGGAATGCCAAGGCAGCAGAAGTTGATTCAGAATACAATCAATACAGCAGGCAAGTTATCCAAGAAGGAGAGTATTCCGAGTGTAGCTGCCAAGCGTGAAACCATTCGAATGGCACAAGAAAAGGACTTTTGGAAATCGGGAGACATCATGGCCATTGAGCATGTGCGTGTAGAATTGCGAGAGCTCATTAAGTTCATTGACTTTGAAAACAGGGCCATTTATTTCACCATGTTCGAAGACGAAATTCTCGGATCTGTGAGCGAGCATCAATTGGTATATGGATTCAATGATTTGGAAGCCTATCAGAGAAAGGTGAAGCAATATTTGCAAGAGCACCAGAATCATTTGATCATTCACAAGATTCGCAACAACGTTCAAATCACGGAAGCCGAGTTGAAGCAGTTGGAAGAGATGTTGTTTTCTCAAGGAGAGTTGGGCACAAGAGAAGAGTTTGTGAAAGCTTACGGCGAAGCACCATTGGGTAGTTTCATTCGAGGCATAGTGGGGTTGGAAATCAATGCCGCCAAGGAGGCATTCGGAGAGATTTTGCAAGGTCAGAATCTAAATTCGCAGCAGATTCGTTTCATGGACACCATCATCAACTTTTTCTCAGTCAAAGGAATCATTGATCCCGAGATGCTCTTTGAGCCACCCTTCACGGACATCAATAGTTCTGGCGTCATGGGCGTCTTCGACGCCGAAGAAACCCGCAAGGTTATTTCCATTATTGAGAGGGTGAATGGAACGTGTATGGTGGGGTGAGGGGATTATTTAAAATATATTGAATTAAAATACAAATAAAGAATTGAAAGCCAATCAACAAATCCCCAAATTCCACGAGACCCTGATTCCGATTCTAACCATTCTTGCCGATGGCAATCCTATTCATTGGAATGAATTGAGGATTAAGGTTCGTGATCGGTTTTATGCTGATTTACCTGAAGAGTTATTGCGATTGAAAACCAAGAGTGGAGATCCTCTCGTTTTAAATCGAATTGCTTGGGGGAAGTCTTTTTTGCATCAGGCAAAAATGGTTTGTCTACCCAGTAGAGGAATGGTTCAAATTACGGAAAAAGGTAAGGCTGCCTTGATTGTTGGTACATTAACCTTTCAGGATGTAAAGAGGGATCCGGATTACATCGCCTATCAGCAGCAAAAAGAGTCGGATAGAGAAGTTTTAGAAATTCAAACTTCAGAGAGAGAAGATGTTTCGCCACAGGATATGATCGACTCTGGAATCGATGCTATTGAGAGAGATGTTAAGCATGATTTGCTTGCGCGATTAAAGACCATGGATCCCTATTACTTTGAGAAGGTCATCGGAATATTACTCAAGAAAATGGGATATGGCCAATTCCAAGAAACTTCCAAATCCAGAGATGGAGGAATTGATGGAGTTATCAATCAGGATGTCTTGGGCTTGGATAAAATTTATATTCAGGCCAAGCGGTTTGAAGAGAATCAAGTCCGAGAGAAAGATATCCGCAATTTCATTGGAGCCATGAGCGGCGATACTTCGAAAGGGGTATTTGTTACAACGTCTACTTACCATGATGAAGCCGTCAAAAAGGCCAAGGAAGCCCACCATAAAATCGTGCTCATTGACGGCAACCAATTAACGGATTTGATGTATCAATTCGGAATTGGCGTTCAGGTCAAGAACACATACGAAATCAAAGAATTGGATCAAGATTTTTTTATTGAGGATTAGTAACTACCCTTCCTTGCGACAGCGCCGCAATTCATTCCGATGTTTTAACCGTCAGGTGCATACTTTTGTTAGATTAACCAAGAATACCCATTACAGCAAAGCATCTGCGCCTTAGGATTCCAGAATTTGATTGATTAAAGCTTTATCGGATGCATGATTGCAATGAACACCAAATTGGGTGACCAAGAGGATGGGGATGCGTTGATCCGACGTCCCCATTTCGTGGACAGAAACCAACTCAATTTCTTCTTGTAATTAGAGTATCAGGGGTGGATAGTGGTTGGGGTAATTGGATTTTTTGTATTGTCAGTTGATTACAATTTGTTGCCCTATAGTTGATTTCTTTATTTAGATTTTTTTTCATCATGCATCAACTTGTGAGTTCTCACAGTAATGAGTTGCTGATATTGCCTCTTCTGCTCTTTATCAAGAAACGAATTTTCAATAAGTTCGATGGCCAGCGGGAGCCACTTGTCTAATCGCGTGAATACGCCGTTGATTTGTTTTTCATTCAAATTGAGCAACGTGCCAAATCGTTCAAAGTAACCTCTGTTGAAATTTTTCTTCTTCCCTCCTAACATCAATGCGGTTTCATCTTTGTCCTTGGGCAATACCAAATTCACATTCAATAAGTCATAGAAGGGAGATAAGGTCCAACCGTTTTCCTTCAATATCATAGAGAAATTTTTCAAGTGCATATCGTTGTTACCTATAACAAAGTTGAAAACGGAGACCTCGAAAAATCGAAATTGGTCAAATCGAGTGTTGGCTGATAACTCTCCAATTTTTTTGCCCAATGTTTCCATATTGCCCAAATACTTGTCCGACAATTCCAGAATCTGAAGAAAGTCGATCATGTGGTTTTTTGTTCCGTCTTTATTACGGTCAATTCGCTTTGTTATAAAACACAATTCACCAGATGCAAGGCGAATCATACTTGCGGGTACTATGTCTATCTTGAATAAGGCGGCTAATTTCATAGAGATGTGCTCATTCTCAGGCATCATTGGATATTCGGCATTTTGAGGTTTCAAAATGTAATGTCCATCTAGGGCGTTTAAGATGGTCAATCGCCCTTGTCGTTTTCCGGCTAACTCATCCTTCATCCAACCCAAGCTCAACTTGGGCTGAACACCGGGGACGGTAACAGATGATTCAGCAGCTTCAGCAGCCAATTTTTCCATTTCTGAGAGATGATAGGGTAGATGTGGAGCCTCATTGGTTCCGAAAAACTTCTTAGCGCAGTTAGCGTGATAATCTATCTCTTCCTTGATAAGTTTTTTATAGCAATGCAAACACTTTTTCACGATGATGGATTTTGAATAGGGTGAATACTAACTGCACCAATGGCATTTTGACAACAAGCCATTAAAAGCCCCATCCTATCGGCTTTGTTGATTTTCCAACTTTCCGCTGCTATGTTCAGTAGCCATCCCTCTGGTATCAAACCATCAAAAAAGGGAAAGAGCCTTTTGCTGCGATAAGTTCTTGAAGTGACAGGCAAAGCAAAACAAATGAATTGATTCGGAAATTCAGTGATGTAATTCGAGTCGTAGTGGAAAGTATATTCTCCATTGTCCTCTTCAATCAATATCCCTGCTGTGATATTGTTATAACGTACAACAGCCTGCCTCATGACAAAGATTTATGTGGCCCCAATTCATGCCCAAACATGCTCAATACCTGATTGACTTTAGATAGGCTCAAATTGTCTTTCCCTTGCTCAATCTTGCGAATGACGGTGAGCGCTACGCCGGCTCTCTCTGCAAATTCCTCTTGCGTCAAATGCAGACTCTTGCGTCTTTCTTTTACAAACTCTGAAATGCTCTTCATGTTATATGCTATTGCATGCAAATTTAGTGAAAAATGTAAAATTATATGTTTTTGCGTATAAATTTATTGAACTCATGTTAATTATATGCAAATGGATATAATAACTGTTGATTTTCTTAATCTACAAGCAAGCGCGTATAATGCATTGCTGGACTAATTTCTCTCTTATGATCTATAGACTCCGGAATATGCCTCTTTTCATTGTTTCATTGCAGATACATTCATCGAATGTCACAGATTCCGTGGCGCCCAAAACATAGTTGCATTCATCCAATATGTGACGCAAATACTCCTTGAAATCTTTCGACATATTGCACTTCTTTAAGAATCTGAGGTCCGATATAAGGACTTACCCCATTTTTGGTAACGACTTCTATTTTTTGATTCTTGAACATTTGTTCAAGCAAATCATAAATCGGCATGAGATTATCAAAATTCTCTTTTTCTGGATAGAAGTCAACCAGTATATCTATGTCACTCATAGTGGTTGCTTCATCTCTCGCGTAAGATCCAAAAACGCCCACATCTCTAACTCCTAGCGCAGCAAAGAGGCTCCGATTGGCTTGCAGGGATTGTATGACATTTATTTTGGTTAAAATGATATCAGATTAAAGATAGTTTTTTTCAAATAGATGTGTCAAGTCCAATATCAATTAATCCTTGATTTTCTCCCCCAATACAATCACCGCATTGTCAAGAATAGTGATGGGGCTGTGCCCCATCACTCGTTTCATGGCATTGTGAAGGGCAATGACCCTTCTGGCTTGCTGGCGCGATCCGACAAAACCGGTTTCTACCGTTGTATTATAAACCTCCACCAATTGCTCGGGAGTGAACTGCATCAATTCCTCCAAATATTGTTGAATGGGCTCTGCATCTTCCTTGCGACCAAAGAACACATACTTATCCATGGCGCTCTGTATTTTTTGATTCGACATGGTGCTGGTGACCCATCGCAACAAATTCATTCTGATTCGCAATCAACGTTCCTCCCGCTGGAATGGAGTGACTGAACTTCAATCCTTCCGGTTCAAAGTAATAGGCTTGGTTGGCATCCAATACAACACACAATCGATGGAAATTTTTCTTCTGTGCATCAATCTGCTGCTTGAATTTCCATATCGAATGGAGCAACAACGATTGTTGTTCTTTAGGATCATCAGAAGGCGTTTGAATCAATATCCCTGTCATGCCTTCTTGTTGCTCCTTTACAAAGTGAATGGGGATTTGCATGTAGATGGCATAGTGCAATCGGATGATGACATAGGGGAATTTTCCATAGCCCATTTCGATATGGCTACTGCGGACAGGAAAGCCCAATTCTTTCTCAGGTTCTGTGCTCATTTTGTTTCAGTTTGGGTGATGGTTTGAATGGATTGGATGTGCTGCAAGTCGAACGGAATGGGCAATGGAATGACCAACACATACGGACATTGCGACTGCACGTCAAAGTCGCCTTGAGGCTGGTGGTAGGCGTAAGTGGCGCTTTGAAATTGGAGATTTTCGTCCAGGTGCAGGAGGAGCGCATCGCGCAGCTGCGACAGATGCAAGGTGGACACCAAAGCTCCGTGGGTGAAGTGGAGCAGAATGGGAAATTTGTGTTCCAAGAAAATAGGAGGAACATCAATAAAGGTAGAGGTTACGGTAACCTCGGTGGTGTGGAAATTGATTTCCAGACCTGAAGACAAGCGAACGGCAAGTTGCTTTTTCATACAAATAGAATTAAGTTAAACAATAATTTTTCTTTGTACTTAAAACGAGAAATGGGAGATACGTTGATTTTGGCTTGTGGCCCGTATTGTTTTACCACCGTGGTGTCTACACTCGGTTGGTACCATTTAAGGTTCGAAATACGAGGCAAATGTATACAAGTTTTTTCCTAATCCAATTTTAATTGATATTTTTTTATTCCTTTTGTACAGAAGTTTTTGTTGTTTCATCTTTTATTCTCATCATAAATCCATTACAATATCACACCTTAATTTTGCCACATGAAATATGCTTTTTCTTCCTCTCCAGGATTTTCCGATACCGAGACTCTCGAGAAAACCAAGCGCAAAACAATTCAACAGGTCAAGCAAAAGGAAGAGGCGGATGTCGAATCGCAAGTAGTGGTGCATTGTCGTTTTACAGGAAGGTTTGATGACGATAAAGTCAGGGTGTGGAAATCGACTTTCTTGGTGGCGAGAGATTCAGAGCACCGCAGTGAGCTGGTGAGTGCATTCAATGTTTCCATGTATCCAGAATGGACCATTCTGAAAAAAGGAACAGTGCTGAATTTCACCCTGATTTTTACAGGTCTTCCCAAATCTTGTCGCTCGTTCGACTTTTTAGAAATCATCCCACAGCCGGGAGGTTTTGTCAAACGAAACATCGCCCGAAACCAAACCGATGTGTATCGGATTGTGATTTAATCGAACTGATGGTTGGTTCTTTTGGTTGAGCGGAAACTCTTGTTGTTTTATATCTCATTAAAAATGTACGTTAGTTACATTTATTCGAACTTAAAAGTGTGTTGTAGATACATTTATTCGTACTTAAAAGTGTGTTGAGGTAATGTTTTCAGAGAAATTGCTGTTTTTCCGGATCCCAGAATCTTGTGGTTTGTTTCTAAACGCCATAATTTTGGAATTGAATCCAAAAAAATGGCAGTAATTTTGGAATGGAATCCAAAAAAATGGCAATAATTTTGGAATTGAAATAAGTCCATGTATATTTGTTCTATGATTGTCAGGGAGTTAAGTGAATTAATAGAGAAAAGACTGTTTACGGGCAAGGCGATAATCATTTTAGGTGCAAGGCAAGTGGGGAAAACAACTTTGCTGCGTCAGATTGTTTCTGTAAGCAATGATCAGGTTATATGGCTCAATGGAGATGAACAAGATGTGCAACTTCTTTTTCAAAATGCATCCACGGATCGTTTCAAATCTTTTTTTGGCAAAGCACGCTTGGTCGTTATAGACGAAGCTCAACGTATTCCCAACATCGGTTTGCGGCTTAAATTAATTACAGATGGAATTCCAGAAATTCAATTGTTGGTTTCAGGCAGTTCTTCCTTTGATATTTCCAATGCACTGAACGAGCCCTTGACCGGTCGCAAATGGGAATTTAAAATGTTTCCTCTTTCTTTTCAAGAAATGGTAAGGGCAACCAACCTTTTGCAAGAGTCTCGTTTATTGGCTCACAGGCTGGTGTTCGGCTATTATCCGGACGTGGTGAATCATCCTGGTGATGAGGTGGAGGTACTTTCACAGTTGGTGGAAAGTTTTTTATACAAAGACATTTTGATGTTAGACCAACTCAAAAAATCTGAAGCTGTGGTGAAGTTGCTGCGCGCCTTGGCTTTTCAGATTGGATCCCAGGTTTCTTACAATGAATTGGGGCAGTTATGTGGTCTGAGTTCAAAAACGGTAGAAAAGTATATTGATGTTTTGGAGAAGGCTTTTGTTATTTTCAAGATAGGCTCATACAGCAGGAATCTGCGAAACGAACTAAAAAAGAGCCATAAGATTTATTTCTATGACGTCGGGGTGAGAAACGCTCTGATTAGTCAATTTGCGTTGATTGAGAATAGGTTTGACCAGGGACCTCTTTGGGAAAATTTTATTATCGCAGAACGCATGAAATTCCTTCATTATCAAAGAAGGAAGGTCAATTGTTGGTTTTGGCGAACGACTGATCAAGCAGAGGTGGACTGGATCGAAGAAGAAAATGGTGAGCTAAGGGCTTTTGAATTTAAATACAATAGCCATTCAACGGCACAACTGTCCAAGAAATTCAGAACAACTTATCCCGAGGCTCAACAGATGATTGTTACTCCAAGCAATATGATTGAATTTCTCACCGATCAAAACTAAAAAAGCCCCTCCGTTGAGGGGCTTCTTTATTCCTTAACCAAAACCTATTACTCAGAACGAGTAAAATCTAGTACTTCATTAAACGCACAAACCTTACCATTGTTGCAAGTCAATTGCAAAAAAAATCTAAAATCAGACTTTGCAATTTCCTCGTGCACAGTTGGAGCTCACGAACAAGTACCCCAAAAGCCCCCCATATCCGGTGCTAATAAAAGGATTGGAACTGATCATGCAATGTCCGGATTGGCAGCCTACTAGTCTGTAATACAAAAATCCCAGTAGGGCTCCGATTGCGATAGCACGAAGGTTGCGCTGGTGCCTGACAACAAATGTTTTCATATTCTTTGCACGTTGTTTTATTGTTCAACGCAGCAAAAGTGGTGCGCTAAGGTTGTTCTTTTTGGTGACCTCTATCACCACTATATATTTCATACCACATTAATCCGAGTGCCGCCAAACCTCCATAGGTCAATACCTTGAAATGGTTATAATACCCGCTCCAAACGCCCAACAGGAAGTGGACATTCATGGTGATGAAAATAAAAACCAAAAGCCATGTTCTTCCATTGTGCCACTTCCAAATTTTGCCTCCCGTCCAATATGGAGCTATCAACCAAGCCAATCCAGGCATCATCATGAAAAATGCATAATGTTGCTGATGGGGAAAGATCAAGGGAATCAACATGAGCAAATAGGCCCACTCTTGAAAATGATTTTCGTCTTTTCCCGCATCAAATGGCTTGCTGCGCAATACCCAGAGGAAAGAGAACACGAGCGCGAGTCGGCTGATGAGACTGATCCATTTCACGGTTTGAACGTCACAATCCACGATGTGCCTGCGGTAGGGCAGGATATGCAAATCATCGCATTGTGCATGAAACAAAATACTGGTCAAAGTAGTCAAGGAATGGAAGCTTCGTTCTGAAGTATCCAAGATGTGCTCAGCATTGGTGGGGTTTAACAACAACCAACGGCTTTTGAGCAAATCTGAATATTGTGTTGTGTTTTGATACAAATAGGGAAGGGCAAGATAACCGGCACTCAGAGCGACGGTGGCTATGGTCGCTTTCCATTGCTTGCGATAGGCCAGGTAGGGAATCACGACAATGGGTAAAACCTTCACCACAATGCCCCATGCCAGTAGGGCACTGCCCAAGAACGACTTTTGTTTAAATATCAAATCCAAACCTTTTAAAGAGAGAAACAGCAGCAGGATGGTCATTTGCCCCAAGTGCAAGTTGTCGCGCAACAGCCTCACGTTGAACAAAACCAAAACAAATCCGAATCCCCATCTTTTGAGCTGTTGGGCTTTGGTGATATTCAATCGATCCAAAACAATCCGCCAAATTTCAAACAACATCACCACCTGTAGCGCCAGCCAAATCAACTTGATCCAATAGTTGGGCAAGGTTTGAAAAAGAGCGAGGACACTCAAAAAGGTGATGTCATAAAAGTAATGGTACCACTCATGGTACAATTGGGTGTAGGGATTGAGACCATTTGACCAATCCCTGGCAGCGGTAATAAAAATGTCGAAATCGTTTTCTGTTCTGGCTTCAATGAATAGAATGGGCAACACCAATAGGAAGATGAAAAGATGGGTATGTCGATGCCAAAGGGTCCTGAGCATGGTGTTGACGGGTATGAGCTACAGCAATAATACGCCATATCTGTCAGACATTGGGCCAGCTTGTCGGGTACACGGCAGTTTGTCTGACAGAATTGTCACAGATGGTTGTCCAATGGCCTAACGGAACAAGATTTGAAAAGGCGGGAGAAGAAAATTCAAAATACTATGAGTAAAATAATTGGAATTGACCTTGGAACTACAAACTCTTGCGTTGCCGTTATGGAGGGTAACGAACCTGTAGTGATCGCCAACAGCGAAGGCAAAAGAACCACTCCATCTATCGTGGCATTTGTTGACGGAGGGGAAAGAAAGATTGGAGATCCCGCCAAGCGTCAAGCCATTACCAATCCTACCAAAACCGTTTATTCTATCAAACGTTTTATGGGTTCCAGCTACAGCGAGACGGAAAGAGAAGTATCTCGCGTTCCTTACGCTGTGGTCAAAGGAGATGGAAATACCCCTCGCGTAAAAATCGATGACCGCAACTATTCGCCCCAAGAAATTTCAGCTATGATCCTTCAGAAGATGAAGAAAACAGCGGAAGATTACTTGGGTCATGAGGTGTCAGAAGCGGTAATCACTGTTCCGGCCTATTTCAACGACGCGCAGCGTCAGGCCACGAAAGAGGCGGGAGAAATTGCAGGTCTTGCAGTGAAGCGTATCATCAATGAACCTACTGCAGCAGCCTTGGCCTACGGTCTTGACAAAAAGTCACAAGACATGAAGATTGTGGTGTTTGACTGCGGTGGTGGTACCCATGACGTTTCCGTTCTAGAGTTGGGTGATGGTGTATTTGAGGTGTTGTCTACAGACGGTGATACCCACTTGGGTGGTGATGACTTTGACCAAGTAATCATTGATTGGTTGGTTCAAGAGTTCAAAAATGACAATGGCAACATTGACTTGTCCAAAGATCCAATGGCATTGCAGCGTTTGAAAGAAGGTGCTGAGAAAGCTAAGATTGAGTTGTCTTCTGGTACAAGTACTGAAATCAACTTGCCCTACATCATGCCCGTTGACGGAGTGCCCAAGCACTTGGTGAAAACATTGAGCCGTGCTAAGTTTGAACAATTGGCGGATAGTTTGATTCAGCGCACCATTGCTCCTTGTGAATCGGCATTGAAGGCGGCAGGTTTGCGTGTGACCGATATCAATGAGATTATTTTGGTGGGTGGTTCAACCCGTATCCCAGCCATCCAAGAAGCAGTGAAGAAATTCTTCGGAAAAGAACCTTCAAAAGGTGTAAACCCGGATGAGGTGGTGGCCATCGGAGCAGCTATTCAAGGCGGTGTATTGACAGGAGAGGTGAAAGACGTTTTATTGTTGGATGTTACTCCACTTTCTTTGGGAATCGAAACCATGGGCGGTGTGTTCACCAAGTTGATTGATGCCAACACCACCATTCCTACCAAGAAATCTGAAGTGTTCTCCACTGCTGCTGACAATCAGCCAAGCGTTGAAATCCACGTGTTGCAGGGAGAGCGTGCGATGGCCAAGGACAACAGAACCATCGGGAAATTCCATTTGTCGGATCTTCCTCCAGCACCAAGAGGTGTGCCCCAAATCGAAGTGATCTTTGACATTGATGCCAATGGTATCATCAACGTAAGCGCTTTGGACAAGGCAACCAATAAGACGCAAAGCATCCGCATTGAAGCATCTTCAGGATTGAGCAAAGAAGAAATTGAGCGCATGAAGAAAGAGGCAGAGATGAATGCAGAAGCAGACAGAGTAGCTAAAGAGCAAGCGGACGTTGTGAACCAAGCAGATTCATTGATCTTCCAGGTAGAAAAACAATTGAAAGATTCAGGTGACAAGATTCCAGCAGACAAAAAAGGTGAGATTGAAACCGCTTTGGCAGATTTGAAAAAGTCGCATGCTGAGAAGAATTTGGATGCCATCAAAACCGACATGGACAAATTGAATACCATCTTCCAAGCTGCAGCCCAAGAGATGTACAGCCAAGGAGGAAATGGAGGTGATGCAGGACAGAGCCAAGGTGCCGGCAGTGCTGGAGATGGCGAAGTAACCGATGTCGATTTTGAAGAGGTGAAGGACGAGAAGAAATAATCGTTCCTGATAAAAAGTAAAAAGGCTGTCAACATTGATGGCCTTTTTTTGTTTACTTCATCAGTACAGTAAATTTGAATGATGAAAACGGAAAGGAAGAGTGTTTGGGTAATTGGCGCGGTGGGTTTGTTGGTTGCCTTGAGTTTATGGGCGGTATCACAATTGCGGTTCAATTATGATTTTGAAGCTTTCTTTCCTCAGAATGATCCCGCCACGGATTTCTATCTGGCACATCGGGATAAATTTGAATCAGACTTGGACTATTTCATCGTTGTTCTAGAAAACAACAAAGGAGTATTTGATTCGAGTTTTTTGGCCAAGGTAGATGCGCTCAATGATTCCTTGAAAAAAATTGAGTACATCAAAGATTGTGTGGGTCCAACTCAGTTGATGGACGTGGTAAAAGATCCAGTCTTTGGCGGATTCTTTCAATCGCCCTGGTTGGATTTTCGCAATCCAGAGGGGTATGGTATTGATAGTGCACATATATACGGCATAGGACAATGGGTAGGCATCTTTTTTTCTCCAGATGGCAAGTCGGTAGCCATCAATATGAAGCATGAGCAAGGTTTGGCGGTCAAGAAGTGTGATGTCTTATATGACAATATTCAAAATACGGTTGGGCAATTTCAGTTTGATGGGGTGCACCTTATCGGAAGAGCAAAGGGTCAGAAGTTGCTGGTAGAGTTGATGATCAAAGAGTTGGTCATGTTTGTAGGGTTGTGTTTGATCTGCACGGTTATTTTCCTTTACATTGCTTTTAGATCATTTTGGGGAATCGTTATTCCAGCGGCAGTGGTATTTCTGTCCATCTTGTTCACCATGGCTTTTATGCAAATACTGGGCAAAGACATTGATGTGATGGTGACCATCATGCCCACTATTTTGTTTGTTGTAGGGATGAGTGACTCAGTGCATGTGTTGACCAAATACATGAATGAATTGCGCGAAGGCAATGATCCGAAGAATGCGCTCAAGAAGGCTTTGAAGAGTATTCGATTGGCAACATTCTTGACAGCAGTAACCACGGCCATTGGTTTCTTGACCTTGATTTTTTCCAACATTAAACCGATATCTGATTTTGGTTTATACACCAGTGTTGGGGTATTGTTGGCTTACGGATTAACCTTCACCTTGCTACCAGCGATGATATTGGTCATTAAGCCGACGCAAATGCAGGTGTATGCCATGCGGGAGGACTTTTGGACCAAAAAGCTGCATCGCTTTTTTGCTTTTGTATTGCGCCGTAGGAAATGGATATTGATAGGAGCGGCCATCAGTGTGGGTATCAGCTTTTGGGGGATATCGTTGATCAAGGTCGATAACCTGATGTTAGAAGATCTTCGGGACAACAATCCATTGAAGCAAGATTTTAATTTCATGGATGAGAAGTTTATTGGATGCCGACCGTTTGAGATGAGCGTGCAATTAAAATCAACTTCGGACATCAATGATTTGAAAACCCTGGAAGAGTTGAATAAGTTAGATACCTATCTTAGAGATGAGTATGGTGTAGGGGCGCTATTCAGTTGGTGCGAGATGGTAAAATCGGCCAACAGAACATTGAACGGAGGAGATGACAGTTATCGGCGCATTCCTGCGGACTCATCTGAAATGAAACAAATTGTTAGATATGCCAGAAGCAAGCAAGCTCTACCGCTGGTGAAATTGGTGTATAATGCAGAAAGCAAATCGTTGAGGGTCACCGGAAGATTGCCGGACAAGGGCCGGAAGTATTATGAGCAGAAGAACAAAGCATTGAATGCCTATATCACCAATCATTTCACCCAGTTTGAAGCCACCACCCTCACCGGAACAGCCATGTTGATGGACATTAATAATGCTTATTTGGTTGACAATACCATTTTGGATTTGTTTCTTTCGATCTTGGTCATTGGTCTTGTGATGGGGGTAGTATACAAATCTTGGCGCATGGTTCCCATGACCATCATACCCAATTTGCTTCCTTTGATTGTGATCGGAGGTTTAATGGGTTTCCTGGGGATACCTTTGAAAGTATCGACGTCCATTGTGTTCAACATAGCCTTTGGAATAGCCGTGGATGATACCGTTCACTTTTTGGCGCGTGTCAGGACACTGGGATTGGAAGGCTATTCAAGAATTTATGCTGTGAAGCGCACATTTATGACTACGGGAAAGGCGATGATAGTGACTGGATTGATATTAACGGCGGGATTTTCAACTTTGATTTTCTCAGAATTTCTGGGGACGTTTTACATTGGTTTTTTAATTTCATTGACCTTACTGGTGGCCATCTTGTTTGAGTTAACCATTACTCCTTTGTTGTTGATTCTTTTGAAAAGAAAAGAACCAATGAAATGATGGTGTATACCAATTAACATTTTACTATATTTGCCCTATAAGCTTAGAAACATGAAAAAAATCTTTACATTATTATTTGCTGTGGCGGTTATCGCGCAAGCATCTGCACAGGGAGTTGTAGACAACATGAAATCATCCCCATGGACTTTCAGTTTGGGATGGGCTGCCATCGATGATGATGGTCGTGCTTTTGAGAAGTTTTTAGATGCAAAGGAAGGTTGGAACTACAATTTGTTCCCTTCTCGCATCAGCGGAATGAAAAAGATGAGTGAGAAAATGTCATTGGATTTGGGTTTCACCTACGTGAATTATGACGCTAAGTTCAGAAATGGCGAGCAAGCAGCAGATGCAGAAGAAGGAACCATGTGGGCATTGGATGCCAACACTCGTTTCAATGCCATGAGAAAAGGAAACTTGGAGATTCAAACGATTCAAGGTCTTGGTTTTACCAAGCGCGACCCAGGTTTGGATCCCAATATGATTACATTGAACACTGGATTGTCATTCAATTATTGGGTGAAAGAAGACTGGGGAATTTCTTTGAATTCACAAGCCAAATGGGGTGTAACCAATTTGATGGATGGCGGAAGCTATCTTCAACACGGTATCTCCTTGTTTTACGTAGCTAAGTAAAATTGAATCTATTTAAAGCGCGGGCTTGCATAACCATGCAACCGCGCTTTTTTTTATTTTAGGTATGCGTATTTTACTCTACATCATAATTTTGTTCGCCTGGGTTTCTTGTACCCAATCTAAGGATGTTTATTATTTAAACGGGCTCGGCAACGAGCGTGCTACACGCAAGGCCACGGATATCGATAATCCAGTGGTTCAGGTGGGAGATCAGTTGAGTATTTTTGTGAGTGGTGTAAATGTTGAACAAGCCACTTATTTTAATATGTCCAATTATTCCGCTATTCAGATTAGCAGCGCACAACAAATGCAAAGTGCCAATCCTATATTGGGGTACATGGTAGAGGACAATGGGATGATTAATTTTCCAAAATTGGGTGAGGTCAAAGTCGCTGGTATGAAACGCAAAGAGTTGGAAGTTTATTTGGAAGATGCATTGAAAGACTACGTCAAGGATCCAGTGGTTAGCGTGCGTTGTCTCAATTTTAGAATTACTGTTTTGGGTGAGGTAGTCAAAGCTGGAACCTATCACGTTCCGTATCATAGCTTGAATGTTTTGCAAGCATTGGGCATGGCCGGTGACTTAACCATCAATGGTGTGCGCAATGAGGTTGTTTTAATTCGTAAAACAGAAGCTGGTGAGCAGAGTGTTATTCTAGACTTAACCTCAAAAGAGTTATTGCAGAGTCCATATTATTACATGCAATCTGGTGATGTTTTATACGTAAAACCCAACAGAACCAAAATCAATACAAGCAGCACATTTTTTCAGGTTTGGCCTACAGTTGTGAGTGCGATAACACTTTTGGTTTTGGTCGTTACCAATATTCAATAGAGCAATGGAAGATAGATGGAAAGCAGATGGAGAAGATTTTGATGTCAATTACCTTGATATCGTAAGGAATACACTCAGGGCCTACTGGCCTTTGTATGCGCTCTTCATTGTTGGTTTTGTTTTGGTTGGGTACTTATTCATGCGATATACTTCACCAACCTATTCTATCGGGTCAAAAATCCTGATCAAAGATGAGAAAAAGACGGGTGTAGGAAGTGCTAGTTCACTTCTAAGTGAGTTTGATTTGTTTGGTGGAAAGAAAATTGTAGAGAATGAACTGGAGATCTTAAAATCACGTCCTATAGTGGAAGTGGTAGTGGCCAAGACGCATTGTAATGTTTATGTTTTTCGTGATGGTAAAGTAAGGGATGCTTTGCAAGGTCCAGATTTTCCACTGGAATTCATTCCTCTTTTTCCTGATAGCATCGTAGACGCTAAGAAAGTTTTGCAGGTCAAGTATGATGGCCAGCATTTGTTGATCAATGATCAATTGGTGGAAATCAAAGATTCCATTTTGATGAACTCTGGCAAAGCAAGTGAATCTTTTTTAATTCGTGCCGACGTGAATAGAATTGGGAAGCTCATGAACGAGTCTTATTTCGTACATACCCAGAGTATTAAAAGCGAGGTGAAAAATATCTTAGACGAGTTGACTTTGGCGACAACCAATAAAAATACGAGTGTAATAGAAATTAAATTGGAGTCCAAAAATATCAAGCGTGGTGAGCAAATATTGAATCAGCTGGTGGACGCCTATGCCAATGCGGCCATTACCGATAAGAGACAAATTGCTGAGTTTACGCTGAATTTCATAGAAGATCGATTGGCGTTGGTTACCTCACAACTGGACTCGGTGGAGCGCGATATAGAAACGTACAAAGTGGAGAATGATATTGTGGATATCAGCCAACAGGGACGCTTATTTTTGGAGTCTGTAAAGGACCAAGATGGGGAACTCAACAAACTTCAAATTCAGTTGGATGTAGTTGGGGATATAGAAACCTATGTAAAGGGTAAGGGGATTCACCCGGGTAATTCACCGTCTTTGGTTGGAATCAATGAACCTACATTGGTAAGTTTATTATCGCGCCTTTATGACATGGAGGCGGAATACAACAAGAGGAAAATTTCAGTAGGAGCCAAGGATGATGGTTTATTGGCTCTGGAAGGAGAGATTGCAGGCATCAAGCGATCTTTGTTAGAGTCTGTTGTGGCGGTTAAAAAAAATCTTCAAACTTCAAGAGATAGGTTGAAATCTGATTTGAAAGGAAAGATGGGATTATTGACATCATTGCCTGGGAAAGAAAGATTATTATTGGATATTAGCCGACAACAAGCCATCAAGAATTCCATTTACACATTTCTGCTTGAAAAGCGAGAGGAGAGCGCCATCTCTTTTGCATCTACTGTGTCGGATGTTCGCATGATTGAGCCTGCTCAAGGTGATATGAAACCAATTAGGCCAAAGAGAAGTATCGTCTTTGCGATAGCTATTTTGTTGTCATTGATCATTCCTAGTATTGTAATTTATTACAAAGAGGTTTTAACCGGTAAAATTAAATTCCGAGCGGACATTGAACGCCGCACAAAGTTGGCTGTTCTGGGTGAAGTTTTGCATGGGGATGCCAGTTCTGATTTCATTATTTCCTCAGATAACAGAAGTCCAGTGGCCGAGTCTTTGCGCGCTGTAAGAAGCAAGATGAGTTATTATTTCAATAACAATAATCACTCTCATGTGGTCTTATTGTCGTCATGTTTACCGGGTGAAGGGAAATCATTTATAACCACCAATCTAGGATTGAGTTTGGCTTTGATGGGAAAGAAAACCGTAGTGATTGCTGCGGATATGCGAAAGCCAAGATTGCACAAGGCTTTTGGAATTCCAGGAAACAAAGGATTGTCGCAAATTCTGATTGGTAAGTTACCATGGCAAGAAACGGTCATCAATACGGATTTTGATAATTTGTACATTGTTCCTCCAGGGCCAATACCGCCTAATCCTGCGGAGTTGTTGTTGAATGGAGTGTTTTCCAAAATGATTGAGGAAATGCGTCATACGTACGATTATATATTGATTGATACCCCTCCATTGGGATTGATTTCTGATGCGGAAATCATGGCTGATTATGCTGATTTGAGTTTGTTTGTGGTTAGGCACGATTACAGTTTGAAGGAGGCCGTAGAGAAAATATTGGGTCCCATCAATCAGCAATCAAAATTCTGGCCAGCTGCGGTTGTTTTCAATGGTTTAAAGACACGTGGAATGACCAAATATGGAAGAGGTTATGGATATGGAGGAGGATATGGAGCGGGATATGGCTATTCTTATGGAGATGATTCTAAAGCATAAAAAATGAAGAAAATTGCGTTAATCACAGGAATTACAGGACAGGATGGTTCTTATTTGGCTGAGCTTTTATTGGAGAAAAATTATGAGGTACATGGCATGATTCGCAGGTCATCCTCCTTCAATACTGGTCGGATAGAACACCTTTATTTGGATGGTTGGATACAGGACATGCATCAACACAGAAAGTTGGAATTGCATTATGGTGATATGACAGACTCTAGCTCCATTATCAGAATTATTCAACAGGTAAAACCAGATGAGATTTATAATTTGGCTGCCCAAAGCCATGTTAAAGTTTCATTTGAGGTGCCTGAGTATACAGCGGAGTCTGATGCTGTTGGCACATTGAGAATTTTAGAGGCGGTTCGGTTATTGGGTTTGGATAAAAGTTGTCGTATATACCAAGCATCTACTTCAGAATTGTATGGTAAAGTCCAAGAGGTTCCGCAATCAGAGACAACTCCATTTTATCCGCGTTCTCCTTATGGAGTAGCCAAACAATACGGTTTTTGGATTACAAAAAATTACCGTGAGTCATATGGGATGTTTGCGGTGAATGGAATACTCTTTAATCATGAAAGTGAAAGAAGGGGGGAGACATTTGTTACTCGAAAAATTACAATGGCTGCTGCACGGATTAGTAAGGGGTTGCAGAAGAAGTTGTACTTGGGAAATTTGAATGCACAAAGAGACTGGGGTTATGCAAAGGATTATGTTGAGTGCATGTGGTTGATGTTGCAACATGATATACCGGAAGATTTCGTTATTGCCACTGGAGAGATGCATAGCGTAAGAGAGTTTTGTGAGTTGGCATTTGCTGAGGCAGGCATTCAGCTTGATTGGCAGGGTGATGGGGTGGATGAAAAGGGAATCAATAGGGCCAATGGCGATGTGCTGATTGAAGTAGATCCCAAATATTTTAGACCTGCGGAAGTAGAACAATTACTTGGAAATCCGGCCAAAGCCAAGACATTATTGGGTTGGAATCCCACCAAAACAAGTTTTCCTGAATTGGTTAAAATCATGATGGCTCATGATTTAAAGATGGCTTAGTTCCCTTGTAATGGTTGACCAATTTGTAACGCTAATCAAGAAGAACTTTTTTTTAATCGGTGTTACTGCATTTCCTGGATTGCACAAACTAGCCCTGTTATTTGTGGTGAATCAAGTGGATAGTGTGGACGGTACTGCTGATTTTATCAGTGACATTTTTATTTTGTACTTTCTCGGATATTACACTGTTTTTAACTGGTCAAATTTTATTTTGGCTGATATGATAAAGCTTCCTGAGCAAAGCCATGTTTCATTTTTTGGCAAGATTGCAGGCTTGTCGTTGATCTACAACGTTCCAGTTTTAATCGTCCTGTTCATCCTGTTCCGTTTAGAATGGCTTACCGATTTTTTTGGATTCGCTCTTTTTATTTTAACATGGTCTTATCACCAACTATGGAGGCATTTTTTTATTGCAAAGAAGCTTTACAACCTACTTTTTTTCACGGATGTTGTTGTTTTGATTTTGTCTTTAATTTCAATAATAGTAGGACATGAATATGGTGTCAATCGATATTTTATCATGTCGATTCCTGTTCTGATTGTTCCTATTCTGTTTAAATATCTGCCTCCAATTCTTGCCAGGAAAAAGATGAGTATCCGGGTATTCAAAAAGGCAATGAATTATACGCTTATTAATATGAGTACTGGAGGAATACAGTTGATTTTTGCACCCTTGAGTCATCAATTGCTAACGGCAGAATTGACTCGGATTATTGGTTTTACCACTAATTTTGCAAGTGTGGTGTTGTTGATTCCAAGAGCGCTCTCCTTTCAATTTATTCCTCAACTTTCAGATAGATTGCGACGAAACAAAAAGCAATGTGCGGATTTATTTCTTTTGTTCTCTCAAAAAATCAATCAGTCTATTTTAGCCATGTTGGTTGTAGGTATTTTGACTGGTTTTTTCATTTGGATAACATGGTTTGAGCTACCATTTGAAATGATCATTTTAAGTTTTATGGTTTATATCAATTTACTGTTAGGGCAATTGGCAGCTCCATCTTCTAATGTACTTGTCGTGTTATCTCAATCAAGCTACCTGCTGAAGGTGAATGTTGTTTCCTTCATTATTGTTGTACTTCAGATATTTCTCATGTTGTCCGCTCATTTGGATCCTTTGGTAAAAATGTACATTATCATAGGTTTTAATGTCCTAGTGGGAGTGTTGCGATTCCTTTGGTTAAGGTCATACGTAAGTAGACTAATTTGATATTGTTATTATCAGAGTTCTATGAACAAAATGAAAAATAATTTGGCAGGCGGAGGGAAAAATTGGGGAGTCATGATGACGCTTTTGGTTTTTTCCATTGCTGTAAAGTTGTTGTTTTCAATTGTCATTAAAGAGAACACTGAGGATCAGGAAAGTCCTTATAAGTTTTTTTATTATGTGGCCGACTTGCCCATTTTGATTTTGTCCATGTTGAATTTTGTTTTTTGTAGGGGATATTTGAAACAAGACTACTACGTCCGCGTTTTGAAAATCGTCATTTTAATGTTAATGCTGATGGTATTTGGGATTGTGACATCTTGGTTCAATGAAGTGGAATTGATGACGACGGTGAATGAACAATTGAAAATTTTCCTTCCATTTTTTTTACTGATCAGTTTTAATATGTACCCAATGACTGCAAGTCCTGGAAAAAGATCGACTTTGTTGACTTTGTTAATCATGTTCATTAGTCTGTATGCTTTTGTCTTTTTAGAGCCAAGTAGAAACAGAGATAACTTGTATTGGCCTATTTATTTTTCGGGATTACATACGCATGCTTATGTTGTTTTTGCTTCATTCATTTTTATTCATTTCTATTTTTTTGAACTGAGAAGAATGCGAAATCTAAGCCTTATGTTGGCCATATTATTTGCTTTTGCTTTGGGATTTGGATATGGTGTTAGAACATCACTCACTTGTCTATTGACATATATGCTTGTTTTTTATGCTTTTCACAAACAGTGGAGAGTAATCAAACGATCAAACTTGGTTCTAATTTCAATATGTGTTGTCTTCGTCGTTTTATTCTTTCTTGCGGACAATATTGATCTGTTGTCCTTTGATGGTTTTAGCTCAGGAAGATTATCTGAGTATGTTTCACGATTGGAATATATCAAAAACAGAGATTGGTCGGGAAATCTTTTTGGATCAGGTGCTGGTTCGGATATTATGTACTCTGAAACTTGGTGGTGGGAGGACAAGGGATCTCACAATGATTACCTCACTTTGATCATTGAATTTGGATTTATTTATTTGGTTGTTTTTTTGTGGTTTGTTAAAAAAGTCATTTCATTATTCAAAGGGAACTTTATGGCTTACGGCATTTTTGCCGCCTACCTGATTTCTTCCATCATCAGCAATGGATTCATGTTTAGGCCATTGGCCAGTTATATTTTGTTTATGTCATTGGTTATAATTGGCGTTTATAGGCATACGAACGAGCAAAATTTTAGGTTGGTAAAATGAGGAACAATAGAGTCTCTTGCCTTTTCAAGGTAGAATAGGTGCTGTCTGAATTGAAAGTGTCAATATGCTTCTAATTGGCCCTTGCATGCAATCCATACAGAGCAGTGATTATCTTTGTCTCATTGCATCAAATTGCGATGTTAAATAATTCAAGGATTGAATGCGGAGAATTTTAGTCGTTACCAATATGTGGCCGAATGATGAAAAGCCTTATTACGGACTTTTTGTTAAGGAGCAGGTGGATTCGATAAAAGCAGAACGCCGTAATTGGGAAGTGGATGTTTTTAACATCAAAGGTAATGTCCAAAGAAGCTACTACTTCACCAGTATTTTAGCGATAAGAAGATTATTGAAAAACAAGCAGTATGATCTTATACATATTCATTTTGGCTTGTCAGGCTTGTTCTTGTTGTTTTTGAAAATGAAGAACCGGCCAATAATTTGTACTTTTCATGGTAGTGACATTTCAGCCAACAGCAAAAAGAATCTGATCAAGCGAATATCCATGCAGGTGGCAAAGAAGTGTTCGCGACTTTTGGTTTTAAACGAATCAATGGTAAATACAATTTCAACTTTGAAAGTCCCTTTTGATGTGCTGCCATGTGGTGTGAATTGCGATTTTTTTTTGAATCGCGATAGAGATGTAAGTGACTTGAAGAAAATTAGAATAGGATTTCCATCCACACCTGAACGACCTGAAAAGAATTATTCCCTATTTGAAAGAATAGTCAATGCCATAAAACGAGAACTGTTGGTGGAGGTTGAAGTTGTTTTCTTTAAAGATTTGACAAGGTTGCAAGTATTGGAGAATTTAAACACAATAGATGTTTTATTGATGACTTCAAATTATGAGGGCTCTCCTCAAATCATTAAAGAAGCAATGGCATGCAATACAAAAATTGTAACAAGAGATGTGGGTGACGTTCGATGGCTGCTGGATAAGGTGCAGAATGCTGAGGTAATTGAATTTGATGCCGATGTTGGGGTATATGTTAACGCAATCAAATTACTATTGAACAATGAGGTATCAAATGATGGGTGCCTGTCGAGAGAGAAATTGTTTCAATTGGGATTGGATCATACCACAGTGGCAAGTCGGCTAGCAGAAATTTACGAGGAAGAAATGAATGCTTTTTATGACAAGAATTAAGCTACTGGGTTTACCTGTAGATTCTTTGACCATGGAAGAAACCATTGGTCTCATTCGTGATGGCATTAAAAATGGAAAAGTCATACAGCATGTTGTTGTCAATGCTGCCAAAATGGTGAATGCACAAGAGGATTTGGCATTGCGTCAATCAATTATTGAAAGTGACATAATTAATGCAGATGGTCAATCGGTGGTCTGGGCCGCTAGATTTCTTGGAAACCCTCTCCCCGAGCGAGTGGCCGGAATTGATTTGATGGAGCGGCTGGTGTCCATGGCCCATGAAAACGGTTTGAAGGTGTTTTTTCTTGGCGCAATGGAATCTGTGGTCAATGAGGTTGTTTTAAAGTACAAATTGAAATATTCTGATTCCATTGTAGCGGGTTATCGAAATGGCTATTTTTCATCTGAAGAAGATGGAGAAGTGGCGCGTCAAATAGCCCACTCGGGTGCTCATATATTGTTTGTGGCAATAACCTCACCCCGAAAAGAAATCTTTTTGAATCAGTATAAAGATGTGATGAAGATCCCTTTTGTGATGGGTGTCGGAGGGAGTTTTGATGTGGTTGCAGGAAAGGTAAGTAGGGCTCCGATGTGGATGCAAAAATCCGGATTGGAGTGGTTGTATCGTGTCTATCAGGAGCCGAGAAGAATGTGGAAGCGGTATTTGATTACGAATAGTCTTTTTATTTTTTATGTGTTAAGAGCTAAATTCAAATCAAGGAAATGAAGTCTTTGAAGTTAACTATAGTTGCTGGAGCTCGACCAAACTTTATGAAAGTAGCTCCTATCATTCATGCTATTCAAAGACAGCAGGGATTAGGAATGGATATAACCTTTCGACTCATTCATACAGGCCAGCATTATGACGCCCTAATGTCAACGGCGTTTTTTGAGCAATTGAATATTCCCACTCCGGATGCCAATCTTGCAGCTGGAGGAGGAACACAGGCCGAGCAAACCGCGGCCATCATGTCTAAGTTTGAGGAGGAAATAACAACGCATCAGGCGGATTATGTAATCGTTGTGGGGGATGTAACTTCCACAATGGCTTGCACATTGGCAGCTGTAAAATTAAATATCAAGGTGGCCCATGTGGAAGCCGGGATACGTTCATTTGATCGGTCTATGCCCGAGGAAGTGAACCGGCTGGTGGTAGACAGTGTTTGTGATTTGTATTATACAACAACAGAGGATGCTTCGCTGCAATTAGTCAAAGAGGGTGTGGATAAGGGAAATATTGTGTTTGTAGGTAATACCATGATTGATACCTTGGTAGCCAACATGTCCAAATTGCGCCCTCCTGGTTTTTGGGAAGCAAATCAACTTACCAGCAAGTCCTATCTGCTTCTAACATTGCATCGCCCGGCCAATGTAGACGATTCTTCTATGTTGGAAAAGAGACTTTCTATTATCTCGGAAGAGGCGGGTTCCATTCCTGTGGTTTTTCCCGTTCATCCAAGAACGCGTAAAAATCTGGATGGGGCGTCCATCTCATTGCCAAGCAATATTTTGATGGTGGATCCTCTTCCGTACCTTGAGTTTATGTATCTGCTTAAGGAGTCCAAAGGTGTTATTACTGACTCTGGTGGAATTACAGAAGAGGCTACTTTCTTGAACATCCCTTGCATGACACTAAGAACGACAACTGAACGTCCGGAAACATGCACCATTGGTAGTAATGTTTTGATAGGTGAAGATTCAGAGATGCTGGCCAATCATATCCAACAACTTCTTGGTGGCCAATGGAAATCATCTGGAATCCCCCAATTATGGGATGGCGGTGCGGCAGAACGCATAGTGTCAGATTTGATATCTCGCCATAACTTTTGATTTCATGATAAGTTTCCTCATCTTTGCCGTTGATGAGCGGAGCTAAATTCGGGTATTCAAAGTACCTGCCTTTGATTGGGGTGGTTGCGGATTTATTTGTTGTGAATGTCGTTTTCTTTTTGTCGCATTATATTCGGTTTGGTATTTGGAATTGGTGGCCAGATGAGTTGGATTCGGAGCTTTGGTTTTTGGTCAACTTTATTTGGGTGGTTATTGCTTTCTATCACAAGGCTTATACTTTCTTTCGCGGCGAGTCTTTTGAGGAGATGTTAAAAAAATTGTCAGCCTATCATTTTGTTTATTCGGCTACTGTTTTTTTGTTTCTGTTTACCTTGAATTTGGATAAAATATCTCGACTTTGGGTATTGTATTACGTCGTTCTCAGTTTTCTCTTTTTTATTTTGCAGAGATGGTTTTTTCAGGCGTTTTTTTCTTGGTATCGTTCAAAGGGATACAATTTTCGGAATGTAGTGCTTGTAGGCAATGATAACTCTGTGCAATATCTGTATAGGGCCATGAGGAGTGATATTACTTTGGGATTTAGAGTGCTTGGATTTTTTAGTGATGATGAAGCAGGTAGAAACCAAATGTCTGATATCGGATGCAAAGATTTGGGTATTGTCAGTGGATTAAAGGATTTTTTGCTGGCCAATGATATTCACGAAGTGTACTGGCAATTGGCGCCTACTGAGCAACCCATGCTTAAGGAAATTGTCCGTTATTGCGAGAATCACTTAATTAGGGTGAAGTTTATTCCCTATTTCGGTTCGACGTTATTGGGCCGGAAACCCATCATTGATATGTTTAGGTTAATGCCTTTGGTGAGTTTACGCAGTGAACCCTTACAATTGCCTTTTAATCGTTTTTTAAAACGATTATTTGATGTAGTTTTTTCCATTTTTATTTTATTGATTTTGATGCCGTTGATTTTCCCTGTGGTGGCGATTTTGATCAAACTCAGTTCAAGGGGACCTGTTTTGTTTAGGCAGTTAAGAACGGGAGAGGACGGACGTTCTTTTTGGTGTTTTAAGTTCAGAACAATGCGATTGAATGAAGAAGCAGATGCCAAGCAGGCCGTTGAAAATGATCCCCGTTTGACTTGGATAGGAGGATTTTTGCGTCGGTCAAATATGGATGAATTGCCTCAATTTTGGAATGTGCTCATTGGGGAGATGTCTGTTGTTGGTCCAAGACCACACATGTTGAAACATACAGAAGAGTATAGTCAACGGGTGAGTAAGTTTTTGGTTCGTCATTTAGCTAAACCAGGCATCACAGGTTGGGCCCAAGTTAATGGATTAAGGGGTGAAACCAAACAATTGATTGACATGGAAAAAAGGGTAGATGCTGACATTTGGTATGTCGAAAATTGGTCCTTGGCCCTGGATATCCGGATTGTCTTTAGGACAATTTGGAACATGATAAGAGGAGAGGAAAAAGCTTATTAATCTTCTTTGATCACTCTAACAAATGATTTTTTAGAGTCAAGTTCCATTTGAATGGTATATACTCCGTTGGGCAAATTTTCTAAATTGACTGTGTTGTTATTATTGTCTTTTAGAACCACTTGTCCAAGTGAGGAAACCACGAGAATGGTTGAATATTTTTGATCAAGGGAGATCCAATTTTTGGTAGGGTTGGGAAATGCCAAACGCTGTTCAATGTTACTTATCTGTGATGCGCCGCAAGCAGCTTCACATTCTTGAATCAAATTGTAGAAATAACCTGAGTAATCATAGCCATCACTTCCCATGCTGCTGCATCCGCTGAGTGAAATACAGCCGGAGTCTGTGGCGGCAATTCCAAGGGCCATGTCACAATCTCCAAAGGTTACTCCTGTTGGAATAGGATTGCAAAAAGCATGGCAAGGTCCTGGCATAAAGCTAGAAATCCCGTTGTAATTTACAGCAACGCACTCATTCAAGTAAGTGATATTGTCGCATCCACATACCGGAATATAATCGGCAATGCAATCCACCGCGAAATTGAAAAGACTGTCTACAACGCAAGGCAAAGTAACTACTGTGTCTTCTGAACAAGCCGAAACGCACTCCCATTCGCTGTTATAGAAATATCCAGCGTAATCCATTCCATCGCTGCCGATGGATCCGCATCCTGAAATAGAAACACACCCACTATCGGTCATGGCCACGCCCAGTGCCATCGCGCAAAGTCCAAAATTTACACCATTGGGGATGACCATGCATTCAACCGTATCTACTACTGGACATTCACCATCTGTCCAAGAAGTAACCCCTCCATAATATGTGGCTTCGCAATCATTGCCATAGGTTACTCCATCGCAACCGCAGACTGGCATCCAAATAAAAGGACACATCATATTGATGTCAATTAATGATGGATCTATACATCCTGTTCCTGCTTGACATTCACCATCTGACCAAGATGTAACTCCTCCTAAATTCACTGCTTCGCAATCATTGCTGTAGGTGACACCATCGCATCCGCATACAGGCATCCAAACTGCAGGGCAAATGGCGTTGGGGTTGATTAGACTTGAGTCTACACAGTTGTCTTGCGCAAAGGCAAATAAAGTTGAAATAAAAAATGAAATAACGAGGGGCATTTTTCTGGTCATGTGTTCCTTTTTTTTATAGACTGAATCAGTGAATATTAAGTTGCTCCAAAGAAAAAAGGCTGTTGAAAACAGCCCTCATTCTAGTCGTCGTCTCCGTCGTCGTCACCATCATCATTGTTGTTCGTGTCATCATCATCATCATCGTCATCGTCATCATCATTATCGTCCGAGTCGCCGTCACCTTTGAAATTATCAAATTCTGCAACAGGCATGCCCGATGAATCATTGCCGTCATCATCTCCAGCCACCTCCATGTTCTTATCAATTTTAAACAAGTAGATGGTATCCTCAGTTCTGATTTCCAGAGCCTTGATAAACTCTCCCTTTGGCGTTGTAAAAGAAACCAAGTTTTCGTTTTCAAAACCGTTGGGGTAAAATTCTGCAATTAAGTCAGCGTGTTCTTGTGAAATGTTCTTGTAATCTTTGATAATGCGCTTCATATCTCTATTCTAACAAACTTTTATTGATTCAATAACCAGGCGAAAATTAATGGCGCTACAATAGTCGCGTCACTTTCAATAACGAATTTGGGAGTATTAATGTCTAATTTCCCCCAAGTGATTTTTTCATTTGGAACAGCACCGGAATATGATCCGTAGCTGGTTGTACTGTCGGAAATTTGGCAGAAATATGACCAAAAAGGCACATCATGCATCTCCATGTCTTGGTACAGCATGGGCACCACACAGATGGGGAAGTCTCCTGCAATTCCACCACCAATTTGAAAAAATCCAATCCCTTTTCCGGCACAATTTTCTGTGTACCAATTGGCCAACCACATCATATACTCAATACCGCTTTTCATGGTGGTGGGTTTTAACTCCCCTTTGATGCAATAGCTGGCGAAAATATTTCCCATGGTGCTATCCTCCCATCCAGGGACGACAATGGGCAGATTACGCTCTGCGGCCGCAATCATCCATGAATTTTTAGGGTCGATTTGATAGTATTGTTCCAATACCCCGCTTAAAATCATCTTATACATGAATTCATGGGGGAAATAACGCTCACCTTTTTCATTGGCATCATTCCACAACGCATGAATGTGTTTTTGTAAACGGCGGAAAGCCTCTTCTTCGGGAATGCAAGTATCGGTTACTCTGTTTAATCCTTGCTCTAACAAATCCCATTCATCTTGTGGCGTTAAATCACGGTAATTGGGGACTCTTCTGTAATGATCATGTGCTACCAAATTCATGAGGTCTTCCTCCAAGTTGGCACCTGTGCAGGAAATGATATCTACTTTTCCTTGGCGTATCATTTCGGCTAGGCTAATACCAAGTTCTGCGGTTGACATCGCACCAGCAAGGGTAATCATCATCTTTCCACCTTCTGTAAGGTGTGCTTCATAGCCCTTGGCTGCATCCACTACAGTGGCTGCATTGAAATGCAGATACTGCGATTCCATGAAATCTCGGATGCTGGTGAATTTGCTCATTTTGTTTTTGATTTTGACTTTTGAATTTCTGCGCAAATATGGACACGTTAACGTAAACTCAAAAAAAAGTTTGATGAATTTTCAAAAAAAAAATGTGCAATGAAAAAAGTGCTTTAGTGAGGGTTGATTAAGGTCACTATTTTTCTTTTCAAAATTCTTTTGATTTGAATGTCTAATGATTTATCAAGCGGGTCTTTCAGAATATAATGGACCTTGCAATCAATAGCGTCTACTCTAATTTGAACAGTTTTAACAGAGAATGTTTCTGCTAAAATTTCAGAATGATAAGGGGTTATTTCCTCCCATAGTGTTTTCTCTAGAGCGTAAATGTCTGACAATGCATAAGGATTCACTTGAAAATCGATGTAGGATTTTTTTAAATCTCTTCTGGTGTAGTTGATGATTTCTTCACTGAATACTTTGTTATTGGGAATGTATATGATATCGTCATCCTCACTCAACAGATGTACATTGGTTAGTGTGATGTCTAGAATTTTTCCTTTAGAATGTCCTATCGCTACTTGGTCACCAATATTGACCAACTTGGTAAACGTGATGTACATTCCATTGATAACATTGGAGATGTAGTCTTTGGTCATGACTACCAATGCCGCCGCCAGAAGGGAAAGAGTAGTTAATGCTTCCTTGATGGAAATACTCAGAAGCGACATGACCAAGGCGGTCAGGAAAATGCCGTAAATGAGCTTTGAAATGTGGTTAATTCCTATGGTGAAATTGTCCTTTCTCCTTTTGGGATTGTCGGGTTTGTAGGTCAGTAATACAACTTGTTTGCTGGCTTCCACAATCAGAAAACCCACCAACACTCTAAATAGCGTGTGCTCAAAAAGAACAGGGATGTGGATGAATTCCGTGACTTGTGTATAGGCGGGTTTCAGCAAGAGTAGGATTCCCAAGCACAAGACATACAGCAGCAATTTTACAAAATGGTTTCTTTGCATCAATCGTAGTAACCTAAAATTTCAAGAACTTCTTTGGGTTTTTGTTCGTGACTGAACTCCCGGTACTTCAATTTTCCTTTGGCATCCTTTTCTATCAAAATGTGTCTAGGCGACGGAACAAGACAATGGTGAATGCCGCCGAATCCGCCCAGGGTTTCTTGGTAGGCACCGGTGTTAAAGAAACCGATGTATTGGTCTTGATCAGGATAAAACTTAGGCATGTAGATGGCATTGATGTGTTGCTCAGAATTGTAATAATCATCGCTGTCGCACGTTAATCCGCCAAGAAAAACACGTTCATGACTTTCCTTCCAATTGTTCAATGGCAACATGATAAAGCGGCGATTGATGGCCCAGGTATCAGGCAAAGTTGTCATAAAAGACGAATCAATCATGTTCCATTTTTCGCGATCGTTTTGGTCTTTCTGGTGTAAAATTTTGAACAATGCGCCACCAGACTCTCCAACTGTAAATGATCCGAATTCAGTGTAAATGTGGGGCACAGGAATTTCAGCGTATTCACAAGCTTGCTTGACTTGATTGAGAATTTCCGTTACCATGTATTGGTAGTCAAATTCAAAAGCGAGTGAAGTCTTGATGGGAAAACCACCACCAATGTTTAGACTATCTAGTGAAGGGCACACCTGCTTGAGCTCGCAATAGACCTTAAGACATTTGTTCAGCTCATTCCAATAATAAGCGGTGTCTTTGATTCCGCTATTGATGAAAAAGTGAAGCATCTTCAACTCTAGTTTTTCATCATCTGCTAGGTATTTCTGATAAAACTTTTTAACGTATTTGTACCCAATACCCAAACGAGAGGTGTAAAATTCGAATTTAGGCTCTTCTTCTGAAGCTATTCTGATGCCCACTTTCAATGGAACTTCGGAGCGTTGTTTGAATTTTTCGAGTTCATAGCTGTTGTCAATGACAGGGAGAATATTTTCATAACCATCAGCTCTAAGATCCAAAATACGATCTACATACTCTTCCTTTTTAAAACCATTGCAAATAATCCATTGGGTTTTCTGCAATTTCTTCATCGCTGCCAATCGCTTGATCAAATCAATGTCATACGCAGAGGACGTTTCCAAATGCACATTGTTTTTCAGCACCTCTTCCAGAACGTGTCTGAAGTGCGAACTCTTGGTGCAATAGCAATAATGGTATTCTCCTTCATAGTTCAATTCCGTGCGGGCGTTATTGAACCATTTCTTGGCGCGCTGGATATTTTCTGAAATTTTGGGCAGATAAGTAAACTTCAGCGGTGTACCATATTTCTTCACCAAGTCCATTAACGGAATATTGTGAAATTCGAGCTGCTCGTTTTCAAGCTTAAACTCTTCTTGAGGCCAGTTGAACTGTTGTTCAACAAAGTCAATGTACTTTGTTTTCATTTCTAAATTAGGTATGGCGAAAATAGGATATTTTAAAATTTACAGATGAAAAAAAACCGGGTTTCTTGGGGATGTTTATCTTCGTGTTGAATGAACAAGAATTCAAAAAGGGGTTTAGATCCTGGATCATTGGTTTACATTGGATTGGAACGGTACCAAAAGCCTGGAATTTTGGTTTACCATTATGATCAATCGGGTTGTGTTAAAGAGCAATTGGATTTGGATTTTGATTGGTCCAATTTCAGTAAGAAAAAGGAAAAGGTTTGGATTACCATTGATGGCATTCATGATGCTGCATTGATTTCTTCCATTGGTCGATATTTTCAGATTGACCAATTGACATTAGAGGATGTCATGAATACGCGGTCAAGGCCTAAGTTAGAAATCAATGATCACTATTATTTTGCTTGTCTGAAAGCGCTCGATATTAAACCTGATTTGCCATTGGTCCTTGAACAATTTTCCATTTTGATTTTGGAAAATGTGGTCATTGGCTTTCAGGAGCAAAATGGCGATTCATTTCATGCACTGAGACAGAAGTTGGAAACTGGGGCAGGGAAAGTCAGGCAATCCAATAGTTTTTATTTGGCCTATCTCATGCTAGATACGTTGGTGGATGACTATTTGTTGGCAACTGAAAACTTGGCTAAGAGAATAGAGGTCATAGAGAGCATGTTGACCAAACAAATACAACAGCATCAACTGAAGACCTTGTTAAAAATTAGAAGGGAATTGTTCGATTTTAAACTAGCTACCGATCCTACCAGGGAGATTACCAGCCTTTTGAGTAAGGAAAAGGAGACGGGCATCAGGAAATATTTTATTGACCTGCACGACCACATGTTATTTGTGGCGGACCAAATTCAGTTTCAGCGTGAGATTGTCTCTAATAGTTTGGATTTGTATCACGCGATGTCATCCGATAAGACCAATCAAGTCATGCGTTTGTTGACTATCATCACCACCATTTTTGTTCCTTTGACTTTCATCGTTGGGGTGTATGGAATGAACTTCGAAAACTTACCAGAATTGCAATGGACCAATGGCTATTATTACACTTGGGGAGTAATGGTATTGATTACATTGCTGCAATTGAGATGGTTCCGAAAGAACCGATGGATTTGAATTTATTTGTTCCCCAAATAGGCTTCAAATTGATTGTCTTTCTTGACAACACTGACGTGCTCTTTTAAATTGGTAGAGAGGGTTAGTCCAACTACATTGGCAAAAACGGGGAAGGTCCTGTGTTCTCTGTTCACCAGAGTTGTAACTGTGATTCGGGCAGGCTCAGCCTCGAGGATGTAATGGGTGGCATGCAATAGTGTCAATCCTGAATTAATAACGTCATCAACGAGTACAATTGATTTTTTTTTCAGTTGATCTTTGTTTCCACTGAATTCAAACTGAGCCTTGCTTTTCCCCTTTGGGAAGGAGATACTTTCTAATCGACAAGTGATGCTGGTATTGACTTGGAAAAAATGAAATAGGGTTTGAGCAATCTCAAACCCCATTTCTTTAATACCGATGAAAATCACTTCATGTTGCGTCCCATAGTGCAGTTCTATTAACTCTTGCGACATGCGCAATAGTTTTTGCTCTACTTGCTGCCCATTGAGAATGAGTGAATTTTCCATTGTCTTATATTACAAGTGAATCACCTCTCCGTAGGCAGCAGCAGCAGCTTCCATGATGGCTTCGCTCATGGTAGGATGTGGATGGACAGTCTTGATAATGGCCTCCCCAGTTGTTTCCAATTTGCGCAGTGCCACGCACTCTGCAATCATTTCCGTTACATTGGCGCCAATCAAATGCGCACCCAATAATTCACCATATTTGGCGTCAAAAATCAACTTTACAAAACCGTCTTTTGTACCACCTGCAGATGCTTTTCCTGAGGCACTAAAAGGGAATTTACCAATTTTCAATTCATAACCCGCCGCCTTGGCCGCCTTCTCGGTATATCCTACACTGGCAATCTCTGGGCTGCAATAGGTACAACCTGGAATATTGTTATAATCCAATGCTTCTGGGTGGTGTCCTGCTATTTTCTCAACGCAAATAATACCTTCAGCAGAGGCTACGTGGGCTAGGGCTTGGCCTGGAACGCAATCACCAATCGCGTAATATCCAGGAATATTGGTTTGATAGTATTTGTCAACCACAATTTTTCCTTTGTCAGTGACAATGCCCACTTGCTCCAATCCAATGTTTTCAATATTGGCCACAACTCCAACAGCGCTCAACACGATATCCGCTTCGATGACTTGCTCACCCTCTGCAGTCTTCACTTTCACTTTGCACCCTTTTCCGGCAGTATCAACTCCCGTAACTTCAGCGTTGTTCAGTATGTCAATTCCTTTGGATTTGAAAGTTTTGCTCAAGGCCTTGGAAACGTCTTCGTCCTCAACAGGAACAATGTTGGGCATGTATTCGACAATGGTTACTTTGGTTCCCATTGTGTTGTAGAAATAAGCAAACTCAACACCAATGGCACCACTACCAACAATGACCATACTCTTGGGTTGCTCAGGCAATGTCATGGCCTCACGGTATCCGATGATTTTTTTACCATCTTGTTTCAAATTGGGAAGCTCTCTTGATCTTCCTCCTGTTGCAATGATGATGTTATTGGCAGAAATTTCAGTAACCTTGCCATCCGCCGCCGTGACCTGTACTTTTTTACCAGCCATTACTTTTCCGGTTCCCATGATCACTTCAATCTTGTTTTTCTTCATCAAGAAATGAACTCCCTTGCTCATTCCTTCAGCCACTCCGCGGCTTCTTTTCACCACGGCATCAAAATCATGCTTGGCATCAGAAACTTGAATGCCATAATCGTTGGCATGTTGGATATATTCAAAAACGTTGGCGCTCTTGAGTAATGCTTTTGTTGGGATGCATCCCCAATTCAAACAAATTCCTCCCAATGCTTCGCGTTCAATGACCGCTGTCTTCAATCCCAATTGGCTAGCACGTATGGCGGTTACATATCCACCAGGTCCACTGCCCAAAACAATAACATCAAATTGCATACTTTGAATTTTTGGCGAAGATAAGTATTAATCCCAAAACAACTTACCTTTGAACCGTGAAAAGAAAGCTCTCCTTCCATATCGTTGTTGGTCTTTTTTTGGCCCTGGGATGGATTAGTTTTCAATCTTGGCAGTCCTTCCATCGTTATCACGAACATTACTTAGAAGCAGAGAATGAACATCACCATGAATGTCAAATGTGTGATTGGGATGTTCCATTGGTTGATCTTGCAGAGGTATTCCATTTCTCGTTTGTCCTTCTTGAGTCTCCGATAACACCATCAAATTTTTCAGGAGACAATTGGATTGATTATTTTGTTACCCAAGCAATAGGCAGGGGACCACCCATCATTAAGGCCTTGTAATATCTCAGTGCCATTTCGGCACGGCTTGTTCACTTATAATCCATTTTTTTTATGAAGGCAACATTCGTTTTGTTGCTGTCTGTTGGATTTTCAATGTTTATTTTAGGTCAAGATTCCATTCCTCATCAACAGGGAAAGACGCTTGAAATTAAAGGACATTGGTTCTCCTTTCAGACGCAAGATTTTTTGAGTACAATCAACGTTGATCCCAGCATGTTGTCTCAACAGCGCGGAGGCCAGTTGGCCAATACGTTGACTTTTTTACCTGGTGTCTCCGCTATGTCGACAGGCGTTGGCATTGCCAAGCCTGTTATCAGAGGCTTTTCTGGAGCCCGGGTTGCGGTATTGGATATGGGCATCAGGCAAGAAGGGCAGCAGTGGGGCAATGATCACGGCCTGGAATGGGATCAATTCAGCATCGGTAAATTGACGGTGGTGAAAGGAGCTGCTGGATTAGAATTTGGAGGCGATGCCATGGGAGGGGCGTTGGTCATTGAACATGAACCTTGGCCAAGCACAAAGAGCAACTCACAGATTTTGAGCGTTGTTTCCAATAACAACAGGCAAAGAGGATGGTCTGTATTTCATCAACAGGTCATGAAATTGAATCATGCGGTGAACGCTCGTTTTGGTGTGAGAATTACTCAATTGCGTACGGATGATTATCGTGTCCCCACAGATTCTTTTACTTACCTCAAAAGAACCTTGCCGCTAAAGGATGGATGGTTGACCAATACGGCCACGGACGAAAGGCACATCACTGCATTTTCAGAATGGCGATTTCCAAAAAATACATTGCGTTCCATCAAGATCATTTATCGACTCAACAAAACACAGTCAGGTTTATTTCCTGGGTTTGTTGGTATTCCTACGGTGCAGTCTGTTGCAGGAGACGGGGATGCAAGTAACTTTTCATTGCCTTCAGTCACTAACAGACATCAGAAGTTATTGTTGGCGATGCAATTCAAAGCCGGGGATGATTTTATTCGGTTCAATGTTGGATTTCAAAGGAGTGAAAGACAAGAGTTGTCTCGTCCCCACCAGCCGGGATTTGTCCCGATGAATGCGGATTCACTTTCGTTGGGTTTGACTTTGAATACAACGCAATGGAATGTGGGGAAAGATTGGGTTTTGCCGAATGCTTGGCGATTGAAAACAGGATTACAATTTCAATTGAAGCAAAACGAGATACAGGGCAATGAGTTTTTGATTCCACAATTCACACAGCATCAGCAAGCGTTTTATGCATCGGTAGTAGACCAAAACGAATTTCGTTTTCATCAATTTTTTGGATTTAGGATAGAACAAGGAGGGATTGTCGCCCAAGGATACCAGCAGCCATGGTACAACATGAATCAACCGACGGACAGTTTGTTGGTGCGGTCGTTACCCTTGAGCAACAGCAGAACCGGTTGGGCAGCTCAGTACGGATGGACATGGAATGCGCCAAGCGATTGGCAAATTCATTGTGTTTTGGGAAAGGTTTACAGGGTCCCTCAGATCAATGAATGGGCGATCAACGGCATACACCATGGTTCTCACCGGCATGAGAAGGGAAATGCGCAATTGAATTGGGAATCGGGCTATCAATGGGATGCCAACGTAATGAAAGAGTGGAAAAATGGTCATGCACAATGGACAGGTTTTGTTGCCTATTATGACAATTTTATTTTCCTTTCTCCACAATCGTATTTTTCTGATTTGCCGGATGGTGGACAGGTATATCAATACCTTCAAAAACAAGTGATGTGGTCTGGTGGAGAAATCTTTGCGGATTGGCATCCGCTGATGTGGTGGAACACCGATTTTTCTGCAGAGGCTATTTATACGCGAGAAATGGAGACCGGCCTGGGTTTGCCTTTTGTTGCTCCTATTACCTTGAAATCCAATCAAAGGTTTCATTGGGAAATGGGGTCACGGCATGCGTTTTCCATTTTACTCAATACAAGATATGCATTTGATCAAAATAGGGTAGCGCGAAATGAAAAGCAAACCAAAGGATATTTTGTCATGAATGTCAATGCTCAATACACTTATCAATGGACAGATCAAAATTCTTTGTCCGTTGTTTTACAATGCAACAATGTAAATGACCATGTTTACTACAATCATTTAAGTCTTTACCGCCCCATGAATCTTCCAGAACAGGGAAGATGGGTGCAAGGGACGGTGGTATTCAATTTTTAAAATCAATCATTAATAAACAATAGAAAATGAAAACAAAAACAATGAAAGTAAGTCAATGGATGTTGGCGGTTATATTGGCTTTGGCCACATACGGATGTCAACCCAAGGAAGAACAAGACACTACACGTCCTATAATCGGGAATGTTACGTTGAATGACCTTGCTCAAGAAACGCATGAATTATTGCGGGGACAGAGCTTTGTGGTGACAATGCCGGTGACGGATAATGAGCAATTAAGTCAATTGAAAATTGGCGTCCACTCTGCTGATGATGGACATGGTCATGTGGATCTTCCCGGTTATGAGGGATTAGAAAATGCTGGGACTTGGTCATACACCAGGATCTTTGATTTATCAGGAACAATGGCTTCTCCAACAGCAACCATTGCGGTACCAGATACCGTTTCAGGTATTTGGCATTTGGAGATCATGGCGATTGATCAATCCGGTAATGAATCAGAGGAAAGGGTATACAATTTGGTTGTGCTTCCTTAGAAACTCATTGACCAACGCAGGTTGAGTCGTCTTCCTGTGAGGTAAGTCGGAATGCCGTACATTCTTCCGTTGACATCTTCAATCCACTGGTGATTGATGATGTTGTTTACACCCAGAAGATTAAACACTTCTAATGAAATGGTTCCACTCTTGAAAAAACGGGTGGAACCATTTTTCTTTTTGGTGGTGAACAAATCTCTTGAAAATCCGATGTCTGTTCTGAAGTAAGCCCGGGTGCGCAACACATCCAAATAACGCTCTCCGCCGGGAGGACCATAGGGAACGCCTGTTGAAAAGAATAGATTAACGGTGGCTTTGTATTTAGGATTGCGGGGCATCTCATCCATGAACAATAACGAGAAACTCATGCGCTGATCTGTTGGACGGGGAATGTATCCTGGCGTTTGTTGGATAGAGTCAACAGCGACATCATCAATGGTAAATCCGCTGTATATGGTGTCGCCTGCTGCATTGAGTTTGATGTAATAAATATCATCCAAAAGATCTTCTTCCGTTTTCAAGTAAGAAGCCCTAATCCAAGATTGCACACCAGGGATAAATTCGCCATTGACCATGGCATCTGCTCCATAGGCATAGCCTTTTGCATTGTTGGTGGCATAATAGCGTTGACGGACATTCTCAATCTCGTAGGGGATTAAATGATCAAATTGCTTGTAATACAATTCCCCTGTGAACTTGAATGGTCTTTTCCATGAACGAAAAACGAAGTTGGTTCCCAAGATATAATGTATGCTGCGTTGCGCGCGAATGTCAGGATTGACACGCCCTTGAAAATTCCTCATCTCTCGATAGAATGGCGGTTGGTAATAATAACCCCAGGCGGCCGTAATCACCATGTCTTTGCGAACCGTGTCAACGCCATTTTCATTTTTTCGAGTGCCAAGCCATGTGGGTGTATAAGACAAATTCATACGAGGTCCCGTAACGGTTTGATTGGAAAAACTCCAATGGTTGGAGCGTATTCCAGCTGTAATCGAGAAAGCATCTCCATCTCCCCACTCATGTCTCCAACTGTCTTGGATAAAGGCAGAGTAGCGTTGTGAGGATACGTTGTTAGTGGCTTTGATTCTGTCTTGGAAGGCAATGAGCTGCTGGTCTTGTAATGTGGGATTGGTGTAACCGATGCTGTCATTGGGTCGGCTTGCTGCATATCCAGCACTGTCGATCATGGTCCATTCATTTAATCGGTCATCAATGTTTTCCGTTGAGGCGTCTATGCCCCAATTGAGCAGGTGTCTTTGTTTTTCCCATTCTTTAAAACCTTTCAATGAGGCTTGGTACACTTGAGCGTTGAGGTCATTTCTGCCATGATTCAAGAAAGCCCCAACTCCTCGGTTTCGCAATACTTCCCCAAATTCATCTGAACCCAGGTCTCTGTCCAATTCGTCTAGGCGATATGCTCCAAGAATATCGAAGTGCTCAGATTCTGCAGTATTGAAGGCACTTAAGGTTAATCTAATTTGAGAAGATTCACTGGGATTGTATCGAGCACTAAAGGCGTTGAAGGAAGTCCTAAATTGTGTTTTCTCTTGTCCTTCAAAGTACACGGTTAATCGGATGGCTTCATTGATGTTTCCTGCATCTGTTTGACGAGTTGCCGGTTGAAATTGGTATTGATTGGAAGAGAGGTTGGTGAGCCAACTGAACTCAAGTGGGCCGTAATTGCCCATTGGTCGCCAAGTGATATAGTTCTGCCAATCCATGAATCGTGGTTGGTAATCACCTGAAACATCCATACTGTTAAGGATGTATGAATAGTCTCGGTATCTGAACCCGGTATTGTAGGTCCATTTTTTATTTTTGGAAATGTCCATCAGCTGCAATTGGCCACCGAGTAAGCCAATCTGAAAGTTGCCTGAGAATGAGTCAGGTCGAGCGTATTGAATGTCCAATACGGAACTCATTTTATCACCAAATTTGGCCTGAAATCCACCAGCACTGAATTCAACTTTTCTTACCATGTCAGGATTGGGAAAACTTAAACCTTCTTGTTGACCTGCACGAACCAGAAAAGGGCGATACACTTGAATGTCATTGACGTAAATCAAATTTTCATCAAAGCTCCCTCCTCGTACATTGAAGCTTGAGCTCAATTCAGATGGAAAGTTGACCGGGGCTTGAATGAGGTAGGCTTCTATGCCTTGATTTATCGTAGGGAGTTTGGTGGGGAGTTTGGTGGAGATGGTGATGATTTGGTTCTCCTGATTGCGTTTATCGACCACTTCTAACCCCTTGCTCATCACAGACGCATCATACATGATTTCCACTTCTTTGATCTCACCGGATTTCAGGTTGAATATGGTCTCTTTCGGATCGCTTCCAATTCCCTTAACCGATAATGTGATGTTTATTTCAGCTGTAATGATGATGGAGAACCTCCCTGAAGCATCGGTTACCGTTCCGTTTTTTACATTGTCTTTCTGAATAAGTGTGACACCGGGAATGCCTTCCCCTTGGGGATTGACAATCACTCCTTTGAGCGTGGCATATTGTGACCAACTCGTGGTAGCGCATATTACAAATAAGAGTAAGAGTCGAAACTTCACGGTCTAAATTTAATTCGAGAACAGCTTGTTAACGGAAATAATGAGATTTATTATCCCGTTATTGACGTTTTGGCCGAAAGCCGCCAAGAAATGACCTCCAAGCATCATTGGATAATATATTTCCACCAGATACAAAACCATTGCTGTAACGGGCAGTGAGAATGGTGGAGGCATTTTCGTAGGCCATACTGGAGAAATCGTTCATGCCATCATAAGATGCCAGGGAAACATCGTCTCTTTTGAAAAGCTGATGACCATCACCCGGAAGATCCAAAGCCAAAACTTCTCTTTTTAATTCATGCGGAGCGGGGTAGGGCAAAATGTAAAGTGGGGACAATTCAATGGCCTCAATTTCCATGACTTGAACCACTTGCATTTGATGTTCTTCAGTCACGGGAACCACAAAAAAGGATGTTTTGAGTCCGGTGCAGACAAAGGTTAGTGTATCACCTTCCAAGGCAGGTATGGTGAAGTAACCATCTCTGTTAGAATAAGTGCCACGGTGGTCTCTATTTCTGAAAACGCTGACATAGGGGGCTGGGAAAAGAGAGTCGCTAACCAGACAAGCACCAGTGATTTGAACTGCATTTTCGCCAATTGTCTTTTGACACAACGCTGGGTTCCCTAGCACCAAACTGAGTAGGATGGCCAATATCACGGATTGAATACGCATTAAACAAAAATAGTTTTTTTATGTTGGTTTTTTGAAAGAGATTTATCAACTTTACTTAAATTGTGAAAATAGAGAAATGGAAGCGATATTAGAAAGTGTAGAGTGGTTGAAAGCCAGGGGTATTGATGCCCCAGAGGTGGGTATTATTCTGGGTACAGGTCTTCATGGCCTGGCGCAGCATATTCACGTGGAGAAAGAGTTTAATTACAGCGTGATACCCCATTTCCCCATTGCTACAGTGGAATTTCATTTTGGAAAGTTGATTTATGGGACCTTGGGTGGTAAGAAAGTTTTGGCTTGTCAAGGTCGTTTTCACCATTATGAGGGGTACACCATGCAACAAGTTGTTCATCCCGTGCGTGTCATGAAGTTGCTCGGAGTAAAATGGATGTTGCTCAGCAACGCTGCTGGTGCTCTCAATCCCAATTTCAAAAAGGGCAGTTTGATGTTGATTGATGACCACATCAATCTTCAAACTGAGAATCCACTTCGAGGAGAAAATGCAGAAGAGTTGGGACCTAGATTTCCTGACATGTCGCAACCGTATTCGTATCATTTGAATGGACTAATTAAAGCGATTGCTAGAGAAAACAACATTCTTTTGCAGGAGGGGGTTTATGTTTCGGTCCCTGGACCAAATTTAGAGACACGGGCGGAGTATCGTTTTCTAAGAATGATAGGTGCAGACGCCGTAGGTATGAGTACAGTGCCTGAGGTGATTGCATGCAACCATATGGGTCTGCCTTGTTGTTGTATATCGGTTTTAACAGATGAATGTGATCCCAATAAACTTTCTCCTGTCTCGATTGAGGAAATTATACAAACGGCAAAAAATGCTGAACCTGATTTGACCAAATTGTATCAGGATTTGATAGCGCGAATATGAATGCTTTGAAGAGAACATATGCTTGGGTGGTGGTCATGTTGACCATGATTTACATTGCATTTTGTTTTCTTGGGCCTGAGAAATACGAGTCGACCCAAAGTCTGAAAATACGTTGTAGCAATCAAAGGTTGGCTTGGGCATTGTCAGATTTCAATGAGTGGAAGATTTGGTTTAAAGATTGGGATTTGAATGACACGAGCAATTTTAAAATCGTCGGAACACCCATGACCGCAAAACACGGCGTTGTTTTTAATCACAATGGAATGGCGCAGTCGATGGAGATCAAGGCCATATATGCCTCTTTGGATTCAGTTGATGTAATTCAGATTCAACGTTCAGTGAGTGAAATCCAAGAACCAGATGCTGAAATAATATTTGATTTGTCTGAGGATGATAAAGGATTTGCCATTGTTACCTGCACACTCAAACAGGGTGAGATTCCTTGGTATTTCAGAGGGGCTGTTTGGATGACAGGGAATGCCCATCATTGGGATGATTGGAACAATGAGAATTTAAACGAACTGAAATCTTACTTAGAATCCAGTCCCAGTTCTAAAGAATGATTGACTGCAAGTTCAATTTCACTTTCAACAAAAGGCATAGCGTTGAATTTCTCTCCTGTAATAATCTCAAACAACTCGATGTAGCGCCCTCTGATGGTATCAATCCACTCATCGGTCATTTCGGGTACCACTTGCCCTTCTTTTCCCATGAAATTGTTGGCAATCAACCATTCACGGACAAACTCTTTGCTCAACTGTTTTTGAGGTAATTTATTCTGTTGTCTTTCATGATAACCTTCAGCATAAAAATAACGGGATGAATCCGGAGTATGAATTTCATCCATGAGTGTAATCGCGTTGTTGTAAAGACCAAATTCGTACTTTGTGTCCACTAAGATCAATCCTCTGCTGGCGGCAATTTCCACGCCTCTTTTGTACAAAGCAAGCGTGTATTCTTCAAGTTGTTTGTAATGTTCTTCATTGACAATTCCCTGCGCAATGATGTCTTCTCTTGAAATATCTTCGTCATGTCCTTCAGAGGCCTTGGTGGTTGGGGTAATGATGGGGGAAGGGAATGGATCGTTTTCGTTCATGCCTTCGGGAAGCGTTACACCACAGAGTGTGCGCAACCCGCTCTGGTAAGTTCTCCAAGCATGACCTGTGAGATATCCTCGTACTACCATTTCTACTTTAAAGGGGATACACTTTCTACCAATGCTTACATAAGGATGCGGTGAGGTTAGTTTCCAATTGGGACAAATGTCCGTTGTGGCATCCAACATTTTTTCGGCAATTTGATTTAGGACTTGTCCTTTGTTGGGGATTGGTTTTGGTAGGATGACATCAAATGCGCTTATCCTATTAGAGGCCACCATTACCAATACATCGTTGGGCATGGTGTACACATCTCTCACTTTTCCATTGTAAACGCTAAGTGTATTTTGAAAATTCATGTTGCCCAATTTTACATTTTACCTCTCATGCCACCCATTTGCTTCATCATCTGCGCCATTTGGGTTTTATTGGTCATCATTTTCATCATCATTTTCATTTGATCAAATTGCTTGATGAGCTTGTTGACTTCCTCTACTGATCTTCCTGATCCTTTGGCGATGCGCGTTTTACGACTGGGATTGATGACGCTGGGTTGTTGCCTTTCTATGGGGGTCATGGATTGGATTATCGCCTCAATATGTTTGAACGCGTCTTCGTTGATGTCCACATCTTTTAGCTTGGACATGCCAGGAACCATACCCAGCAGGTCTTTCATGCTTCCCATTTTCTTGATTTGACCAATTTGCTCCAAAAAGTCATTGAAATCGAATTGGTCTTTTTTGATGCGCTTCTCTAATTTTTTGGCCTGCTCCTCATCAAATTGCTCTTGAGCACGTTCTACCAATGAAACCACATCACCCATGCCCAGAATACGACTGGCCATACGCTCAGGATAGAATACATCCAAGGCGTCCATTTTTTCACCGGTACCTATGAATTTGATGGGTTTAGAAACTTCGGCTCTGATGCTCAACGCCGCACCACCACGGGTGTCACCATCCAATTTGGTAAGAACAACGCCATCAAATGCCAATCTTTCATGGAAGGTTTTGGCGGTATTCACGGCATCTTGTCCCGTCATGGAATCCACCACGAACAAGGTTTCAGACGGTTTCAATGCTGACTTGACGCGTTCAATTTCTTGCATCATTTCCTCATCAACGGCCAAGCGACCGGCGGTATCCACAATGACAACATTGAATCCTTTTTGTTTGGCGTAGGCAATGGCTTTCTCAGCGATGTCCACCGCATTGTTGTTGCCGCGGTCACTAAAAACCTCGACACCAATGCTTTCCCCAACCACATGAAGCTGATCAATCGCCGCAGGTCGGTAAATATCACAAGCTACCAATAAAGGGTTTTTTCCTTTTTTTGTTTTGAGGTAGTTGGCCAATTTTCCGGAAAAAGTTGTTTTTCCCGAACCTTGTAAACCACTCATCAATATAACTCCAGGATTTCCTTGATACTGAATATCTGTATGCTCACCGCCCATCAGGTCTTTCAACTCATCATGGGTAATTTTCACCAACAATTGTCCGGGAGATACCGCTGTCAATACATTTTGACCTAATGCTTTTTCTTTGACACGCTCTGTAAATTCTTTGGCCGTTTTAAAATTGACGTCCGCATCCAACAATGCTCTGCGCACTTCCTTGAGCGTTTCTGCAACATTGATTTCTGTGATTTTTCCTTGACCTTTGAGTATTTTAAAGGCTCTGTCAAATTTGTCCGTTAATTGTTCAAACATGGGGTATTGCTAAATGAGCCCCAAAGGTACAAAAGGGATGACTTATCTGGCGAGGATAATATTGCCTTTCAACTGAGTGGTTTGTCCAATTAAATCTTCATAGGTGATGACGTAATTGTAGATGCCATCCTGTACAAAATATTGACTGCCTTTTCTGTTTCCCATCCAAGGCTCACTGACGTCGTTGGATTCAAAAATCAACTCTCCCCAACGATCATAAATTCGAACATTGTATTCAGCAACTCCTATGGCAGAGGGCAACCAAGCGTCATTGATGCCATCGTAGTCAGGAGTGAAGCTGTTGGGTAGAAAGAAGACGGTCCCTCCAATATTGATATATCCTATGGCGGTGGAGGTGCAGCCAAATTCGTTGGTGATGATCTGCGTGATGGACTGCCTTCCGAATTCGGTAAAGGTGTAAGTGCCATCAAAACCTTCAAGTGTTCCCCCATCACTGAATTGATAGGTGCAGGAAATTCCAGTGCCCGTTGAATCCAAAACCATAACGGTGGGATCATCAATGGTGATGATGTCGGGTTGTATTAAAAAACCACTAGTAGGAGCTGGATGAATGGTGACGGCATCGTTTAAATTGACATAAATATCGGCGACACAACCTGAAGTTGTATAGGCGTGCATGCTAACATCGAAGGTTCCCGGATTTTCGTACAATTGCAGCGGGTCAGGTTGGGTGGAAGTGATATCATCTCCCAAATTCCAAATGAAAAAGACGGGTGTTTCTGAAATCGCGGTCGCATCAAATTTTACATAGGTTCCCGGACATCCATCAGGGGGCAATACTGAGAAACTTACTTCAGGATCTTGAACCACCCAAACATCTTTGGTTATACTTTCCGTGCATCCATTTTCACTGATGGTTAGGGTGACTGGATAATAAGCGGGACTAGGATATTGAATTCCATTTACAGTAATGTTACTAGAATTCGGAGTATTGGCCAATGTGCCAAAATCCCAGTTAATGACGGCATTGGGTTGATTCCATCCCAATGCTGTAAAAGCTAAATTGTGACCATTAAAACAAACAGGCCCAGGATTGATAAAATCGGGATTCAAGTCGTCAAAAACACTAACAGTTGTATAGGCGGTATCAGGACAAGTTGAAGGTGCTCCTGCTATGAGCATCACATTAAAACTGCCTGAGTTGGGGTAGTTGTAAAAGGTTGCTGCATCCGTGCTTGTTGGTGAATTGGGTGTGCCAAAGTTCCACAAGTAGTTGTCGGCATTGATGGAAGATTGGGTGAAATTGATCGTAAATCCTCCACACGGATCTGTCTGGGGATCAATGATCGCGATAGGTTCTGGAACATTGTCAAAAGAAAAGTTTTGAGTTCCGATACATCCCGCGTTGTCTATACTCAAACTGATGTTGTAGGTGGTGATGTTTGAATCCAGATAAATGTTAGTTGGATATTCATTGGTGGAAAATACGGTGGAAACATTGTTGTCAATACTCCATTGAAAAGTCACATTATCGGTGAATAAACCAGATACTAGACCATGATCGAAAGTATAGAGAACTTGGTCGTTGATGCAACTAACAACGGGAGTTTGAATATCTGGAATGAACGTTTCAATGGCTGTGTAAACCACTGTTGCCGTATCCGCGCATTCCCAACCTGGATTGGTTATAAGAGTTACCGTATATACTCCAGAGTCATTGTAAATAAATGTGGGCTCAAACACGTTGCTGGTGTCATTGCTCAGGCTGGGAACTCCGAAATCCCAATGATATGAATCGGCGTTGATGCTGTTGTTCACGAAACCCACCTCGAGACCGCTGCAAAAGTCGGTTTGTTGTCCATTCCCAGTGTTGGCAATGCCTGGATTGGCTCCAGTATTGGGGTTGCACATGTTGACATTGAATTGATAGTCGCGGCGTATGGTATTGATGAGCACCCCATTCCTATACTCTTCCACACAAATGGCCAATGCATAAGTACCAATTTGAGTGGCTGTACCTGTTACTAATCCAGTGGATGGGTTGATTTGAAAAGCAGGATTGGATGTTATGGGATAGTTGGTTGAAAAACCAGGGGACCAAGTATTGTTGGTGTAGGGAGGAGCAGCGGGAGGAGCCGGTGCAGGATTATTTTGATCCGCACCGTCCAAAGGAGTGCAAAAAGAGTAAACCAATTCATCACCATCAGGGTCAATGGCCTCCGATGAATAAATGAATGGGGCATTCAAACACAAAGCAGTGGGTGGAGTAGAAACAAAGGCAGGACTTGAGTTTTGGACAGCCACCAATGAGGTGCCGGGAATTTGGGTGGTAAGGGTCATTCCCGACAAATTTTGCTGCGACTGATTCAAATTGTCGATGCTCAAATTTCGACAGCATCTTTGATAAGTGAGAACATAGCCTGTTGCTGTAAAAGGCAAAGTGACATTGGCCTGGTATACAGCTCGTTCAACACATACGTTGGGCGGGACGGTGAAGCAAGGGTTTTGCAAAGCCAAATCCAGTGTTTCTATGTCTGAATTGGAAAGAGGTATGGATAACTCTTGCACAAAACTGTTGTTGCCGGCGTTGAAAATTCCAATGGAAACAATGGGGTCGAAACCTGTACCGTTCACATTTGTCGAAGGGTCACAATCCCGATAAACCGTAAGTGTCACCTGGTAAACATTGTTTCCAAGATGCTGATAAACCAAATCTCCTCCGTAAATGTGTGTGGCATTGGCCCTCAATATTCCAAATACCACCAAAAAAGTAGTAAGCAAACAATGAAATATAATGGTGCGGAGTGTCGCCATAATACGAATAGACACAAATATGGGGACAAATGTTGCAAAACAGATAGCAATCCCCCCTTCTTTTGCGCACACTCATCGGTGGATGAATATATTTGACATATGGAAAAATCATTGTCCCATATCAACGCATCCGGAGAATCAAGGATGGTGGATGTTTCACATAAACAGATCAGTTTGAGATTGGCCTCGGCCAGAGCGGTCATTCAATTTCCGGCCGAAGTAATGGAACAATTGAAGAAGGACAATTGGCAGGTTAAGAAAGGAGCTATTCTTGAGGTTGCCCGTATTGCAGGAATTCAAGGCGCCAAGATGACAACATCGATCATTCCCCTCTGTCACCCTTTGATGATTAGCGGGGTAGAAATTGAATTTTTATTGGAAGAGAATAAATTGCAGATTGATTCAAAAGTCAAATGCATGGGACAGACTGGAGTGGAGATGGAAGCCCTAACGGCCGTTTCATCGGCTGCGTTGACGGTGTACGATATGTGCAAAGCGTTGTCGCATGACTTGGTGATCAGAGAGATTCAACTCTTGTCCAAGTCAGGAGGAAAGAACGATTATCAATGGACGCCATGATTCCATCAACACTCATTTTTCCCAAATCATCTCGTGCTGTGGCCATCTATGGAACCACATGCGATAAAATACAGGATTGGGTTTTTCAATTCCAATCTTGTATGATGAGGCCGTCTATTTATATCGATGCGTCACATCAGAATGAGGAATGCAGGTCTATCGTGACGGTGAGCGAAAATGGCAATACAATTCACCAAAGCTCATTTCGTCTGCCGTATTCAGATCATTATTGGGTGAATGGAAATCATTTTCCTGCATCTGTTCAAATTGTGGTTGATGATGAAAATAAGTTGAGCTCTTTGGAGAGAAGGAAGTCGCAATTAACCAACGTTCGTTTGGTAATTTCAAAAGGGCCGATGCCAGCGCATCTCATGGAATGGGGTGTGATATCTGAACAAACCAGCCTTCTTCACCCAGAGGACAAACAAGGTATAGAAAATTGGATTCAATCGGAAACAGCAGTTCCAGGTCTTCAGGCATTGATTTTAGTGGGAGGGAAAAGTGAGCGAATGGGTACTCCTAAAATGGAATTAAATTACAACGGAGAATCACAATGGCAGCACTTGGAGTCCATGTGTAAGAACTTGAATTTACCAGTACGGTTTAGTTGTAGTCAAGAACAACAGGATTTTTTTCTTTCTCAAGGAAAGGAAATTGTCTTGGATCAATATGGATCAATAGGACCACTCGGGGCCATTGCCTCCGCCATGAACAAACTACCGGGAGTTTCATGGTTGGTTTTGGCCTGTGACATGCCAGGTTTAAATGTGCAAGCAATTTCCGCTTTATTGCAAGAAAGAGATTTGAAATCCATGGCTACTGCCTTTTGGAATAAGGAACGAGCATGGTTTGAGCCGCTCGCCGCCATTTGGGAATCACATGCCAAATCAGAAATTTTTGCATGGTTGGCCCAAAGTCAATGCCCAAGAAAATTGTTATCCCTGATAAAAACAAAAAGCGTCAACAATGTTGACGCTCTTTGGTATCAAAATGTCAATACACCCGAGGAAAGGGAGCAGTGGATTAAACGCCAGGGCGAATAATAATCTCACTGATGTTGACTCCAGCAGGGGCTTCAATAACATGCACCATCTGAGCTGCAATGTCTTCAGGGTTGAGGCCATTTTCGAAATTGGGAATGTATTCTTTTAGCAAATCTTCGTTCTTAGTGACGTGGATAAAAGGTGTGTTTACGGCTCCCGGACAAATGGTGGTGATGCGGATATTTTTACCATGTTCCACCTTCAAACTTTCCCCAATAGCAAGCACGGCATGCTTGGTGGCGCAATAGACTCCTGAGTTTGGAAAAACATGATGACTTGCAACGGACCCCAAATTGATGATGTGTCCTTTTTGCGAAATGATTTCATGTAAGGAGAAATGGATCATGTTGAGAATTCCTTTGATGTTGGTATCCACCATTTCATGCCAGTCCTCTAATCTTGCATTCTTGAGTGGGTCAAAAATTCCTAAACCTGCATTGTTGATCAAAACATCAATACTCCCCATCTTTTGCAAAGCCTCGGTAAAGGTGAATTCACAGTCTTCAACATTTCTGACATCCCCAACGCTGTAGGTGCATTGGTTTGAAAAGTCTTCAGAAATGGTTTTCAATTTACTTTCATTGCGCCCCATCAAATGAACCTTGTGTCCGCGCTCTAAAAGCATCTTGGCAGTCACAGCGCCAATGCCTGAGCTTCCTCCTGTAATCAGTATATTCTTCATGAGGGCAAATTTGATGTGAAAAAATCAAAACAATGCAGTTGTTTAAACTTTGTTGGAATCGAAAATATTACTTTTGCCAAAATATTATTCAACATGGCATCTATCGTAGGAAAAAAAGCGCCTTCTTTTAAGGCTGGAGCCGTTACCAATGGCGGAACAATCGTGAGCGATTTTTCATTGGACCAATATATCGGAAAACAAGCAGTGGTATTTTTCTTTTATCCAAAGGATTTCACCTTTGTTTGCCCCACTGAATTGCACGCTTTTCAAGAGCGTTTGCAAGATTTCCAAGACCGTAACGTCGCAGTGGTTGCTTGCTCTACAGATACAGAGGAGAGTCACTGGGGCTGGTTACAAATGGAAAAAGGACATGGCGGAATTAAGGGAATCACTTACCCCATCGTTGCAGATACTTCTAAAACCATCTCAGATGCCTATGGCGTTTTAGCTGGTGAATACACCTATGATGACAATGGTGCATTGGTGGCCAATGGTCCAATGATCGCTTACCGTGGTTTGTTTTTGATTGACAAATCAGGTACTGTTCAGCACGCCATCATCAACAATTTCCCTTTGGGTAGAAATGTAGATGAAGCCATTCGTATGGTAGATGCGCTTCAGTTTTTTGAAGAGAATGGGGAAGTTTGTCCAGCCAACTGGAGCAAGGGAAAGGATGGTATGAAAGCCAATCATGACGGAGTAGCGAGCTACTTGGCTTCTCATTAATTTTGAATGTTTTTTTAAAGGCTGAATCAAAACGGTTCAGCCTTTTTTATTTTATTCAATCTTTTTATCTTCACAAAAAAATATTTTATGACCAAGAC
>JACCDL011051743.1_pt1 | contig 51409 bp, 49 predicted proteins | sample 7441931 | NCBI WGS metagenome assembly JACCDL01 (sample SAMN15323437, study PRJNA562643) | freshwater metagenome | isolation source: river surface water | place: USA:Blue River Watershed | collected 2017-08-16
AGGCTGTTGCGAATCTTCATGAGTTCCTCGGGTGCGGTACCAACCGCTGAAATTGAAGCCGGGCCGTTACGGGTGAGTCACGGCAAAGTCAACCTTCACCACGGAACTCGGTCAGTTTTCGCTCCCACGCCAGGGCGTGCCGGACGATCGTATCCAGATCGGCGTGCTTCGGCACCCATGGCAAGGTCGCCCGTATCCGGGCGTTGTCCGAAATCAGCGAATCAGGATCGCCGGCCCGCCGCGCGGAGAGGGTGCGTTCGATCTTGTTGTTGGTGACCCGGTCTACGGCATCGAGCACTTCCAGCACCGAATAGCCCCGGCCATAGCCGCAGTTCATTGTCAGCGACTGGTCTGGCGATTCGATCAGCGCTTCAAGCGCGAGGACATGCGCATCCGCAAGGTCGGAAACGTGGATATAGTCGCGCACGCCGGTGCCATCCGGGGTGGCAAAGTCGGTGCCAAATACCTCAACCCCGGCGCGCTTGCCCAGCGCGGCCTCGACCGCGACCTTGATCAGGTGCGTTGCCCCCGCCGTCGATTGGCCCGAGCGCGCCTGCGGATCGGCCCCCGCGACGTTGAAATAGCGCAGGGCGCAGAAGTTGAGCGGATGGGCCCGCGCCACATCGTCCAGCATGATCTCGGTCATCAGCTTGGACATGCCATAGGGATTGATCGGTGCCTTGGGGCTGTCCTCATGCACGGGCGAGATTGCGGGTACGCCATAAGTCGCAGCGGTTGAGCTGAAGATGAAATGCGGCACGCCGGCCATGACCGCCGCCTCGATCAGCGCGCGGCTCTTGGCCGTGTTGTTGTGATAATATTTCAGCGGATTTTCGACCGATTCGGGAACGATGATCGAACCCGCAAAGTGCATGATCGCCTTGGTCCCCTGCTCGGCAAAAATCCGGGCCAGCAGGTCCGTATCGGCAATATCGCCTTCGTACAGCGGAACCCCATCGGGCACGGCGAACCGAAAGCCCGTGGTAAGGTTGTCGATCACCGCGACCGGCCAGCCACCATCTTTGAGGGCCAGGACTGCATGGCTGCCGATATAACCGGCGCCGCCGGTGACAAGTACGGGAAGTTTCTGCGCCATCGCTGCTCCGCTAGCATGGTGCGGAGGAAAAATGGTTAACGATTGTGAAAGTCTTGCCCGGTCGGGGCGGCAGGTCCATCATCTCTTGGCAAAGGATGCTGTCCATGACGAAGCTGCAACTTGTCCTTCCGCTTGCTGCCGCGCTCGCGCTTTCGGGCTGCATTGCTCCGACCGGGCCGGTTGAGGTGACCCGCTTTCATGCGCCGGATACTTCCACCCTGGGCAAGGGGGCGATCGCAGTCGAACCAGCGCCCGGGCACGACGGTTCCTCATTGGAGTGGAAGGCCTATCAGGCAGCAATCGAACGACACTTGGTGCTACTGGGCTATGCCGCGGTTCCTGCCGGAGCATCCAGCGGGCAAGTGGCCCAGTTGCGGCTCTCGCGCGAAACCTATCGGCCCGAGCGGTCGGGCGGTCCCGTCAGCGTTGGTGTTGGCGGGTCGACCGGCACTTATGGTTCGGGTCTTGGTGTCGGTATCGGCATCAACCTGATGCCACGCCCTGCGGAGCAGGTGCGCACGGACCTTGGCCTGATCATACGCGACCGGGCCAGCGGCCTCGCGCTGTGGGAGGGAAGGGCAAGCTTCACCGTCCGCGCTGGATCGCCGCTCGCCACGACCGCACTGGGTGCGGCCAAGATGTCAGAGGCCCTGTTCAAGGGCTTCCCCGGACAATCGGGTGAGACTATCGAGGTCAAATGACCTCAACCGCAATCCAGATCGACGCCGCTTTTGACAGCGGCAATATCGAAGTGCTCTCCATCGCCGGCACCACGGCTCGGCTGGCGATCCGCAAGGACACCAATTCGGACTTCTTCCAGTGGTTCCACTTCCGCGTTAGCAATGCTGCGGGACGCGCGCTGGAATTGAAGATCACAGGCCTTAACGCCTCGGCCTATCCAGACGGCTGGTCCGGCTACAACGCCGCGGTAAGCGAGGATCGGGAGTTCTGGGGCCGGGCCAGCAGCAGCTTTGACCCGGGTGAGGATAACGGCACCCTGACGATCCGCTACCAGCCGGCAGGCCATCTGGCGTGGTTTGCCTATTTTGCACCCTATTCGTGGGAACGGCACCAGGATCTGGTGGCAAGTTGCGCACTGTCGGCCGGTGTAACGCACCGCGTGCTGGGCCATAGCCGCGATGGCCGCAGCATCGATTGCCTCGATCTTGGCGAAGGGCCCAAGCAGGTCTGGCTCTACGCCCGCCAGCACCCCGGGGAATCGATGGCCGAATGGTGGATGGAGGGCGCGCTCGATTGCCTGACCGATCCCGCCGATCCAGTCGGCCGTGCGCTGCGCCGCAATTGCACCTTTCATGTCGTGCCCAATGCCAATCCCGATGGCTCGGTCCTTGGCAACCTGCGGACCAATTCGCTGGGAGTGAACCTTAACCGTGAATGGGAAAATCCGAGCGCCGCGCAATCGCCCGAAGTCCTCGCGATCCGCAACGCGATGGACGCGACCGGGGTCGACCTTGCAATGGACGTTCATGGCGACGAAGCGATCCCGGCGGTGTTTCTTGCCGGGTTCGAAGGCATCCCATCGTGGAGCGAAGCGCTGCAGGGTGGATTCAATCGTTACAAGGCGATCCTTGATCGCCGCACACCCGATTTCCAGACCAAGCGCGGCTATCCGGTTGCTGGTCCCGGCCGGGCCAATCTGTCGATGAGTACCAATCAGTTGGCCGAGCGCTTCGGCGCAGTCTCAATGACGCTGGAAATGCCGTTCAAGGACAACGACGATCTGCCCGATCTGGCGCAGGGCTGGTCACCCGAACGCTCAGCCCAGCTGGGCCGGGACTGCATGGCTGCCTTGCTGGAGTGGCTGGCCGATTAGCCGAGGTTGGCCGGGCCGAAGGCATGAGGCAGCAGGGCTGAAAGTTTCAGCTCCAGCACGCCGTCTTCGCCATCGCACCAGATCACCGGATCGGTATCGCCCAGCTGCGCCAGCTCATTCAGCACCTGGCGGCAACGTCCGCAGGGGGTGACGGTTGGCCCTGGCTCCCCGTGCATGCCGCCGACGACAGCCACCGCTTCAAGTCCGCCGCGCCGCCCGTCGCTCATGGCCTTGGCGATCGCGTTGGTTTCGGCGCAAAGTGTCAGGCCGTAACTGGCGTTTTCGGTGTTGGCACCTGTCACCACCGCGCCATCAGCAAAGCCCAGCGCCGCACCGACGTGGAAGTTGGAATAGGGCGCATAGGCTTTGGCCTGGGCGGACTTGGCGGCAGCGATCAGCGCGTCACGGTTATGGGTCATGTTGATGTTATAGCCACGTCACGGCCGAACCACCACCCAACGTATTCCGCCCTCAAGCGCGAGCAGGGTAAGCCGATCGTTCGCAGTCCACATGGCCCAGGGCCGGCCGGCATAGTCTGGCTGAAACCGTAACTGCTCGAGCCAGACGTTCCGATCGATCCGGGCGGAAATCTGGTAGCGGCGCTCAAAGCTGCGTGAGACTTTTAGCACCGCCGCCTTGCCGGTGTGGGTCTCGATCTGGTTAAGGAACGTGGTCAGCTCGCTCTCCACGGCTGCGTCGCTGACCTTGATCGGGCAGTCGTCGGCCAGTTGGTCCAGCCAGACCGCGGCCGGCAGCATGGCGGAATCGCGCGGCACGACGGTGACGAAATTGGCGGCCTGCTTCTCGGCCGGCTGGCATGGGTCATAGCGGTGTACCGCCCCCCATTGCAGGCTCGCCGCCTTCGCTGCTTCGAGATTTTCAACAAATTTGGGGTCGCGCGCAAAGGCGCTGGCCGACGCATCAAGGTAGACGAAGTCGGCGCCGATCGTCTTCAAGGCAACCCAATCGACCGGGCCATCCTCGCCGCCAATTTCCACGCCTTGAACTGGGAATTCCTCTCTGGGAGGGGTCCATTGTGAAAGGTGCCACCACGTCCACGCGCCGCCCGCCAAAAGCAGCAACAATGCCGCACCGATCAGCCGCAAGCGCAGCCGCGTGTTCTTCTTCCTAGCCATTTTGACCCGATGACCCCTTCTGATCCGCTCAGCCCCTGATATGCAGCACGCAGATCAGGGTGAACAGCCGCCGCGCTGTGGCAAAATCGGTTTCGATCTTGCCGTCGAGACGTTCCAGCAGCAGTTCCGCTGCTTCATTGTGGACGCCGCGGCGGGCCATGTCGATGGTCTCGATCTCGGCCGCGGTCGCCTTGCGGATGGCCTGGTAATAGGAATCGCAGATCGCAAAGTAATCGCGGATTGGGCGGCGGAATCGGCCCAGGGCCAGGATCAGTGATTCGAGCTGCTGGCCTTCGGCATCGGCCACTTCCAGCGCCAGCCGTCCATCGGCAACGGACAGGCGCAGCCGGTAGGGGCCTTGATGCCCGGCTTCCCAGGCGCGCAGCGGCTTGAAGGTGTTTTCCTCGATCAGGTCGAAGATCGCGATGCGGCGTTCCTGTTCGATATCGGCGTTCCGCCACAGGATCGTGGCTTCGTCGAGTTCGATCTGGATGATCCGTGCGTCCCCCATGGGTCACTTTTCGCAGATGCGAAATGGCGGGGCAAGTCTCCACAGGCTGTGGAAGAAAAGGCCGCCCTGTCCAGCTTGCGCATTGCCCCGGTGCAGCGCATTGATCGCCGCCCATGGCTGATACCGATCTGATGACCCGCCCCGATGAAATTGCCGCCCGCGCGCTTCCCGCGAACGTGGAGGCCGAAGCCGCATTCCTGGGCGCGGCCCTGATCGACAATCGCGTGATCGAGGAATTGACCACGCCGCTGCGGCCCGATCATTTCTTTGAGCCAGCCCACGCCCGGATCTATGACCGGATCCTCCAGCTGCTTGACCGCAAGGCCGTGGTGACCCCGGTCACGCTCAAGCCCTATTTCGAAGCAGATGAAACGCTGAAGGAGCTGGGCGGCGCATCCTATCTGGCGCGCCTGACGGCGGACGGGCAGGGGCTGCTCGCCCCGCGCGAGCTGGCCGAGCAGATCTATGACCTGGCGCTGCTGCGCGAGCTGGTTTCGGTCGGCCGGACCCTGGTCAGCGATGCGCTCGATACCTCGGAAAGCGTTGAGCCGCTGGAACAGGTCGCGCGAGCCGAGGCGGCGCTTTACCGGGTGGCCGAAGGGGCCTCGGTCGGCAACGAGGCCGAACCGTTCCGCAAGTCCAGTCTGGCCGCGATTACCCAGATCGAAAAGGCGCTCAATTCGGGCGGCCATATCTCGGGCCGGACGACCGGGCTCGATGATCTCAATGGCAAGGTTGGCGGCTTGCACGATTCGGATCTGATCATCCTGGCCGGCCGCCCGGCCATGGGGAAGACCTCGCTGGTCACAAACATCGCCTTCAATTGCGCCGAGCGTTATCTGCGCGATATGGCGGACGGGATCGATCCCAAGAAGTCGGTCGGCGCGCCGGTCGCCTTCTTCAGCCTGGAAATGAGCGCGGACCAGCTGGCCACGCGTATCCTGGCCGAGCAGGCCGAAATCAGCAGCGAACGGCTGCGCATGGGCAAGATCAGCCGCGAGGATTTCCAGAAGATCTCCTTCGCCAGCCAGCGCCTGGCCGAACTGCCGCTTTATATCGATGATACCCCGGCGCTTTCGATCGCCGCGCTGCGCACCCGGGCGCGGCGCCTGAAGCGCAAGCATGACATTGGCCTGATCGTGATCGACTACCTGCAGCTGCTGCAAGGATCGGGCCGGGCCAATGACAACCGCGTCAACGAAATTTCGGAAATCAGCCGCGGCCTGAAGACCCTGGCGAAGGAACTGGAAGTCCCGGTCATCGCGCTGTCACAGCTGAGCCGTGCGGTGGAAAGCCGCGAGGACAAGCGTCCGCAGCTGGCCGACTTGCGCGAATCCGGCTCGATCGAGCAGGACGCGGACATGGTGTGGTTCATTTTCCGCGAGGAATACTACCACAACGCGGCCAAGCCGGATGAGCCGTCTGAAACCAGCCCGCCCGATGCCATCGCCAAATACGATGCCTGGATGCAGCGCCATCTTGAGGTGGTGAACAAGGCCACAGTGATCATTGCCAAGCAGCGTCACGGTTCGACCGGCAACGTCTATCTGCACTTCCAGAGCGAGTTCACCAAGTTTGGCAATCTTGCGCCCGATTCGCGCGGTTACGAGACTTACGAATAATCTTTTAAATACAGTTATTTATACGTTTTTTTCTTGACTTGCGAATCGCCGCGCAGGTAACAGCCGGTCTTTCCCGGATTTCATGAACTGGAGTGCCCCATGGCGCGCGTTACTGTTGAAGATTGCGTCGACAAGATCCCGAACCGTTTCGACCTGGTGCTGATGGCTGCCCAGCGCGCTCGTGAAATCTCGGGCGGCGCCGAACTGACCATCGAGCGTGACCGGGACAAGAACCCCGTCGTTGCCCTGCGTGAAATCGCGGAGCAGACTGTCCGTCCGGAACTGCTCAAGGAAACCGTGATCAATTCGCTGCAGCGGGTTCTGCCGGAAGACGATGACGAGGTTGATGAAATCGGCTCGCTCAGCCAGTCGGCCGAAGCGCTGCGGATCACTGCGGCCGCGCCGGTGCGCAACACCTCGATCGGCGGTGATTACGACGGCTGATTTTTGCGGCTCATGTCGCAATGCAAGCGGCCCGCCTCCCCATGGGAAGGCGGGCCGTTTGCTTTTGGGGGCTTAGCGGCAGGGATAATTCTTGATGAAGTAATCCGCCATGGCTGCCTTCATTGAGATGTTGGCGCGTTTGCCGGCCGGGTAGGTGCGCAGGTGTTCAAGCACCTGGCTGGATGACGGGCGCGCGCTCTTGGGCGGGCAGGAGCTGGGCTTTCCGGCAGCGCGTTCCTGTTGCAGTCGGGCGCTATAGGCCATCCCGGCCGCTTGCCCTTCGTCACGCAGCAGCTTCATGTCGGAAGAGCCGAGCGCCATGAACCCCTTGGCCTTCAGCGCATCGGCCTTTGACAGGAAGGTGGCAACCGACATCTCGCCCGAAGTTGCGGCGGCCGGAGTTGCGATTAACAGGATCGGCAGGATAAGGCGGCGCATCGAAGTCTCCCAAAAGGTTTTGCGCTGGATGACTTGGCCGTATCAATCTGACAAGATCATGAACGCACCTCGAATGGGGAGAAACCGGTGAGCGGCACGGACTTTATCGGCGAGATTGCCCAAGGCGCTATGGCTGCGCGCGCGGCTGAGCCCAGCCATGGCGAAGGGCGCGATCCCGGCCACACCGATGAAAGTGCCTGCCTGAACTGCGGCACGGCGCTAGTTGGCCGTCACTGCCACCAGTGCGGGCAGGCGGCGCATGTCCACAAGACGCTGAGCGCCTTCTTCCATGACCTGCTGCACGGCGTGTTTCACTTTGAAGGAAAGGTCTGGCGGACGTTGCCGTTGCTGGCCTGGCGGCCGGGCCAGCTGACCCGCGAATATATCGATGGGCGGCGGGCCAGCTATGTCAGCCCGATCGCATTGTTCCTGTTCGTCGTCTTCCTGACCTTTGCCGTGTTCAACATGCTGGGTAGCCCGATCGCCTTCAATAACCAGGGGGACAGCAAGGGCTTCGCGCAGGGTATGAGCGAGGCCGAGAGCGAAGCCGTCAAAGGCCTACGCCTGGCCGAACAGCGGCTGGCCGATGCCCGGTCCGGCAAGGGCGGTGATGCGCCCCGCTTGGAAGGCGAGGTTGAAAATGCACGCAACGCGGTGGCCATGATCCGCACGGCCAAGGGCGGCCAATTGCCTGAGCAGATCGCCTTGGCTGACTCGGGAGCCGAAAAGACGGCCGTCGCCGCGATCAACCGCGCCTGGCAGCACGCGCGCGCGAACCCGGAGCTGACGATCTACAAGCTCCAGAACAGCGCCTACAAGTATTCATGGCTGATGATCCCGCTCTCGGTGCCGTTCCTGTGGCTGTTGTTCCCGTTCAGCCGCCGCTTTCACCTTTATGATCACACCGTTTTTGTGACCTATTCGCTCAGCTTCATGCTGTTGTTGCTGGCGGCAATCAGCCTGCTGACGGTATGGGGTGGGGCTGGCTTGGTGGTTGGCGCGTTGTTTTTCTACGCGCCGTTCCACATGTACCGGCATGTGCGCGATGCCTATGCGCTGAGCCGCTTCGGCGCCTGGTGGCGCACCTGGTTTCTTGCGCTGTTTGCCCTGCTGGTGCTGGGACTGTTCGCCACGATCATGACGCTGCTGGTGGCGGTCTAGTCACCGCCACCAGCGCGCAATCGGTCAGGCGCCCTGGGCAGCCGTGTCGCCGCTTGAAAAGCGCTTGCCCGCCTTGGGAATGGCCGAACCCTTGATTGGCGCCGGAGCGGTTGGGCCGCTTGGGCGATCGGGCCGGTCCAGCTTGCCGGTGTCCATCAGCTGGTTGATCTCATCGCCGGTCAGCGTTTCGTATTCGAGCAGGGCATTCGCCAGCAGGTGCAGCTTGTCCTCATGGGTTTTGAGGATGTCGGTCGCGCGCTTGTGTGCGCCTTCGACGAGGCCCTTGATTTCGCTGTCGATCAGCTTGTTGGTTTCGTTCGAGGCAAAAGTGCGCTGTGCGCCACCCGCTCCGAGATAGCCTTCGTACTGCTCTTCATATTGCAGTGGCCCCAGCTTGTCTGACATGCCCCACTTGGTGACCATGCTGCGGGCCAACCCGGTAGCATATTGGATGTCGGAGCTTGCGCCTGAGCTCACCTTGTCGTGCCCGAAGATCAGCTCTTCGGCGACGCGACCACCCATTGCGACCGAAAGGTTCGCGTGCATCTTGTCGCGGTGATAGGAATAGCTGTCACGTTCTGGCAGGCGCATCACCATCCCAAGGGCCCGGCCGCGCGGAATGATCGTAGCTTTGTGGATCGGATCGCTGGCCGGCTCCTTGACCGAGACGATGGCATGGCCGGCCTCGTGATAGGCGGTCATCCGTTTTTCATCCTCGGTCATCACCATCGAGCGGCGTTCCGCGCCCATCATGACCTTGTCCTTGGCGTCTTCAAATTCCTGCATGGCCACCAGTCGCTTGTTGCGGCGTGCGGCCAGCAGAGCAGCCTCGTTAACTAGGTTGGCCAGATCGGCGCCGGAGAAACCGGGCGTTCCGCGCGCAATTGTGCGCGGGTTAACGTCGGGCGCCAGCGGCACCTTTTTCATGTGAACGGCCAGGATCTGCTCGCGACCATCAACATCGGGCACCGGCACCACAACCTGGCGGTCAAACCGTCCTGGCCGCAGCAGCGCGGGGTCAAGTACGTCCGGCCGGTTGGTTGCGGCGATGATGATGATGCCTTCGTTGGCCTCAAACCCGTCCATCTCGACGAGCAGTTGGTTCAGGGTCTGCTCGCGTTCGTCGTTGGAGTTGCCCATGCCATGGCCGCGGTGACGGCCAACCGCGTCAATTTCGTCAATAAAGACGATGCAGGGGGCATTTTTCTTGGCCTGCTCAAACATGTCGCGCACGCGGCTGGCGCCAACGCCGACGAACATTTCGACAAAGTCAGAACCCGAAATGGTGAAGAAGGGCACGCCCGCCTCGCCGGCGATTGCACGGGCCAGCAGGGTCTTGCCGGTACCGGGCGAACCGACCAGCAGCGCGCCTTTGGGAATCTGCCCGCCCAGCTTCGAGAAGCGTTGCGGATCGCGCAGAAATTCTACGATCTCCTCCAACTCTTCACGCGCCTCGTCGATCCCGGCCACGTCAGCAAATGTCACGCGGCCTTGGCGTTCGGTCAGCAGTTTGGCCTTGGACTTGCCAAAGCCCATCGCTCCGCCGCCACCGCCCTTCTGGACTTGGCGCAGCGCGAAAAAGGCAATGCCGAGGATCAGCAGGAAGGGCAGCGTTTGGACAAGAATGTAGACCAGCAGGTTGCCTTCTTCAGCTGCCTTGCCTTCGTACTTCACACCATTTTCCTGCAGCAGCGGCTGCAGGGTCGGGTCGTTGGGTACGGGGACGGTGGAGAAGGTGCCGCCGTTCTTAAACTTGCCAACAATCTTGGCTTCACTGATCTGGACGCTTTCGATCGAGCCTTCAGACACCCGCCCCCGAAAATCGGAATAACCGATGGCCGGCCCGGCGCTGTCTCCGCGCGAGCCGAGCATGGTGACCACCAGCAGCAGGGCGAGGAAAATTCCGCCCCACACCAGCATGGTCTTGATCCAGGGGTTACCGCTCGGCTGGTCGTCGTTCATGCGTATCGCATCCTTTCGTCCAACCTATGTAGGCGCGCGAAGCTTAAGCGCAAGTTTGCGGCGGCTTGCGGACGGCAGTTTGCGGCAGGTTGCCGATTTCTGAAATCTGCGCGGCCGGCCGGCCAGTCAGAAGTCGATCGCAATCCCGTTCCGCTCCCAATCGCCATAGCGCGTCGGAGAGAGGCCGGCCGGGTCTTCCTCTGGTTGGGCCGCCTGGGGCTTGGGCGCAGGCGCGTCGCTCCAGTGCGCGGGCTTGGCGAAGGGCTGAGGACGCTGGGTGGCTCGCTTGGTCATGTCCCCTATCTGGCTATTGCGGGCGGCTACGTCTAGGGGCTGCATCGATGGATATTCCCGGCCTCCCCGCGCGCAAGGCTGCGCTCAAGTTGCTCGATGCGGTGTTGCGCCGGGGCGAAACGCTGGATCAGGCGGCGCAGCCCGCCCTTCAAGGCATCCGTGGCGATGCCGATCGGGCACTGGCCCGGGCCCTCGCCGGAGAGGCGCTGCGCTGGCTGGTCGATCTCGACGCGCTAATCGATAGCGCCACCCGACAGGTCCTGCCGGACGATGCCAAGCCGCGCATGGCGCTGCGCCTGATGCTGGCCGGCTGGTTGCGGCTGGAAACCCCGCCGCACGCGGTCATTGCCACCGGGCTGCCGTTGCTTGCGGGTGGCCCCCGGCGACTGGCCCACGGCGTGTTTTCAACGCTGGTCAAGCGCGAGGTACGCCTGCCGGCGGTGCCCACGCTGCCCGGGCCGGTGCAAGGTCGATGGGGCGAACGGGCACTGGCCGTGGCCAGCGGCCTGGCCGTGCCACCACCACTTGACCTTTCGCTGCGCGATCATGGAGCGACCGCTGAATGGGCCGAGCGGCTGGGCGGCACCAGCCTGATGCCGGGCCATGTCCGGCTGGCACGCGGCACGGCGGTGGAACACCTTGCAGGGTTCAAGGACGGGGCCTGGTGGGTGCAGGACCTCGCCGCCAGCCTGCCGGCGCGGCTGCTGGGATCGGGCAATGGGCGCCAGGTGCTTGATCTCTGCGCAGCGCCCGGGGGCAAGACTATGCAGCTGGCGGCGGCGGGCTGGGCCGTGACCGCGCTTGATGCCGGTGCCAAGCGGTTGCAACGGATGCAGGAAAACCTGAACCGGACGGGGCTGGCCGCAACGCTGGTTCAGGCCGATGCCTTGCAATGGGAGCCAGAGGCGCAGTTCGATGCCGTGTTGCTGGATGCACCCTGCACGGCAACCGGCACCTGCCGCCGCCACCCGGACGTGCTCCACCGCATCGGCCCGCGCCAGATCGCGGAGCTGGCTGAATTGCAGGCAGGCTTGCTGGAACGCGCGCAGCGCTGGATCAAGCCGGGCGGGCAACTGGTCTATGCCACCTGCTCGCTGGAGCGCGAAGAGGGTGAGGATCAGGCGGTCAGTGTTGCGCTGACACCCGATCCCATCCTCGGCAGCGAATTGCCCGGCGGCCTGGTGCCGACCGGCGAAGGCTGGCTGCGCACCGATCCAGGCATGCTGGCCGAAGCGGGCGGGATTGACGGGTTCTTCATCGCCCGCTGGCGCGCTTAGCCTTTCAGCTTTTCGGCAAAGCCCTTTTGCAGCTTGGCCAGCTTGGGCGGGATTACGGCCAGGCAATAGGGGTTCCGCTGGCCTTCGCCCTGCCAGTATTCCTGATGATAGTCCTCAGCCGGATACCATTCCGCCGGGCCTTCGATCGTGGTTACGGCCTTTTCCCCCGGATGACCGGCATTCCATCGCGCAATTCCGGCTTCACATTCGGCGCGCTGTTCGTCGTCCAGCGGGAACAGCGCGGTGCGATACTGGGTGCCAATGTCATTGCCCTGACGATTGAGCTGCGTCGGATCGTGGGTGCCCATGTGGATGTCCAGCAGGTCGGCAAAAGACACAACGGCGGGATCGAACGTCAGCTTGATTGCCTCGGCATGGCCGGTCTCGCCCGTGCAGACGTGCTTGTAGGTCGGATGGGGAACGGTCCCGCCAATATAGCCGCTTTCGACCGCCGAAACCCCCGCGATCGAGCGGAACACCGCTTCGGTGCACCAGAAACATCCGCCTGCGAAAATTGCCTCAGCCATGCCAGTCGTGCCTTTCTCTGTTGGCGTCGGAGATAGGGACGATGGTCCGCCTTGTCATCTGGCCTTAGGCCCCTACCTTGATCGCACCATTCCCGAGGAGAGGAGTTCCCCCCATGCGCCGTGCTGCCTTGCTGCTTTCCGCCCTTGCCCTTGCCCTCCCGGCTGCTGCCGTGGCGCAATCCACCCCGCCGCTGGCCAAGGCGGCCAAGGCCGATATCGCCGCTGCGGTTGCCAGCCCGCTGCGCGACAAGGACCGCGCCCGCGATCAGTATCGCCGTCCGGCCGAGACGCTCGAATTCTTCCAGGTCGCACCCGATATGAAGGTGGGCGAATATGCCCCGGGCGGCGAATGGTATTCGCGCCTGCTCGGCCTTTACCTTGGCCCGAAGGGCAAACTGGTTGGGCTCTATTTCGATCCCACCTCTGGCGCGTTCAATGAAAAGAGCCAGCAAGGCATCCGCGATGGCGCGACCAAGTATCCGGCCGACGTAGCCGCCGCCTCGGGCCTGCCGGCTGACCGGTTCAGCGCCATGACGCTTGAAAAGATCCCGGATAGCGAAAAGGGCACCTTTGACCGGATCCTGGTGATGCGGATGATGCACAACCTGCTGCGCTGGAACATCGCCGACCGCGAGATCAAAGCGATGCGTGACCTGCTCAAGCCCGATGGCATGATCGGTATCGAACAGCACCGCGCCAAGCCCGATGCGCCGTTCAGCTATAGCGATGGCAGCAAGGGCTACCTGCGTGAGGCTGACGTGATCAAGTTCATGGAGGTCAATGGCTTCACCTTTGTCGGCAAGAGCGAGGCCAATGCCAACAAGCAGGACCCGGCGAACTGGGAGGGCGGGGTCTGGACCCTGCCGCCGGTGCTGCGCGGCGCCACGGAAGAGAGCAAGGCCCGGCTTCAAGCGATCGGGGAGAGCGACCGGATGACCCTGCTTTTCCGCAAGCGGGTGTAGTTATTGGCGCTGCTTTTCCGCAAGCGCGGGTGATGCTAGGGGCGGTGGCATGAGCATGCTTACTGTCGCCGCCCTGCAATTGCCGCTCGGTTCATCCGACGAGGCCGAAAACATCGCCGCTGTCGCTGCGCTGGTTGAGGCGGCGGCTGGGCAGGGGGCGCAGGTGATCCTCCCGCCCGAGCTCTTTTCCGGACCCTATTTCTGCAAGGTAGAAGATGAGGCGCTCTTTGCGCTTGCCCGCCCAACTGCGGAGCATCCCTCGGTCATCGCCATGCAGGCGCTGGCCGCGAAGCTGAAGGTGGCGATCCCGACCAGCTTCTTTGAACGCGATGGGCACCACTATTACAACACCATGGCCTGGATCGATCCCGATGGCGCAATCCAGGGCACTTACCGCAAGAGCCACATCCCCGACGGCCCGGGCTATGAAGAGAAGTACTACTTCCGCCCCGGCAATGACGGGTTCAAGGTCTGGAACGCCTTCGGGCACAAGCTTGGCCTCGGCATCTGCTGGGATCAGTGGTACCCGGAAACGGCCCGCGTGATGGCGCTGCTGGGTGCCGAAGTGCTGCTTTATCCCACCGCAATCGGCACTGAACCCTATGACGCCGATCTGGATACCAGCCGGATGTGGCGCCGCGCGATGCAGGGCCATGCCGTGTCGAACTGCATGCCGGTGGTCGCGGCCAACCGCATCGGGACCGAGGATGGCCAGCGGTTTTACGGCCATTCTTTCATCACGGACGAGTGGGGTGATCTGGTTCAGGAATTCGGCGCGGATGAGGTCGGCGTGCTGGTCCACCAGCTCGACCTGACGCGTGCCGCAAAGCATCGCGCCGGCATGGGCTTTTTCCGCGATCGCCGCCCGCAGCTTTACGGCCGGATTGCGCAGGATATCTGAACCTTGTGCCAGCGCTATCTGATCGCGTTGGGATCGAACAAGCGCCACCATCGCCATGGCCGGCCGCCGCAAGTGCTACGCGCCGCACTTCGGGCGATGTCCGATGCGGGCCTGACCGTTGAAGCGGTCGCACCAATTCTGGCCAGCGCGCCGCTCGGCCCTTCGCTGCGCCGCTATGCAAACAGCGCAGCGCTGGTTGCCGCCGAACTCGATCCTAAAGAGCTGCTGGGCCTGCTAAAAGCCATCGAACAAGATTTTGGTCGCCGCAGCGGCGGTCAGCGCTGGTCATCGCGCGTGCTTGATCTCGATTTGGTGCTGTGGAGCGGCGGGCCCTGGTCTTCGCCAGGCTTGACCATACCACATGCCGCATTCCGCGAGCGCGATTTTGTTCTGACCCCGGCACTGGGCGTGGCGGCACGCTGGCGCGATCCGCTTACCAATCTTTCGCTTCGCCACCTTACGGCCCGCTTGACCCGCCGCCGCCCGATGCCTAGGTGAGCGCCTCCCGTCCGCAAGCACGGCAGGGGCCCTTAGCTCAGTCGGTAGAGCAACTGACTTTTAATCAGTAGGTCGCTGGTTCGAACCCAGCAGGGCTCACCATCCAGTCCCATCGCATCAGGTCGATTGGGCCCGATCGTGCAGATCCACCCGCGTGAGCGCCAGCATACCCAGCGCGATGAGCAGGTGATAGGCGTGCCAAGCGCTCGCCTCCGCAAGCCAGGGGGCTCGCCGGATCACGAGGGTGTCAAGCAGCAGGATTGTAAGACCGGCCGGGCCGAACCAGGACGAACCGGACCGAAAAACCTGTACAATGCGGACCAGCAGCGCCCCGGTCAGTGCCAGCACGAACAATGGACCGATGAACGTTGGGGCCACAAAGTATGTCCCGGCGGCGGCGGCCAGGGCCGCAAACGCAAGATACCCTTGGCGGCGCTGGCTGTGGTGCCAAAAGCAGGCCGCTGCCAGCATTAGAGCCGCGGCCAGACCCAGCACCAGAGAGCCGGCTGCGTGGACTGCCGCTAGCTCGGCTTGCAGATCCGCGCCAAACCGTACCACGCCAATACTAGCTGCAAGGCCGAAACAGGCCATCGCAACGGCTGGCAGTATTTTCCGGTTTAGCCAAAGGGCTGGTGCGGCCCAGGCGGCGACCAGCACGATTGCTGCATCCGACAGGGCATAGTGTGCCGGCATCATCGCTCTGCAAGCTTTGGCAAGGGGGACTCTGGCGGCAAAACCCCGGCGATGCGCTTGATGTCTTCAGAGGTATGGCGCGACCCATCATGGCTCCATCCCGGCGGAGCAAAGACGTAGCAAAACCGCTGCCGCAGGCTTAGCCCCGGTTTGAGCACATCCTGGGCAATCCCGACATATTCATGCGTCAGGATCGTCACGGGATTGTAGGTGTCGAGATTCTTGACCAGCCCGAAATCAACCGGTTCTGCGCGATCTTCCTCCACAAAGGTCCCAAACATCCGATCCCAAATGATCAGTGTTCCAGCATAATTGGCATCGAGATATTTCGCGTTCCGCCCATGGTGCACGCGGTGGTGGCTGGGCGTGTTGAAGATGTATTCAAACCAGCGCGGCAACCGATCGATTGCCTGCGTGTGCAGGAAGAACTGATAGGTCGCATTCAGAACGCCGCAAAAGATCACCAGCACCGGATCAAAGCCGATCAGGATCAGCGGAATCTTGAGCATCATTGTGCCGGTGAAATGCTTCATCCAGCTTTGCCGCAGCGCGATCGGCATATTGTAATTCGTGGAGCTGTGATGAACAACATGCATCGCCCAGCCCCAACGGACGCGGTGGCAAATGCGGTGGTGCACATAGAAGCGCAAGTCATCCAGGACGAAGCACAGGGCGAATGTCCACCAGGTGTTGGGAATGTCTGCGATGGCAAAGGGCGCAACACCAAACAATGCCGCGTTGGTGATGAAGGCAAAGATGGCATTCACTGGATCGCTGGCCAGGCCCAGGAAGATGGAAAGTCCCGAATCCTTCAGCGGAACGGCCCCCTTGCGGCGCAGCAGGCCGATGGCAACAAGTTCAAGGACCATGCCCGCACCAAATGCAGCAAGCGTGATTACCACCCAGTTCTGGTCCATGAATTGATCAATGGTCATCTGCGCCCCCGCTATCTTTGCCAGAGCCTAGGCCGCACCGTCCTGTAACTTAATTGAATAATGGTGCGCCATTATGTATCTTTAGGAACATGGACCTCAATCTGACGCGACTGCGCCGCTTCCTGTCGGTTTACCGCAATGAGAGTTTCTCGCGCGCGGCAGAGGAACTGGGCGTAACGCATTCGGCATTGACCAAGTCACTGCAACAGCTTGAGCAGGAGTTGGGCAGCCCGTTGTTCGACCGCACGACCCGTGTGGTCAGCCCGACCGAAGCGGGGCATCGACTGGCCTTGCGCGCTGAGGAATTGCTGGCTTTCGCCGGCCAGGTCCGTGACGATGTCTCATCAGGTGCGCAGCATATCCGGCTCATTGCCGGGCCGGCCGTGATTGAGGCCTCGCTGGCGGCGGCGCTGGCAGCGTTTTACAAAATTCATCCCGATGTTCGCATAACCGCCGAAACCATGCCGCCTGATCTGGCCTTTGCGCGGCTGCGACGGCGCGAAGTGGAATTGCTGCTTTATCATTCCAACCTGATCGGCACTCTGCCTGATCGGCAATCGTTCCGGATTACGCAGATCATCGACGAACCGTATGTCGCGGTTTTGCGTGCAGACCATCCCGTGCTGCGAACGGATTGTTCGCCGGACGAATTGCTTGCCCAGCAATGGGCGATACCTGGCTATGACCCACTCTATCGCGCGGCCATTCCCGCCGCGATCGAGGAGCGATACCGCCGCGCGGGCTTTCCGCACTATCGGATCCTGAGCCTCAGCGCCTGCCTGTCACTCGCTGCCGAGGGTGGCCTGATTACCCTTTTGCCCGAACCCTTCGTTCGCGCGCAGCCCATTGCCCGGGATCTTGTTGTCCTGCCCATGCCATTGGCAGATGGCGCGCGTTATTCGGTTAGCGCAATCACCCTTGCCCAAGCACCGCATGATCCCATCCTTGATTCCCTGATTGGCTTGATCAGCAAGCAAGGCCAAGCGCGCTAACCGGGTCCTGCATGGCGCTCCGAACATCCGGAGCCGCGGCAAAGCGTTCGGGGGCGGCGCGTCTTACTCCAGCGGCACCCGGCGATCATGCCGCTTGGCTGGTTTGGCGCCCGCGCAGCAGTTGGCTGGCAATCCGCTGCAAGGGCAGGACGGCCTGGGCCGCGCCCAGTTCGATTGCGGCGCGGGGCATGCCGAAGACGGTGCAGGATGCTTCGTCCTGGGCAATGGTCGGAGCGCCGGCCCGGGCCATTGCCAGCAGGCCGTTCGCGCCATCGGCGCCCATTCCGGTCAGCAGCACGCCCACCGCATTGGCTCCGGCCACCTTGGCGACCGAATGGAACAAGGCGTCAACGCTGGGGCGATGGCCTGAAATCAGTTCGCCCGTGCGAAGCTTGGTATGGAGCTGGTTGGTACCACCCAACAGGAGGTGGCGATCCCCCGGAGCCAGATAAACATGGCCAGTGCGCAGCGGCAGGTCAGGTTCGGCCAGTTGCACGCGGGCCTTGCTGACCTGGTCAAGCGTCTGTGCGATGGCCGGGGCAAAGCGGGCGTGGACATGCTGGACCACCAGCGTTGGGGGACAGTCCGGGCCGAAATTGCGGAGCAGAACCTGCAGCGCCTCCACCCCGCCGGTCGAGGCACCGATCGCGATGACCTTGGCCTTGCTGGCATCGATGGTTGAGCCGACGGCGGGGCTGGCAGCAACCGCCGCGCGCCCGCCAAACCGAACCTGCGCGGCTTCTCGGATCAGGTCGGCCAGTCGGCCGTTGTCATTCAGCGGCAGTCCGCCCGAGCGATCGCATTTGGCGTAGCAATGGACCGCGCCCAATGCGAGCGCGCGGGCGGTGACGTTGTTTCCCGCCTCGGTTGATCCGGACACGACGATTACCGGGGTCGGTCGCAGCTGCATCAGTTTTTCGAGGAAATCGAGGCCGTTCATTCCGGGCATTTCGATGTCGAGTGTCACGACATCGGGATCAAGGCGCTTGATCAGTTCGCGGCCTTCGGCTGCGTTGGCCGCGGTGCCGACCACAGAAATGTCTGGCTCGTTGCTTAGCCGCGACATCAGGATCGCCCGCATGGTCGCGGAATCGTCAACGACGAGGACACGGATCGTCATGGCTTGGTCTTTCGGGCAATTGCGCAGTGGGCCTCTTGGGGGCGAGGCCGGAATAGGCGTGACGTCGCGGGCATTTGCGGCTCCGGATTTTCTGAAACATCCGTCGGCTGTCCTAACCGGCAAACCCCAAGGCGCGTTTGCAATGGCGTTACGGCAGAATCCCTATCTGGTAGTTCTTGCCGCCAGCGGCTCCGGTTCGGCCTGGCCAGCAACGGGGGCAACTGGGCACGCCTTGCCCGATTGCGCATGCTGCATACGTTTTCCCGCCCCTGACCGGGTTGCCGCCGCGCAACAGGCTGACTACGCCAAACTCGCCGTCGGGGACCGAATCCGGTATCCGGCAGCGTGTTTGACGCAATTTCGTGACCCGAGGGGAGGCGCAGAACCATGAACCGCGGATCGGATAGTCTGCTGCTGTTCGGCGCGACCGGGGATCTGGCGCAGCGGATGCTGCTTCCCTCGCTCTGCGCGCTCCACGCCGACAAGCTGGTGGCCGAGGATCTTCGGATCATCGGCACGGCCCGTCAGGACATGGACGATGCCAGCTATCGCAACTTCGCGCGCGAAGCGCTTGAGAAGTTCCTGCCGGCAGAGCGCCGAGGCGGGATGGGTACTTTCCTCAATCGTCTGCACTACCAACCGCTCGATGCGACGGACCAGAGTGGCTATGCGGCCCTGGCCAAGAAGGTCGGGCCGGTTGATGAAGGCCTCGCGATCTTCCTCTCAACCGCACCCGCCCTGTTCGAGCCGACAATTGCCGGGCTGGCGGCCTCGGGACTGGCCAGCGATAAAGCGCGGATCGGTCTTGAAAAGCCGCTGGGCACCGATTTGCAAACCAGTCGCCTGATCAACGATGCGGTCGCCAGCGCGTTTAGCGAAGAGCAGATCTTCCGGATCGACCACTACCTCGGCAAGGAAACGGTCCAGAACCTGCTGGCCCTGCGCTTTGCCAATATCCTGTTCGAGCCGCTGTGGAATGCGGCGCATATCGACCATGTCCAGATTACCGTTGCCGAAACGGTCGGGCTGGAATCGCGGGTCGGTTATTACGATGGCTCGGGCGCGCTGCGCGATATGGTGCAGAACCATATGCTTCAGCTGCTCGCGCTGGTGGCGATGGAGCCACCCAGCAGCTTTGATGCCACCGCCGTGCGCGACGAAAAGGTCAAGGTGCTGCGTTCGCTCCGCCTGGTCGGACCGGATGAGACGGTGACCGGCCAGTACCGCGCCGGTGCGATCGGCGGCGGGGCCGTGCCGGGTTATGATGAAGAGCTGGGCAAGGATTCGGACACCGAGACCTTTGTGGCGATCAAGGCCCACCTTGATAACTGGCGCTGGAAGGGCGTGCCGTTCTATCTGCGCACCGGCAAGCGCCTGCCAACCCGGCGGACCGAGATCGTCGTGCAGTTCCGCAGCGTGCCGCATTCGATCTTTGCCGGAAAGGGCGCGCGCAGCGAACCCAACCGGCTGGTCATCGGCATCCAGCCAGAGGAAAACATCACTCTTTCGCTAATGGCCAAGGTGCCGGGGCTCGACCGCGAGGGGTTGCGTCTGCGCGAAGTGCCGCTGGATATCCGCATGCAGGATGCCTTTGCCGGCACGACCAAGCGGATCGCCTATGAGCGGCTGTTGCTTGATTTGATCGAGGGCGATCAGACCCTGTTCGTCCGCCGCGACGAGGTGGAGGCCCAGTGGGATTGGATCGACGCCATTCGCGCCTCGTGGGGGGAACACGGAGTTACCCCCAAGGCTTACACTGCCGGGACCTGGGGACCGTCTGCGGCAATCGCGCTGACCGAGCGCGACGGAGTTCATTGGCATGACTAACCTGCATCCCGCGATCGAGCGCGTTACCGCGCGGATCATCGAAAAATCGGCCGACAGCCGTCGGCGCTATCTTGAACTGATGGACCGCGAGGCGGAGCGCTTTCCGAACCGCAATGCGCTGTCCTGTTCCAACCTGGCCCACGGCTTTGCCGCAGCGCAGGAGGACAAGGGCGCAATCAAGAGCGGGCGCGGGGCAAACCTGGCGATCGTTACTGCCTATAACGATATGCTTTCGGCGCATCAGCCCTATGGCCGCTATCCGGAAGCGATGAAGCTCTACGCCCGCGAAGTCGGCGCGACCATGCAAGTGGCGGGCGGCGTTCCGGCGATGTGCGATGGCGTGACCCAGGGCCAGGACGGCATGGAACTCTCGCTGTTCAGCCGCGATGTGATCGCACTGTCCACCGCAGTCGCGCTGAGCCACGCGATGTTCGATGGCGTGGCGATCCTGGGCATCTGCGACAAGATCGTGCCCGGCCAGGTGATCGGTGCGCTGCGCTTTGGCTATCTTCCGGCGATCTTCGTGCCCGGCGGGCCGATGCCCACGGGGCTGGCCAACAAGGACAAGCAGAAGATCCGCCAGCTCTATGCCGAGGGCAAGGCGACCCGCGATGACCTGCTGGAAAGCGAGAGCGCCAGCTATCACGCGCCCGGCACCTGCACGTTCTATGGTACGGCCAATTCGAACCAGATGATGATGGAGCTGATGGGGCTGCACGTACCCGCATCGGCCTTTGTTCCGCCGAACACGCCGCTACGCTCGGCGCTGACCCGCAAGGCCGTGCACCGCCTGGCCGAGATCGGCCGCGAAGGGCAGGACTATCGCCCGATGGCGCGGGTGGTCGATGAAAAGGCGATCGTCAACGCCGCGGTTGGCCTGTTGGCCACGGGCGGTTCGACCAACCATGCGCTCCACCTGCCCGCGATGGCCCGCGCGGCCGGGGTCGTGCTCGATTGGCAGGATCTGGATGAACTCTCCGCCGCGGTTCCGCTGATCGCGCGGGTCTATCCCAATGGCGGTGCCGACGTGAACCATTTCCACGCCGCTGGCGGGATCGGCTTTGTCGTGCGCGAACTGCTGGGCGCGGGCCTGATCCATGGCGACGTGCTGACGGTCGCCGAGGGCGGCATGGCAGCCTATGCTTCCGAACCGACGCTGGAAGGCGATGCGCTGACCTGGAAGCCCGCTCCGGAACAGAGCGGCGACGAGGCCGTCCTTGCGCCGGTTGCCAATCCTTTCCAGGCCGATGGCGGGATGCGGCTGGTCACCGGCAACTTGGGCCGCGGCACGTTCAAGACATCGGCCGTCGATCCCGAACGCTATACCATCGAAGCCCCCGCCCGCGTGTTTGATAGCCAGGAAGGCGTGCAAGCCGCGTTCAAGGCGGGCGAGCTCGACCGCGACGTTGTCGTCGTCGTCCGCTTCCAGGGACCGCGCGCCAATGGCATGCCCGAACTCCACAAGCTGACCCCGCCGCTGGGTGTTCTGCAGGACAAGGGCTTCCGTGTCGCGCTCGTCACCGATGGCCGGATGAGCGGTGCGTCGGGCAAGGTGCCCGCAGCGATCCATGTCACGCCCGAGGCGCTCGGCGGCGGGCCGCTGGCGCTGGTCCAGGATGGCGATATCATCCGGCTCTGCGGCAATACCGGAAGCCTTGAAATCTTGGCTGACCTTTCGGGCCGCCAGCCGGCCACGCCGCCGGCTGAAGCCACGGGCATGGGGCGCGAGCTGTTCGGCATGTTCCGCCGCTTTGCCGATGGGGCAGAGCGAGGCGGTTCAGCGATGCTGGCAGAAGGCGGGCTGTGATGCAGCTGGTCACGGTTGATATCGGCGGGACCCATGCGCGCTTTGCCTTGGCCACCGTCCGGGATGACGGCGAAATCGAACTGGGCGAACCGGCCACGCTCCACACCCGCGATCATGCAAGCTTCCAGACTGCATGGGAAGATTTTGCCCGCCTGCAGGGCGGCAGCCTGCCCGATGCCGTGGCGATTGCTGTGGCGGGCCCAGTTGGGGGTGAGGTGATCCGCTTCACCAACAACCCCTGGATCATCCGCCCGGCATTGATCCCGGAGAAGCTGGGCGTGTCGCGCTATACCGTGGTCAACGATTTCGGCGCGGTCGGCCATGCCGTGGCCCGCGCCGGGGCTGAGCATTTCGTCCACCTGACCGGCCCGGAAACCGGCCTTCCGGCCAGTGGCACGATTTCGATCGTTGGCCCTGGCACCGGCCTTGGCGTGGCCCACATCTGGCGCGACGGGCACGGTCACTACCGGGTCCAGCCGACCGAAGGTGGGCATATCGATTTCGCCCCGCTCGATTCGATCGAAGATGCCATTCTGGCCCGCCTGCGCCAGCGCTATCGCCGCGTCTCGGTAGAGCGGGTCGTGTCTGGTCCGGGCCTGGTCGACATTTACGAGGCGCTCGCCGGCATGGAAGGCCGTGCGATCCAGCCGACCGATGACAAGTCGCTGTGGCAGCTGGGCCTTTCGGGTGAAGACAGCCTCGCCGCCGCCGCGGTTGACCGGTTCTGCCTCTCACTCGGAGCCGTGGCGGGCGACATTGCCCTGGCCCAGGGCGCTGGCGGCGTGGTCATCGCTGGCGGGCTTGGGCTGCGCATTCGCGATACCCTTCTCCGTTCCGGCTTTGCCGAGCGTTTTCGCGCCAAGGGGCGCTTCAGCGAGTTGATGGCAGCCTTGCCGGTCAAACTTATCACCCATCCCCAGCCCGGCCTTTACGGGGCCGCGGCCGCCTATGCAGCGGAACATCTGTCATGAAAGCTATCGAAGAGGTCATGCGTCTTGCCCCGGTCATCCCGGTCCTGGTGATCGAGGACGTGGCCCATGCCGTGCCGGTGGCCGAAGCCCTGGTGCGCGGCGGCCTGCCGGTGCTGGAAGTGACCCTGCGCACGGCCGCCGCGCTCGATGTGATCCGCGCGATGAAGACCGTACCCGGAGCGCTGGTTGGTGCCGGCACGGTGCTGAATGAATATGCGCTCGACGATGCGCTTTCGGCGGGCAGCGAATTTATCGTTTCGCCCGGCCTGACCAAGCCGCTCGCCCGCGCGGCGGAAGCGGCCAAGGTGCCGTTCCTGCCCGGCGTTGCCACGCCGTCGGACATCATGCGCGGGCTCGACCTGGGGCTCGATCGGTTCAAGTTCTTCCCGGCCGAAGCCAACGGCGGCATCCCGGCATTGAAAGCGATTTCCGGGCCGTTCGGATCGGTCCGGTTCTGTCCTACGGGCGGGATCACTGCGGCAACCGCGGCTGACTGGCTCTCGCTTGATTCCGTGTTGTGCTGTGGCGGTTCGTGGCTGGTTGGCAAGGGTGAGCCCGATGTTGCCGCGATCGAAGCCGCGGCCCGATCTGCGGCTGCACTGGCCCGCTAGGCCATGAACCCTATCCCCGCTCGTGCTGAGCTTGTCGAAGCACCGCTCTTGTTCTTGGGGCGCGCGCCAGTTGCTCAAAGTAAGAGGAACGGCCCTTTGACAGGCTCAGGGCGAGCGGCGTTGGGGTGAGGGAAGTATCGATGACAAGCCTCGCAGCATTAGACTCTCGCCTGCAAGAGCTGCACGTCCGCACGGCTGAGACGCCGCTGTTCAATCCCGTGTTCCAGCTGGGGCTGGAACTGTCGCGCCAGCTTGAAAGCGGCCAGTTGACACTGGGTGAGCTTGAGGGCCTGGTGGCTGAGCTGGAGTGCCATGGCCTGCAATCGCGCGCAGAGCGGCTGGCGCGCCTGGTGGGGCCGGTTGAACTGGCCGTCAACGATGCCAGCATTTCCCGCCTTGCTGACGAGGAAGCGGATTTCGATGCCTTCGCGGCGCGCTGGGCCAAGCCGCTGGCGCATGTCGTCTTTACCGCGCATCCGACCTTCCTGCTTTCGCCCGCGCAGAGCGAGGCTGTTGCTGCTTCCGCATCTGCCGATACGATTGGCCAGAGCACGACCTGCGTCGCCTCGCCAGCGCGTGCGCCGATCACGCTTGATGGCGAGCATGCTCAGGCAATGACCGCGCTGGCCCATGCCCACGGCGCGCGCGACCGCATTACTGGTCTGCTGCTTGCTGCTGCCCGTCGCCGCTGGCCGGATCAATGGCGCCAGCTTGCCCCGGTCCCGCTGCGGCTGGCCAGCTGGGTCGGTTATGACATGGACGGTCGTACCGACATCACCTGGGCCACCTCGCTGCGCTACCGACTGTCGGAAAAGGCCCAGCGTCTGGCGGGTTACGCAGCCGCGCTTGAATCCGCGGCGCCCGACCTTGCAGCCGATCTGGCTCGCGCCTCGGCCTATGCCGCAGGGCAGGCTGCTTCGTTTGCTGCGGATCTTTCCGATCCTGCGGCGCTCTCGGCAGCGGCCAATGCCTTTACCGCCGATCACGCGGACAAGCTTATCAGCCTGGCTTCCGTGATCGCCGAACTGGATGATCGCGCCGCAAAGGCCGATGATGATACCGCCGAGGCGCTGCTGCGGGTCGTGTCCGCGATGCGGGCCGATGGCCTTGGCATGGGCTGGATTCACTTCCGGGTGAACGCCAGCCAGTTGCAGAACGCTATCCGCCGCCGGATTGATCCCGATGGCAAACTGGACCTTGCGAGCCAGGCCGCGCTGGCACGGCTGCGCGAGCTGCTGGGCAGCGTAAAGCCGCTGCGCGCCAACATGGCAGCACTGGCGATCGAGAACAGCACGGCGGTGCGCCAGTTCCTGCTGATCGCGCAGATCCTGCACCACGTTGATGCCGACACCCCGGTGCGGATGCTGGTGGCTGAGTGCGAAGAGCCGACGACGATCCTGTCTGCGCTTTACTTTGCCGAGCTGTTCGGGGTGGCGGACAAGGTTGACGTTTCACCGCTGTTCGAAACCGAATCCGCGCTGGAGCATGGCGGGCGGTTCCTTGATGCGGTGCTGGCCGAACCCCATTACCAGGCCTATGCCCGGCGGCGCGGGCGTGTTTCGATCCAGACCGGCTTTTCCGATGCCGGGCGCTTTGTCGGGCAGATTCCGGCGGCATTGGCAATTGAGCGCCTGCAAGGCCGCCTGTCCGAGGCGATGGCCGCCAACGGCCTGACCGATGTTGCAGCGCTGATCTTCAACACCCATGGCGAATCCATGGGCCGCGGTGCCCATCCAGGCAGTTTTGCCGACCGGCTGGAATGGCCGCTTTCGCCCTGGGCGCGGCGGCGGTTTGTTCGGGCAGGCATCGCGCTTGAGCCGGAAGTCAGCTTCCAGGGCGGCGATGGCTATCTGTTCTTCGGCACGCCCGAATTGGCCTATGCCACGCTGACCCGCTTTGCCGAACTCGCCCCGGCCAAGGCCGATCCCGCTGCAGCGCCGGACCCGTTCTATCGCCGCACTGACCTTTCGCTCGATTTCTACCGGGCGATTCGCCGTGTGCAGCAGGGCTATCTGGCCAGCGCGACCTATGCCCGCGCAGTCACCGCCTTTGGCCTGGGCTTGCTCAACGAGACCGGCAGCCGCAAGAGCCGCCGCCAATCGGACCTGGCCGCTGATCGGACGATGAGCCTGCGCCAGATCCGCGCGATCCCGCACAATGCCGTGCTTCAGCAGCTGGGCTATCCGGTTAACGTGATCGCTGGCTTCGGCACGGCGGCCGATGGCAACTACGAAGCCATTGCTGCCCTGCTGCGCGACAGCCATCGCGGGCGGCAGCTGGTGCGGCTGGTCCGCGCGGCCAATTCGCTCGCTTCGATCAAGACCGTGGCTGCCTATGGGGAACTGTTCAATTCGGCCTATTGGGCCAGCCGCCCCTATCGCGGGGATGAAGAGGGCATTGCCGATGCCTGTCTTGCCCTCGCCGAATACCTGACCAAGGACGATCGCACTGGGGTCTACCGTCGCTTTGCCTCGCGCCTGCGGGTCGATGCGCTCAAGCTGCACAAGCTGCTGGCGCTGATCCCGGATGAGGCGCCGCTGGTGGGGCGCGAGCAGGTGCGGCGCGAGCTGGGCGTGCTGCAGGCGCTGCGGCTGGCCTTGTTCCAGCACATGTTCATCCGCGCCGTCTCGGTCCCGGCGTTCAGCCGGGCCAACGACATCAGCCGCGACGATGTGCTCGAGATGGTCTTCACCCTGCGCATTGACGATGCGCTGGCCCAGCTGCGCCGCGCCTTCCCGGCCAGCGCGCCGGGTGTGGATGACTTTGCCGTCACCGAGCCGAGCGACTATCCGGATGAAGGCGCGGTTGGCTATGGTGCAATCCATCGCGACAATATCGAGCCGCTGGCTGCTGCCCATGCCCTGGTCCTTCGTATCACCACGGCCATTGCCAACCAGTTCGGCGCGCACGGCTAGGGAGCCTTCATGACCCCGACTCAGCTTTCGATCGCCTTCTTCCTGCAAGTGGCGGTGATCCTGGTGACCTGCCGCCTGGTCGGCACGGCCGCGCAGCGCTGGTTCGGCCAGCCGCGCGTGGTGGGCGAGATGATCGCCGGCGTCCTGCTTGGTCCCAGCCTGTTCGGTGCGCTGGCGCCAGAGGTTCAGGCGTTCCTGTTCCCCAAGGAATCGAAGCCGATCCTGTTCGTGATCGCGCAGTTCGGGGTCGGGCTTTACATGTTCCTGGTCGGGCTGGGATTTGATCGGGACGAGTTCTTCAGGGGCGTAAAAGGCGCCGCCTCGGTCTCGCTGGCCGGGATGGCCGCGCCGTTTGGCGTAGCCGTGGCGATTGCGCCCTGGCTGCTTGGCCACGGTGGGCTGTTCACGCCCAAGGTCACCCAGTTCGAGGCGACCCTGTTCATGGGCGCGGCGATTGCAATCACCGCATTTCCGATGCTGGCGCGGATCATCCATGAGCGCGGCCTGTCCGGCACACCGCTGGGCACCCTGTCGCTCTCTGCCGGGGCCATCGATGATGCCGGGGCCTGGGTGCTGATTGCGCTGGTGCTCGCCAGCTTTGGTGATGGCCCCCAAGTCGCGGTGCTGGCGATTGGCGGCGGGATGGCTTTTGCCCTGTTTATGGTGCTGCTGGCGCCGCGGCTGCTGCGGGGGCTGGGTGCCCGGGCAGAGCAGGGCGGCCTTGATGAATCGCTGCTGGCGCTGGTGCTCGTGCTGTTCCTGCTATCGGCATGGGCGATGGACGCGGTTGGTATCCACGCGGTGTTCGGGGGCTTCCTGCTCGGCACGGCCATGCCGCGCGGGAAACTGGCCGCGGCAATCCGCGAAAAGCTGGAACCGGTTACCGTGGTCCTGCTGCTGCCGTTCTTCTTCACCTATTCGGGCTTGCACACCGAACTGACCCTGCTGGCCGATCCGGCGCTGCTGGCCGTGGCGGCGCTGATCCTGGTACTGTCGATCGCCGCCAAAGGTGGGGCCTGCTACCTTGCCGCGCGGCTTTCGGGGCAAGATCATGCCACGGCATCAGGCATTGGCGCGCTGATGAACGCGCGCGGGCTGATGGAACTGATCGTAATCAACATCGGGTTGCAACGCGGGGTTATTGCCCCGGCGCTGTTCTCGATGCTGGTGGTCATGGCGATTGTCACCACGCTGATGGCATCGCCTTTGTTCGAAACGCTCTATGGCCGCCGCGCACGGGCCGAAGGACGGCTGTAAAGCGTACTTGCAATCGATTGTTGCGAACTCTGATCGCAAGGCCTAGGCTGCGTTTATACGGGCGCAAAAACGCCGTTCGAGGGGATTGGATCGATGACCGCAGCCACCATGCCCGCCGCTTCCGGGATCCCAGCCGGATCCCGTCCGAAGCTAAGCATCGCGCAGATTCTGCAGATGAACCTGGGATTCCTGGGCCTGCAGTTCAGCTTCGGGCTGCAGCAGGCCAACATGTCGCCGATCTGGGGCTACCTTGGGGCAGAGGAAAAGAACTTTGCCTGGCTTGGGATCGCCGGCCCGCTGACCGGGCTGATCGTGCAGCCGATCATCGGCACGCTGAGTGACCGCACTTCCTCGCGCTGGGGACGGCGCACCCCTTACTTCCTTGCCGGTGCGCTGATGTGTGCGCTTGGCCTCTTTTTCATGCCGCTCTCTGCCTCGGTGCTGATGGCCTTTTCGCTGCTTTTCCTGCTCGACGTAGGCAACAACGTGACGATGGAGCCTTATCGCGCCTATGTGAATGACCGGCTTGAAGCCGATCAGCGCGGCTTTGGCTTCCTGAGCCAGAGCGCGTTCACCGGTCTGGCGCAGTGCCTTGCCTACTTGAGCCCGACCTTGCTGGTTACCTTGTTCGGCCTCAGCCGCGATGCAACTGCAGGCGGCGGGATCCCTACTTTTACGCTGGTCTCGTTCTGGATCGGCGCTGTCCTCTCGCTGGGAACGATCCTGTGGTCGATCACCCGCGTCCCCGAAATCAAGCTGCCTGAGGCAGAGCGTGCCCGTCTCGCCGCACTGCCCAAGACCCCGTCCGCCACCCTTGGCGAGATCTTCAGCGCGATCCGGGAAATGCCCGCCGCCATGCGCAGGATGGCCTGGATGAGCCTGTTCCAGTGGTATGCGATGTCGGGCTATTGGGGCTATGTCACCAATTCGATCAGCCGTTCGGTCTATGGCACGGCGGATGCCAGCACGGCGGCTTATCGCGAAGCGGTGCTGACCAATGGCCAGGTTGGTGCCTTCTTCAATCTGATTGCCTTCGTTGCGGCCCTGTCGATGGCCCCGCTGGCAAGGCGGCTCGGCGCGGGGCGCTTGCATGCCTTGTGCCTGACGCTCTCGGGCTGTGCCATGCTGGCAATCCCGCTGATTGGCGTGAAGGAACTGCTGTTCGTTGCCGCGATCGGGATCGGCCTGGGCTGGGGCTCGATCATGGGCAATCCCTATATCATCCTGGCCGATACGATCCCGCCCGAGCGGACCGGGGTCTACATGGGCATCTTCAACATGTTCATCTGCGTGCCGATGCTGATCTTTGCGGGCACGATGACCTTCGCCTATGAACCGCTGCTGGGCGGCGATGCGCGCAACGTGCTGCGTGTTTCCGGGGTTTGCATGTTGCTGGCCGCTTTCGCGGTCTGGCGGATCAAGGAAGGGCGAGGGCGCGCAGTTGCCGCATAGCGATACCTGGATAGTCCTGCACGGTCATGCCTCCACCCTGATCCTCGAAGTGGTGCCGGGTGAGGCACCGTTGTGGCGCTATTGGGGGGCAAGACTTCCTGATGGCGTGACGCCTGCTGCCGTGCTGCGCAGTACCCGGCCAACGCCCAGCTTCTCGCCCGATTTCGACCAGCCCCTCAGCCTTGTGCCCGGCCTGGGCCAGGGCTGGTTTGGTGAGCCCGGGCTGCGAGCCCACCGCCAGGGCCGCGATTGGACCTTCCAGGCCACTGACTGTGTGGTTGAGCAGAGCGGCCAGCAAGTTGCCGTGACCCTTACCGATGCCACAGCGAAAATTGCGGTGACGGCCAGGCTGTCGCTCGATCCGGACAGTGATGTCCTGACCGTTTCCACCACGCTCACCAATCAGGGCCACGCTCCGCTGGATGTGCAGTGGCTCGCCGCTGCCGTCCTGCCGCTGCCCGATCACGCGCGGACGGTCCGCTCGTTCTCCGGCCGCCACAACACCGAATTCGTGGCTGTCGAGGATCAACTCACCCGCAGCCAGTGGCGGCGCGAAAATCGCCGCGGACTGACCTCGCACGATTGCGTGCCGGGGGCTGTCGTCCTGGCCGATGGCTGTGCTTACGGTGCGCAGCTCGCCTGGTCGGGCAACCATTGCCAGTTCATTGACTGGGTCGACGATAGCCGCTGGCAGTGGCAGCTGGGCGAAGCGCTGATGCCGGGCGAAGTCTCGCTTGCTCCGGGCGAATGCCTGACCTCGCCCGAAGTGCTCGCCACCTGTGCCGCTGATGCCAACGGCGTGGCGCAGAACTTCCACGCCGCAATCCGCGCGCGCATGGACTGGCCGGGCGCCGCGATGCGCCCCCGCCCGGTCCATCTCAACACCTGGGAAGGCTTCTACTTCGATCACGATGAGGCTGCGCTCAAGGACCTGGCCGATGCCGCGGCGAGGGCCGGGATCGAACGCTTCGTGCTGGATGACGGCTGGTTCCATCGCCGCAACGATGACACCAGCAGCCTTGGGGACTGGTGGCCGGACGATGTGAAGTATCCGCGCGGCCTGGGTCCGCTGGCGGATTATGTCACCAGCCTTGGCATGGAATTCGGCCTCTGGGTTGAACCGGAGATGATCAACCCGGACAGCGAGCTGTACCGCGCGCACCCGGACTGGGCATTGCAAGTGGCGGGGCGTCCGCTGATCACGGCGCGCAACCAGTTGGTGCTCGACATGGGCCGGGATGAAGTGCGCGACTATCTTTACGAGCGGCTGGCCGGGCTGCTGAATGAATTGCCGATTGGCTACCTCAAATGGGATCACAACCGTGACCTGACCGCCGCGGGTGAGCGCCCATCATTCCGCCGGCAGGTGTTGGGTGCCTATGGCCTGTTGGCCCGCTTGCGGCATGATTTCCCGGCGGTCGAGATCGAGGCCTGCGCCGGCGGCGGCGGGCGGATCGATGCCGGGATCGCTCGCTATACCCACCGCTTCTGGACCAGCGACAATATCGACGCGGTCAGCCGGGTGGCAATCCAGCGCGGCTATCTGCAATTCTTCCCGCCCGAACTGATGGGCAGCCACGTCGGCGCGGCCCCGGCCCACGCCACCGGCCGGATCCAGACGATGCGGTTTCGCAACCATGTGGCCCTGCCGGGGCACTTTGGGGTCGAGCTCGACCTGCGCAAGCTCGGCGAACATGATCTTGAACGGCTGGGCGAAGGGATTGCCCGCTACAAAGCGCTGCGCGACCGGCTGCACCGCGGCCAGGTCTGGCAAGGCGCCGGCGCGGATGGCCTACTGTGGCAAGCGCACGGAACGGCGGAGGCCCTGGTGCTGATGATCACGCGGATCGATCCGCAGACCCAGCGCCATGCCCCGGGGCTGCGCCTGCCGATGCTTGATGCCACGCGGCGTTACCGTATCGGTGAAACCGAATATGCCGGTGCCTGGTTGGTCCAGCATGGCCTTGCCTTGCCGCCGCTGCGCGGTGAAGACGGGCTGGTGCTGGAGGTGACTGCGCTATGACCTTCGACCCGGCCGAGCATCCGCACCGCCGCTTCAACCCCTTGCTGGGCGAATGGTTGCTGGTCTCTCCGCACCGCGCGCGTCGGCCATGGCAGGGGCAGGTTGATGAGCCGGATCTGGCCGAGCGCCCGCATCACGACCCGGATTGCTACCTCTGCCCGGGGAATGCGCGCATCACGGGAGAGCGCAACCCGGCCTATCCCGGCACCCATGTCTTCCAGAATGACTTTGCTGCGCTGTTGCCAGACAGTCCGGCCCCGGAAGGGAACGATCCCCTGTTTCGCGCGGCGGGCGCGCAGGGTGAAAGCCGGGTCATCTGCTTTTCGCCCGATCACGCGCTGACCCTGCCCGAGCTGCCGGTGGCGGCGATCCGCGGCGTGGTCGATTGCTGGGCCGATCAGGTGGCCGAGCTGGCGGCGCGCTATGCCCATGTCCAGGTGTTCGAGAACAAGGGTGCGATGATGGGCTGCTCCAACCCGCATCCGCACGGCCAAGTCTGGGCGACCAGCTATGTCCCTCAGGAACTGGCGGCCGAGGCACGGACGCAGGCCGAATGGGCGGGCGCAGCGCCCATGCTGCTGGAACTGGCAGAGCGCGAGGCCGATGGTCCGCGAGTGGTGGTGCAGACGGCGCACTGGCTGGGGATCGTACCGTTCTGGGCGGCCTGGCCGTTTGAAGTGCTGCTTCTGCCGCGGTTCGCCGTTCGCCGTCTGCCTGAACTGACCGCTGCACAGCGCGATGATCTGGCTGCGGCGATCAAGGACGTGACCACGCGCTATGACAACCTGTTCCAGTGCAGTTTCCCCTATTCTATGGGCTGGCACGGCGCGCCGGGGCAGGGGGGCGAACATCCGCGCTGGCAACTGCACGCGCATTTCTATCCGCCGCTGCTGCGCTCGGCCTCGGTGCGCAAGTTCATGGTCGGCTATGAACTGCTGGCCGAGGCGCAGCGTGACCTGACGCCGGAACAGGCAGCCGAACGGCTGCGTGCGGCAGGCAATATCCATTACCGGCAAGGTCGATGATTGATGCGTTGACTGCCCTGTTCCGCCAGAGCTTTGGCGCCGCACCCGAACTGGCGGCGCGCGCGCCGGGCCGGGTCAATCTGATCGGTGAGCATACCGACTATAACGATGGCTTCGTGCTGCCCTGCGCGATCTCGCGTCAGACTATGGTAGCCGCGCGGCGGCGCGATGACCGGCAGGTGCGGATCGTCGCGGGTGATCTTGGCGGTGCCACAACGGCTTTCTCGCTGGCCCACCCGATCGAGCCGAGCGGTGATGCGCCTTGGAGCAATTATGTGCGCGGTGTTGCCGACGGACTGATCGATGCGGGACTGGACCTGTCTGGTGCTGACCTGGCGATCATCGGCGACATGCCGCAGGGCGCGGGTCTGTCCTCTTCCGCCGCGCTCGAAAATGCGGCCGGCCTGGCGCTGGCGGCACTGGCCGGGGAATGGGACTTTGATCGCACCCGGCTCGCGCTGATCGGCCAGCGCGCCGAGCACCGTTTTGCGGGTTGCCAGTGCGGGATCATGGACCAGTTGGTCAGCGCCCGCGCGGTCGCAGGCGCGGCGCTATTGATCGATTGCCGCAGCATGAAATGCACGCCGGTGCCGCTGCCTGATGGGCTGGCAGTAATGATTGTCCATTCTGGGATTGAGCGCGGACTGGTTGATGGTGAATACAATCTGCGCCGCCAGCAGTGTGAAGCGGCGGCCCGCCATTTCGGTGTAGCGGCGCTGCGCGATCTGTCTGTCCTGCCCGAGCCCGGCGGGCTCGATCCGGTCGCCTATGCCCGTGCTCGCCACGTTGTGGGAGAGAATGCCCGGACGGTAGCAGCGGCGGAAGCCCTGCGGGCAGGCGATCTGGCGCGGCTGGGAGAGCTGATGGCGCAAAGCCACGCGGCAATGCGCGACGATTTCGCGATCACCCTTCCGCCAATCGACGATTTGGTCGCGCTGTTGCAGGATACGATCGGCAGCCACGGCGGCGCGCGGATGACGGGTGGCGGCTTTGGCGGGGCGGTGGTGGCCTTGCTCCCGGCCGAAGAAGTTGAGCGCGCCCGCGCTGCCGTGCTGGCGGGCTATCGCACCCCGGCAGGTCGCGCGCCGCTGATCATGGTCGAAGCTCCGGCGGCAGGTGCCAACCTAATCTAGCGGGAAGTGCAGTTAACAGAAAACCGCCTGTTTTTGACTTTGCAATCGATTACAATTTGGGATAGCTCGGATCGCTGTGGGAGGCGGGGTTGCCTGCCGGGGACAATTTTCTGGGGTATCTGGTGCCAGACACAACCATCATCACGCACGTTACCTCTGCCTGGACCCGGGAAGCGGTTGCCGCGATTGCCGGGCAATCGCTGCCGCCGATCCCGCTGATTACTTCTGCCGACGTCAAGGATGCGCTTCCCGGCTTTCAGCTGTGGGACTGTTGGCCGTTCGAAACGCCGCAGGGGGCGACGGTGGCGCTCAATGGCTGGACGCCGTGGGTCATCATGTGCGCCCCGCGCGATGTCCATCCTGACCTGCGCCACGATATCGCCCGCCTGCGTCTAATGCTGGAGCGCGATGGCGAATGGCGCGATTGCGGGTACCTTCTGCCGGAAGAACTGAATCCGGGCTCGCGCGAATGGGCCGGCTCGACGGTTTATGATCCGGCCAGCGGACAGGTGACGCTGTTCTATACTGCCACCGGCCGGCGCGGCGACACGGGGCGCAGTTTTGAGCAGCGCCTGTTTCATACCAGCGGGAAGCTTGAGCAGTCGGACGGGGCGATCCGCGTTGTCGGCTGGAGCGAGCCAGTGGAAAGCGTGGCCGCGGATGGCAAGCACTACGTCATCGTCAACCAGACAGTCGGGGCGCCGGGCTTCATCAAGGGCTTCCGCGACCCGTTCCACTTTCGTGATCCGGCAGATGGTGCGGATTATCTGCTGTTCACAGCTTCGGATGCGGCTTCAGACGAGGCTTTCAACGGCGTGATTGGCATTGCCCGGGCTGACGCTGCCGGCTTTGATGGCTGGTCGCTATTGCCGCCGCTGGTCAGCGCGAACGGCGTCAACAACGAGATGGAGCGACCGGTGTTGCGGGTTCAGGACGGACGCTATTATCTGTTCTGGTCAACCCAGCGCCGCACGTTCGATCCCTCGGGCCCCTCGGGTCCGAATGGCCTTTATGGCATGGTGGCTAAGCGTGTGACTGGGCCCTGGACCCCGCTAAACGGAACGGGCCTCGTCGCTCCCAACCCCAACGACGAGCCTGTGCAGACCTATAGCTGGTGGGTGATGGATAACCTTGAGGTTGCCGGGTTCATCGACAATTGGGGGTTAAAGGGGCGCAGCGTTACCGATCAGCCGGAACTGGTAGTTAGCACCTTTGGTGGTGTCCCGGCCCCGCGCTTCCGGATTGCGCTAGACGGCGAAACGGCGCAGATCGTTTCGCGATGAGCGCACCGCTTTATGGATTGGTTGAAGCAGGCGGCACGAAGTTTGTGCTGGGCGTGGCACGAGGTCCTGACGAGATCATTGCAACCACCCGCATTCCGACCACCACCCCGGCCGAAACGATCCCCGCGATGTGCGACTGGCTGGCTGGCCACGGGGCGCTGGCCGCGGTCGGTGTGGCAACTTTTGGCCCGGTTGAGGTTGACCGGTCTTCACCGCAATGGGGGCATATTCTTGGTACCCCAAAGGCTGGCTGGCCCAATACCGATCTGGTTGGACCGCTGGTTGAGCGGCTCGGCTGTCCTGTGGGTTTGGACACCGACGTCACCGCAGCTGCCCTTGCCGAATACCGCTGGGGGGCGGGGCAAGGGCAGCCTTCGGTGCTCTATTTCACCATCGGTACCGGGGTAGGCGGCGGGGTCGTGATCGGTGGAAGGCCTCTGGCAGGAGTTTCGCACCCAGAAATGGGGCATTTCCATCTGCCGCTCCACCCGGCCGATGCCGAATTCACTGGGGTCTGTCCGTTTCATGGTACCTGCCTTGAAGGCCTGGCGAGCGGGCCAGCAGTAAAGGCGCGCTATGGCATTTCTCTGTCAGAGTTACCGTCGGATCATATTGGTCATGAAGTCGTGGCCTGGTATCTCGCGCATGCTGTTATGACAGCGCAGGCCATGTTTGAGCCTGGCCGGATCGTCCTTGGCGGGGGTGTCATGGGCACCCCGGGGCTGATTGAGCGCGTTCGCGCCGAGGCGGAGCGCATCGGCAAGGGCTACTTCCGCGGCAAGGCTTCCGAAACTGTTGTTCTGCCTGGACTTGGCGAGCGCTCCGGCCTGCTCGGCGCGCTGGCCTTGGCCCAAGCTGCAATCAGGTAGAAAGCCGGGTCACCAATTCAGGCATCATCACCACCGAGCCGGTATCCTCGCCAGCGATCCGTCGCAGAAGCAAGTCGACGAGATTGCGCGCACCGGTGGTCAGGTCCTGCTTCACGGTCGAGAGCCGCGGCACGGTATGTTCGCCCAGCGCCAGGCCATCGTAACCGATAACTTTGACCTCGCCTGGAACAGCCATGCCAAGCTCTGACAAGGCGCGCAGGGTGCTCATGGCGATGACATCGGAAGCTGCGACGATCCCGTCTGGCCGAATTTCGGCCTGTTCGAGATAGGCGGTGATCCCGCTATCATTGGCGCCAGCCGCCAAGTGAGCGGGAAAGATGGTCAAGGCATCGCCGATCCCCGCCCGGGCCAAAGCGTTGCGGCAACCTTGCAGGCGTTGAGCGATTTCCAGCGGAGTGGGATCGCCAAAGAAGGCAATTCGCTTGCAGCCCCGCTCGATCAAGTGGCTCGTGGCGATATCGCCGCCGGCAATATTGTCGGAGCCGACCGAACAATGCACCTGCCCGCGAGAGTGACCGCCCCAGACCACAAGCGGACGATAGCGAGCCGCAGCGCGATCCAGCACAGCCGATTGGTCTGATTGGCCGATCACGATGATCCCGTCGACCCGGCCGGAATCTGCATAGCTTTCTAGCCAGTCATCGTCAGTGGGGATTACGCGGCTGAGCACCAGATCATAGCCGCGCTCGGTCAATGCGTCGGCCAGCAGGCCAAGCATGGTGATGAAGAACGGGTCTGAAATGTGCTGTCCCGTCTCATGCCCAAGCGGGATCAGTACGCCGATCGCACCTGTGCGTTGGATCCGCAGATTGCGCGCCATGATGTTCGGGCGAAATTCATGCTCGCGGGCGAGTGCTTGAATTCGCTCTCGCGTTTTCTGGCTGATTAGGCCGGCCCCTGAAAGGGCACGCGAAACGGTACCTGGCGAAACTCCGGCGATCTTGGCGAGGTCAGCGATGTTCCTGATGCGCGGCCGGTCGGTCATGGGCCCCATCTTCCTGCAAACGGCCGCAAAGGCAATCGTGAATCTAAGCAGATTTCTGGTTACCTGTTATTAGCACTTGCAATTGCAATCGATTGCGGTAGGATTGCAATCGATTGTCGGCACAGGGGGATTCCTTGTGCGCGGCATATGGGCCCCGCAAAGGGGTGTTCGAGGGGAGGATACCCATGAAAAAGTCGCAGTTGCGTTGCGTTGTTTCGGCCATGGCGATTGTTGCCGGTGCCAGCTTCGCCGCCCCCGTCATGGCGCAGGATGCCAATACGGAAGAGGCGAGCGGGCTTGATGAAATTGTTGTTACGGCTTCGGGGCGCGACAAGGCGCAGATCGATAGCGCAATCTCGGTCACTTCGGTAAGCGCTGACCTGATCCAGGACTTCAAGCCGAGTTCGGAAGCGGAACTGTTCCGTATGCTGCCGGGGATCCAGGTGGCCGGTACTTCTGGCCCGGGCGGTAACTCGAACATCGCGGTTCGCGGCCTGCCGGTTGCGACGGGCGGTGCGCCGTTCGTTCAGTTGCAGGAAGATGGCTTGCCGACCGTGCTGTTCGGCGACATGCAGTTCGGCAATAACGACTACTGGACCCGCTTCGATGCGACCACCCAGAAGGTTGAAGCGGTGCGTGGTGGTACCGCCGCGACCTTCGCCTCGCAGGCTCCGGGTGCTGTCATCAACTACATCAGCCACACCGGCAAGGAAGAGGGTGGCTACATCCAGCTCAACAAGGGCCTCGGGTACAACGAAACCAAGGTCGATTTCCGCTATGGCGGTCCGATCACTGACACGCTCTATTTCCACCTTGGCGGTTTCTACAAGGTTGGCCGCGGCCCGCTGAAGGCCGGCTTCAACGTCTCGGACTCGGTCCAGATCAAGGGCAACGTCACCAAGGAATTTGCAGACGGCAAGGGCTACATCCGCTTCCTGTTCAAGTATGCCGATACCCAGGAGCCGAACTACACTGGCGCTCCGGCGCTCGGCACCGTGGCCGGCGGCAAGGTATCGAACCTCAAGCCTTTCCCGGGCTTCGATGGTCGTGACCAGTCGAACTACTCGACCCTCAACTCGTCGTTCCTGATTTACAACCGTGAAGGCGATCTCGAGCGCGTTGCGATGTCGGGCATCACCACCAACTCCAAGTCGATCCAGAACCAGTTCCATTACGAGTTCTCGGATTCGGTGACCGTCGATAACAACATGCGTTGGACCGACATGAGCGGTGCCTTCACCTCACCGTTCCTTGGCGTTGGCCGTACCTCGGCGGTGATTGGCTCGACCGTCAACGGCGGTGTTGTCGCCCAGCTTCGCTATGCCAGCGGCCCGAAGGCCGGTCAGGTCTATACCGGCACCTATGTTGACACCAATACCAACGTTCAGACGCGGATCCGCGACGTTGGCAGCTTCGCTAACGACTTGGCCCTGACCGGTAAGTTTGAAGGCGGCTTTGCCATGATCACGGCCCGCGCCGGCTGGTTCTACATGAACCAGAACATTGACATGGATTGGCACACCAACAAGTCCTACCGCGAAGTCAGCGGCAACAACCCCGCGCAGCTTGACCTGTACACTGCTGCCGGTGCCCGCCTGACCGCCGAAGGCATTGCCGGGTTCAACAACAACTGGGGCAACTGCTGCGCCCGTGATTACGAACTGTCGTACACCGACAACGCGCCTTACGTCGGGCTCGATCTCGATAACGACAACTTCGCGATCGATGGCTCGGTTCGCTTCGAAATGATGCGTGCCTCGGGTTGGACGGTTGCCGGTAGCGCGACCGAGTTCAACACCCCGGTCACCTTCAACGGCATCACCACCCAGATCCCGACGATCACCGCCAACGGTGCCCGCGAAGTACTGGACTATGGCCGCAACTACACCACCTGGACTGCCGGTGCGCTGTGGAAGGTCAATCCGGACACCTCGCTGTTTATCCGTGCCTCGCGCGGCGGCCGCTTCAACTCGGACCGTCAGACGGTTTCGGGCAAGTTCACTGCCTCGGGCCAGCTCAACCAGAGCGGTCTGGTTCCGTCGGTTGACTTCGTGAAGCAGTACGAACTGGGTCTGAAGAACCGCGGCGAACTGGGTGGCGGTCGCTACACCGCCGAACTGACCCTGCTTAAGGGCAGCTTCAGCCGCAGCGACTATGAGCCGACCGTGACGGCTCAGTGCCCGGCCGGTGGCTGCATCATCGACACCAAGTACAAGTCGTCGGGTGCAGAACTGTTCGTGACCTACCAGAACGGCGGGTTCAACCTCGTCGGTACGGCCACCTACACCAAGGCCAAGCGCGCTGCTGCTGCTTCGACCGTTTACAACCGCGCCGATGGTATCCCGGATCTGTCGTACACGGTCTCGGCCAACTATGACGTCAATGACATGGCCACGATCGGTCTCTCGACCACCGGCCAAACCGCCGCGATCGATGGTGCTGGTCTGGAGTACCCGGGCAAGGCCGTGTTCAACGGCGTGCTGCGGGTCCGTCCGGTCCAGAACCTCGAACTGGGTCTGCAGGTCTACAACCTGTTCGACACCTTCGACTTCCGCGGCAACGGCGGCATCTCCGACAGCACGGCCAATCCGGCGGTGCTGGGCGGTGCCCCGGCGCTGGGCCGCACCTTCACCGCGTCGGTGCGCTACAGCTTCTAAGGTTGTTCTCCGAAGGGCCTGCCGCCTTCCTGCAGGCCCTTCCACTTTCCGGGCGGGAACAGCATTGGCTGCTTCCCGCCCGTTCTCTTTCATGGCAAGCGAACGAACATGGCTTCACAGGCGCAACCCATCCGCAAGATCCTGATCGTCGGTGGCGGCTCGGCTGGATGGATGACGGCCGCAGCGCTCTCCGCCAACCTCGCGCAGGGGTGCCAGATCGCCCTCGTTGAAAGCGAGGAGATCGGCACGGTCGGTGTGGGCGAGGCAACGATTCCGCCGATCCGCACCTTCAACCAGATGCTGGGCATCGACGAAGCCGAGTTCATGAAGCGCACCCAGGCAAGCTACAAGCTGGGGATCGAGTTCGTGAACTGGGGCCGCGACGGCCACCGCTATTTTCACCCCTTCGGTCCGCACGGCCGCGCCTTTGACGTGGTACCGGTGCACCAGCATTGGCTGCTGGCACGGGGCGCGGGCGAAACCGCCGGGTTCGACGAGCATTCGATGGCCTGGCACCTGGCCCGGGCCAATCGCTTTATCCGGCCCAGCGGCGATCCGCGCTCGGTCCTCTCGACCTTCGACTATGCCTATCATTTCGATGCCGGGCTCTATGCCCGTTTTCTGCGCGCCTATTCCGAGGCCCGCGGCGTGGTGCGTCACGAAGGCAAGATCGGATCGGTCCTGCAGAACGGCGAAACGGGCTTTGTGACCGGCGTAACGCTGGAGGACGGCCGCAAGCTTGAGGCCGAGCTGTTCATTGATTGCTCGGGTTTTCGCGGCCTGCTGATCGAAGGCGCGCTGCAGGCCGGCTATGCGGATTGGACGCATTGGCTGCCGTGTGACCGCGCCGTCGCTATTCCATGCGAAAAGGCGGGCGATTTCACCCCCTACACCCGCTCTACCGCGCGCGAGGCCGGCTGGCAGTGGCGCATCCCGTTGCAGCACCGCACCGGCAATGGCCATGTCTATTCCAGCCAGTTCACCAGCGATGAGGCAGCGCTTGATGTGCTGCTCTCCAACCTGGATGGCAAACCGCTGGCCGATCCCAATCGGCTGCGCTTCACCACCGGCATGCGCCGCAAGTTCTGGGACAAGAACGTGGTTGCCGTGGGGCTCTCCAGTGGGTTCCTTGAGCCGCTTGAATCGACCAGTTTGCACTTGATCCAGGCTGGCATTTCCAAGCTGCTGGCGCTGTTCCCCGACACCAGCTTCGATCCCGCCGTGATCGCCGAGTACAACCATATCGCCACGACCGAGATGGAGCGTATCCGCGATTTCATTGTCTTGCACTACAAGCTGATGGACCGTGATGAGCCAATGTGGCGCCATACCGCGGCGATGGAGGTGCCAGACACCCTGGCCTTCAAGATCGACCACTTCCGCCGCTATGGTCGGCACATCCCGCGCGACATGGACCTCTTTGCACCGCCGAGTTGGCACGCGGTCCACATCGGCCAGTTCAACCTGCCCGACGGAACGGATCCGCTGGGGGCTTATCGCCCGAGCGGGCGCGAGTGGCTGGCCAAGCTGCGCAATGCCATGGCCAATGAAGCGGCGCGCCAGCCCAGCCACCAGGCCTTCATCGATCAGCACTGCAAGGCATGACGGATACCGCGCAGCGCGTGAGCCGCGCGGCGGCGCTGCTGGCCGAGCAGGACATCGATGCTGCGCTGGAGACGATCACCGCGGCGACCCGGCGTGACCCCGCCAGCCCGCAGGCTGCCTTTGGTCACGCCCAGATCGCTTTTGAAGCCTGGCAGCCTGCCGCCGCTCTGTTTGAACGCGCTGCGACACTGCTGCCCGGTCAACCCGACCTGATCCGTAACCGCGCGCTCGCTCTGGCCGCCGAAGGGGAAGGTGATCAGGCCGAAGGGCTGATCGAGGCGGTATTGGCGCAGCATCCTGGCTGGCTTGACGGGCACCGGACTCTGGCCGCCATGCGCATCACCAAAGGAGAGGCTGCAGGCTGGGATCGCTCCTATGCCGCAGCGACCGCGCAAGAACCGGCTAACACGGCGCTGTGGCTCGGCTGGTTTCAACAACACGCAACGCGCAAGGATTGGGCCGCTGCGCGCAGGGTCCTCGAAGCGGCAGGGCAGGCCTGCCCGCCATCGCAGGGGCTGGCGCTGTCAAAGCTGTTCCTGGCCGCCGAAAGCGGTGACGGCGAAGCAGACTTTGCGCCGTTCACTTCCCTTGCAGATCCGGGCACGGACCTTTGCCATGTCCGCTACCTGCTACGCAGCGGCCAGCCAGCATTGGCGCTGGATTTTGCGCAGCGCCACCTTGGCGGGCCGCAAGCGCGGATGTTCTGGCCCTATGCGGGTCTGTGCTGGCGCTTGCTGGGCGATCCCCGGGCGGGTTGGCTCGATGGGGATCCGCTCCATGCAGCCGCGGTTGATCTAAATTTCACGGCGCAGGAACTGGCCGATCTGGCCGCTGCTTTGCGCCAGCTGCACCGGATGAAGGCCCCCTATCCCGAACAGTCGGTCCGTGGCGGGACACAGACTGATCGGCAACTGTTCTTCCACCCCGATCCGGCGATCCGCAAGGCCCGCGACAAGGTGCTGGCCGCGGTCGCGACTTTTGCCGAAGCCTTGCCGCAAGAAGCAGGCCATCCGCTGCTGGAACGCGGCACCGGGCCGCTGCGCTTTGCCGGAAGCTGGTCGGTGCGGCTGGCCGGGGCAGGGTTTCACGCCAGCCACACCCATGTGCGCGGCTGGATCAGTTCGGCCTGCTACATCAGCCTGCCTGAACCGGGCGAGTTGGGCCCGCCGCCATCCGGTTGGTTATCGCTGGGTAGCCCGCCACCAGAGCTGGGGCTTGATCTGCCGCCAATGATGCAGATCGAACCAAAGCCGGGTCGCCTCGCGCTGTTTGGGTCAACGCTCTGGCATGCGACCGAACCGTTCGCCGCAGGAGAGCGTCTGACCTTCGCTTTCGATGTGGCCGGGCCCCGCTAAGCCATTGAATTGCCGCCGGGCCCTGCCATAACGGCGTGATGGACGAGGACGAGCTGGACCTCACTCCGCCGCGGCGGGTCAAGCTGGGCGTGATCGTGCTGGTGGCGCTGCTGCACCTGGCGGCGATTCTGGCGCTGATCCGCGCCTTTGCACCGGACTTCACGGCGCGGGCGGTGGCGACGATCTCTCGCACTCTTACCGTTACGATTTCCGCCCCGCCACCGCCAGAACTCCAACCGGAACCGAAGCCAGCGGGTGCAGCAGGCGACGCCGGCAAAAAGGCCGTGCCGCGCGAAGTTAGCGCGCCCATGCCCCGGATCGAGATCGCCAGGGCCCCCGCGCCGAAGGCCTCCAGCTCGGGCAGCGCCAATAGTTCTGGCACGCGCGAAAACGGTGCCGGCACCGGAGCGGGCGGCAGCGGATCTGGCACGGGCGGCGGCGCTGGCGGCAGTGGGCAGGGCGGCGGGGCCAGCAAGCCGGTCCACATCGCCGGCCGTATCGACAAGGCATCGGACTTCCCGATCCCGCCCGGCGGGCGCGAGGCGCGGATCGGCAAGGCAGTAATCCTGGCGCTGACAGTCAGTCCGGATGGCCGCGCGACGGCATGCCGGATCTACAAATCAAGCGGACTGCCCGATACCGATGCCGTGACCTGCCGACTGGCGCAGGAGCGACTGCGGTTCAAGCCCGCGCTGGACGCAAGCGGTGAGCCGGTGACCGGCACTTTCTACTGGCAGCAGAAATTCTTCTTCTGAGCACCTTGATCGCTACAGCGGGGGCGGCAAGGTTGGATCAAAGGGAGAGTAATCGATCGCCACCGTCCACCCCGTCCCCGCAGAAGGGGATGTCTCGAGCCTGGGCGATACATCGACGCTGGCCGATCCGGGCGTGGTCGATAGCCTGCTGACCAGCGGGCGCTGAGCCGCCCGTTCAGGGCTGTTTGGTGCGGATCAGCATCGAGGTGTCATAACCCAGCGCCTTGGCGCGGGCGATTTGCGCCTCGATCCGGTCCTGGGTGGGTGTCGCTTCGCGCGCCAGCAACCAGAGATAGCGCCCTGACGGCTCGCCGACGATCGCCCATGCGTAATCGTCGGCGTGATCAAGCACCCAGTAATTGCCATAGAACGGGCCGAAAAAGCTGACCTTGAGTTTGGCATTGGTGGCCGGGTCGACAATTTTAGCCTTGCCGTTGGCGACCGACAGCTTGCCGCTGGGCTTGCGGCAGGCATTGCGCACGCTGATCATGCCATCGCTACGCAGGGTATAGTCGGCGCTCACGCCCTCGCAGCCCTTCTGAAACGACTGCTCATAGCGGGCAATCTCGTACCAACGGCCGAGGTATTTCGCCAATTCGACCGGCTTGGCTGGTTCCGGCACGGCGCTGTTACCGATCGGGTGCTTCGGACCTAGCGCGGCACAGCCGGCGAGCAGCGCGGTGGTGGCAAGGGCGAGGACGGCGGTCTTGAAGGGGCGATGCATGGTCATGTGCGATTGTCCGTCCGGCGGTAGTGCCAGCCATTGAATCTGGGGTGTGAACGCCTCTATGCAAGGGGCATGATCGCCCAGACCATTCAGCTCGCCCTGGCTCCCGTCTTCGTGCTGGTCGCAATCGGCAATATCATGAACCTGCTCTCGACCCGGTTGGGCCGGATCGTCGACCGTTCGCGCGAATTGCAGAAGCAGCACGTGGCGACGAGCGGTGCGGAGCATGATGCCGTGGTGATCGAAATTCGCGCGATTGCCACCCGCATCCATCTGATCACCCGCGCGATCTTCCTGATGGTGCTAAGCGGCCTGACCATCGGGTTGACCGTGGCCGTGCTGTTCCTGGAGGAATTCGTCGCCGTCCGCCTGCAGCTTGTGGCGGCAGGCCTGTTCCTGCTGGCAATTGCCCTGCTGATGTGGGCGCTGTTGCTGTTCCTGCGCGAAACGCGGGTTGCTTCGGCCCAGTTGCGGATTCCCAAAAGCCTGTTGGAGCTGGAGCGGGAGATTTAGCTGAGCAGCTTGCGGCCCTTGGCCTCGATCTGGCCGCGGATCATCGGTTCGACAAAGCTGAGCGCGGCGGGCAGTTCGACGGTGAAGGCCACTTCGCTCTCCCCCACTTCGATCGCGCCGGTCATTTCCTGGCCCATCGCGCCCACGGTAAGGTTCATCCGGTCATCACCCTGCCAAGCGGTGGTGACCGAGGCAAAGCCGGGGACGAAATTGGCGATCTCGCCCGAGCGTTCGCGCACCCGGCGGCGAGCTTCTTCCTTGCCAAGGCTATGGGGCAGGGCGATCCTCATGGGGCGCTGTCTCCTTCGGGGCCGGCGCCGTACTTATAATCGAGGTAGCGGGTCTTGATCGCCAGGTTGTCGATTGCGCCGCTCGCCAGTTGACGGGTCACGCTGCCGATCTCGGCACTGATCTTGCCCAGGCTGTCGACCAGGTGCTGGTCTGGGCTGCTGCCTCCTTGCCCCTCGCCGCGCAAGTGGCGCGGGATTGAGGTGTAGGTGCTGATCAGTTCCGGCAGGTGATCGCCAACCAGCTTGCGCACTTCCAGCGCCGCCGGAGCATTGTCCGTCAGCCCATCGAGCTGGCTACCCAGCGCATCAAGCTGCAGGCCTAGCGCATCGATCAGTTGAACCGCTGGGGCGGGGAGCGCCGGACGCTGTTGTTCCAGCCACAGCTCGGTCCGCCCGACCAGCGATTTGACATCGCTGCCGCGCAGGCTTTCGCGGGAGGGGGCTTTCAGTTTGGGCACGGCGGCGAAAAAGGCCACTGCAGCGAAGATTGCCAACATGGTCACCAGTACGCCAGTGATGCCGATCCCGTCGATGATCAGACCGGCGACGATCGCGGTAAAGACGATCCCGCCAATCGTGGCCAGCGCGCGCTTCACTTGCCGTGCCGCATGCTCGCGCTTGAGCGCTGCTGAACGCCGGCCGATTGAATTGCGCCGCCCGCCAAAATCGCGGTTGTTGACCAGCGATTGCTTGGCCTGACGTAGGATCACGTCCGAATTGTGCGCCTCGCCGGCCAAGTCATCCCTCCAGGGTCAGCAGGCTGGGGGCGTCCGCCGCCTTGGCGGCCTGCGCAGCCCCTTCGGCGCGGGCGATATAGCCCTTCGACTTTTCGACCTCGGCAGTCAGCGTGGTGACCGTCTGCTTCATGTTTTCCAGCGCCTTCACCTTGAAGGTGTCGATGTTGTCCATCGTGTCGTAGATGTTCTGGAAGGCACGTTGCAGCGTTTCGAGCGGGATCGTGCTTGATGCCGCCATCTCGTGGATTTTGCCGGTCTGGTCGCGCAGCAAGGTGCCGGTGGAATCGATCAGGCCTGCGGTCGTCTCGTTGAGCGCGGTCACCTGCTGCAGCACCAGCCGCTGGTTGGCCATGGCCTGGGCCACGGTAACTGCAGTGCGCAGCGCGGCCACGGTGGTGGTGCTGGCGCGGTCCACGCCTTTCACCAGTTCAACGTTGTTCTTCTTGACCAGGTCGAGCGCGAGGTAACCCTGCACCGTCACGGCCATTTGCGTCAGCAGGTCCTGCGTGCGCTGGCGGACATAGAACAGTGCGGTTTCACGGATTGCCTTGGCCTTGGCCGGATCGCTCGCGTCAAGGTCCGCGGCCTTTTCTTCCAGCTTGGTGTCGAGCGCGCGGCTGATGTGGATCATCTGCTCCAGCGCGCCCATTGCCTCCCACAGTTTCTGGCGCTCCACGTCGATCGCAGCATTGTCCATCAGCAGCTCATCCTTGCCGGACGAGAGGTGCCCCAGCACGGCCTGGATGTGCCCCTGCGCGCTTTCATAGGAATTGAAATAGCGCTTCAGCGAATTGCCGAAGGGGATGAACCCCAGGATCTTGCGACCCTTGGACAGCTTGCCTTGCTTGCCGGGATCAAGCTGTTCAACCGTGCGGCGCAGTTCGGCCAGGTTGGCGCCGACGCCTGATTCCTTGTCCATTGCGCGGACCGGGCGATCGAGGAACCGGTTGCTCATCCCCGCCGCCGTCATGATTTCCTTGCGGCCCATGTTGGTGATCTGATCGACCTTCTTGCCGAACTCTGGCGAGTTGGCATCCGATGCGAGCAGATCATTGACGAAGGCATCGACGCGTTGGTCCAGCTTGGCCTTGGCATCGTCCGCAACCGGGACCAGGCCAACCGCCTGCTCTGGCGCGACGACCGGCACGGGATCGGGCGGGGTCAAGGTGATGGTGGGGGCGGCGGTCTCGGTCGAGGTCGGCGTGGTTGCCATGGGGGGATTCCGTGTTTGCAAATGCTCGGGCCAACATGGGATGGATCGCCACCCAGTTCAAGCTGTATTATTTCTATAACACAGGCGCGCAACCGGAGACAAAAATGCCGCGCTGCCCCTTGCGGTGGCAGCGCGGCGTTAAACGGTCAGCAACGTGGTCAGGCCGCTAGGCTGATCGGCGTAATCTCACCCGCCAGATATTGCCGCTTGGCCTTTGCCCGGCTCAGCTTGCCCGAGCTGGTCCGCGGCAGGGTGCGCGGCGGCACCAGTTCGACGATAGCCGGGTGGCCCAGGATCGAGCGGACCTTGTCGCGGATCGTATCGTGCAGTTTCTGGCGCTCGACCGGATCGGAGACGCGGCAGTGGACCAGCACGGCCACCTCTTCCTCGCCGGTCTCACTTTCGACCGAGAAGGCGGCGATGTCACCGTGGTTGAAGCCCGGCAGCTGTTCCACGGCCCATTCGATATCCTGGGGCCAGTGGTTCTTACCGTTGATGATGATCATGTCCTTGGCGCGGCCAACGATGAACAGGTACCCATCAACCATGTAGCCCATGTCACCAGTGTCGAGCCAGCCATCGACCAGGCAGGCCGCAGTCGATTCCGGATCGCGGAAGTAGGAATGCATGACCGACGGGCCCTTGCACCACACCTTGCCGATGTGATGATCGGGCAGCGCCTCACCGCGCTCGCCCCGGATCGCCAGTTCCATGTCCTTCACGGCCTTGCCGCAGTTGACGATAGCGCGATAGCGGGCCGGGCGGCTGAGATCGCGCGGGGTGCCGGAAAGGCGCTCTTCCTCGACCAGTTCGACGCGGATTCCTTCGCCCGGGGGCATCAGCGTAACCGCAAGCGTGGCTTCAGCCAGGCCATAGGAAGGCAGGAACGCGCTGGCCTTGAACCCGGCGGGGGCAAAGGCGTTGACGAAGTTCTGCATCACGTCCGGGCGGATCATGTCAGCGCCATTGCCGGCGATCCGCCAGCGCGACAGGTCAAAGCGCTCGGCCACGTTGCTCTGGCTGGAAATGCGGCGCGCGCAGATGTCATAGCCGAAGGTGGGCGAATAGCTGCAGGAGATGCCCGGATTGCGGGTGATCAGGTCCAGCCAGGCCAGCGGACGGCGGGCGAAATCCTCGGTCTTTAGGTAGTCAACCGACACCTGGTTGGCGATCATCGACAGGAAGCAGCCAACCAGCCCCATGTCGTGGTACCACGGCAACCACGAAATGCAGCGGTCGTCCTGGGTGAACTGCATGCCGTGGGCATGGCCACTGAGGTTATTGAGCAGGGCTTCGTGGGTTACCGCGACACCATGCGGGAAACGGGTAGAGCCGCTGGAGTACTGCAGATAGCAGATGTCGTCGGGGCTGGCCTGCGGCAGGTCGCACGGCACGGCCGGGCTTTGCGCAAAGTCTTCCCAGGCGATCCCGTCGCACTGCCCGCTCAAGGCTTCCTGCCGCTTGGCTGCGGCACCGGCCATTTCAGCGATCTCGGCCGGATAGAACAGGACCTTGGGGTCAGAGCTTTGCAACTGCACCGCAAGCTGGTCGATATAGCCGTCCTTGCCGCCAAAGCTGGTTGGCAGCGGCAGCGGTACCGGCCAGGCACCGGCATAGACGGTGCCGCAGAACAGGGCGGCGAACTCGGGGCCGGTTTCAGCAATCAGGGCAACCCGGTCACCCTTGCCGATCCCATGCGCGATCAGGCGATAGGCCATGTCCAGCGCGTCCTGACGCAGTTCGCTGAAGGGGTAGACCCGGATCAGCGTGCCGCGCGGGTCGTGAAAGTTCATGCCCCGCACGCCTTGCGCGGCGTAATCGATCGCGTCGCCAAAAGTGGCGAAGTCCGAAAAGCGGCGCGGGTGCGCATCGTGATTGGGCGTGGGCACCAGCCCAGCCGCTGCGGCACTCGCCAGAGTGGCGGCTTCAGTCATCTAATCTAACCCGTCTTTTTCAGTTCGCTGCGCCGCTGTTCGGCGTCTTGCGGTCCCCAAATGTCTGGATGGCTCCCTGATAGTCCATCCGCACTCTTCCCTAATCGGCTGACAGTGTGGCACGATTAGGGCAATGCCGCCGCATCATGCCTCGAATCCGGACCGCGAAGGGCGGGAACGCCGCCCGCCGCGTCCGCTGGATCGGGATCGGCTGAACGAAATGGCGCTGGCCTATCTGGCCCGATTTGCCACTTCGGCAGCGAAGCTTGAGGGCTATCTCCGCCGCAAGCTGCGCGAACGCGGCTGGGAGGGGGAGGGCGAACCGCCCGTGGCTGCGCTGGTCGAACGCTGCGTTGCAGCCGGATACGTCGATGATGCCGCCTTTGCGCGGAGTAAGGCGGGCAGCCTGCGTCGTCGCGGCTATGGCGCGCGCCGGGTTGACCAGTCGCTGACCGCAGCCGGGATCGCTCCCGATTTGCGCGATGACGTGCGCGGCACCATTCTGGAAGAGCGTCAGGCCGCCTTGGCGCTGGCCCGCAAGCGTCGATTAGGGCCGTTTGGTGCGGCGCCGGCCGATCGCAAGGCGCTTGAAAAGCAGATTGCCGTGCTGCTGCGTGCCGGGCATCGTCTGGACATTGCCCGGCACGTCGTCGAAGCTAGAGACAGGGACGGGCTTGAGGCCTGGTCTGAGGAGGAAGAATGATGCGGCGTTTTGTGTTGACCCTGTTGGCAGCAGCCCTGGCGGCCTGCTCACCCGGCACCGGCGGCGCCGCCCCGACTGCAGCAAAGGTCGTGCATCCCGAATCCGGGTTGGAGGTTATTCCGTTGACCGTGACCAGTGCCAGCGGCGTCCACGAGTTCAAGGTGGAAGTCGCGGCGTCGATGGTCGCGCAGGCCAAGGGCCTGATGTTCCGGACCAAGCTGGGGCCTGACGAAGGGATGATCTTTCCGATGGACCCGCCGCGCGGGGCCAGCTTCTGGATGCGCAACACGGTCATCTCGCTCGACCTGATATTCGTCGCGCCCGATGGCCGGATCAGCAACATCGCCGCCAATGCCGTGCCCTATGACGAGACCCCGCTGCTATCGGTCGGCAAGGTGAAAGGCGTGTTGGAGATCCCCGGCGGCCGCGCGGCTGAACTGGGCATCGCGCCGGGGGACAAGGTCGCATGGTAGTGCTTGCCCGTCCCGTCATCCAAGGCTAACGGGCGAGCATGGGAATTCTTGGCAAGATCTTCACCTGGTGGGACGGCGCGACGATCGGGACGCTGTTCAATTCTGCGCTGACCGGCGAACATGTCGGCACCGACGCGCAAGGCAACAAGTATTACCGCACGAAGAAGGTCCGCAAGGACGGCCCCTTCGCCGGCACTGAGCGTCGCTGGGTGATCTACAATGGCGCCAACGATGCCAGCCGCGTGCCGGCCGAATGGCATGGCTGGCTGCACCATTCCTATGATGGCGTGCCAGAGAGCTTTCTTCCGCCGGCGCGGATCTGGGAAGCGGAATTCACGCCCAATGCCACCGGTACGGCGCAGGCCTATCGTCCCCAGGGCGCGCTTGAGCGTGGCGGCAAGCGGGCCGCGGCAACCGGCGATTACGAGGCCTGGAGCCCGGACGCCTGATCATGCGGCGCCTGCTTGCGCCCGGGCTGGTCCTGTTGCTGGCCGCGTGTAACGGCAGCGGCGATCCTGACGCGACGGGAACGGAAATTCCGCAGGCGGTTGGCGCACAGGCCACTGCCCCGGCGGTTGAGAGCGAATATGGCACGCCGGTCAAGGATCGGGTCGCCACGCTCGGCCTGCTCAACAAGCGCAACAATATCACCCAAGACATCGTCCTGAAATCAGGCGAGGCGCGCCGGATCGGCAACGTGGTCGTCCGACTGGCGACCTGCGAGCGTACCCTGCCGTGGGAGCGCCCGGCCGAGACAGGGGCCTTTGTGCAGGTCTTTGTCGAGGAACGCGCCGATGCCGACAGCCAGCTGGCCTGGCGCAAGGTGTTTTCCGGCTGGCTGTTCAAGAACGCGCCGTCGGTCAACGTGGTGGAGCACCCTGTTTACGATGTCTGGGTGAAGGACTGCGCGATGAAGTTCCCGGGTGAAGAGGACAGCCCCGCTGCTGCCGCATCGCCCAGCAGCGCGCCAAAGGCCGCGGGTAGCGCCAGCCCTTCGCCAGAGCCATCCGCGTCGCCCGCGGCAACGCCTTCGCCTGCGGCTTCAAAGGCGGCGGCGCCCAAGGCGCCCGCAGCCAAGGCCCCGGCACCGTCGGTTGATCTCTGAGCCTGCTGCAACAAGTCGAGGTAGCGCTTTTGGCTGATCTCCACCGCGCCGAGCGAGGCGAGGTGATCGGTCATGAACTGGCAATCCAATAACAACGCTCCGCTGCGGCGTAATGCCGCCACCAGCCAGGCCAGCGCGACCTTCGATGCATCGGGCGCCCGGCTGAACATCGATTCGCCGCAGAATGCGCGGTCAAACCCGACCCCATAGAGGCCGCCAACCAGTTCACCATCCTGCCAACACTCGATCGAGTGGGCCAGGCCAAGCTGGTGGAGCTCGCGATAGCTGGCCTCGATCCGGTCGCTGATCCAGGTTTCATCCGATTCGCGCCGCGGCGCAGCGCAGGCCTGCATGACCGCGGCGAAATCGGCATTGCAGGTAACCGTAAACCGCCCGCGCCGCAGCGTGCGCGCCAGCGAGCGCGAACACCGGAACCCATCCAGCGGCAGGATCGCGCGGCGGCGCGGTTCAACCCAGAAAATCTCAGGATCGTCGCGCGCATCGGACATGGGAAAGATGCCGCTGCGATAGGCCATCATCAGCAGGTCCGGTTCGATAATCAGTTCTGGCACCGAGGCTTGCATGTCCCCAGCATAGCAGATCGCGAGGGCAAGAGGACAAGTTCCTTGCTATCCGTCTTCGCCTGACCTAAGGGCCAGCGCGCCTGCAGGAGTGTAGCTCAGCTGGTAGAGCATCGGTCTCCAAAACCGAGGGCCGCGGGTTCGAATCCTGCCACTCCTGCCACCGCCTCTTCCACCAA
>JACCDL010821891.1_pt1 | contig 51099 bp, 42 predicted proteins | sample 7441931 | NCBI WGS metagenome assembly JACCDL01 (sample SAMN15323437, study PRJNA562643) | freshwater metagenome | isolation source: river surface water | place: USA:Blue River Watershed | collected 2017-08-16
ATTAAAACCTAATGAAGCCGATCAAGGTCGCCATTATCGGTGTTGGCAACTGCGCCAGCTCGCTGGTCCAGGGGGTTACCTACTATCGCCAGAACAACTCCTCGCAGGGCCTGATCCACGACAAGATTGGTGGTTATGGCGCGGGTGATGTTGATTTCGTGCTGGGTGTCGACGTCGACGCCCGCAAGGTTGGCAAGGACATCGCCGAAGCGATCTTCGCCAAGCCGAACAACACCGCCGTGTTCCAGGCCGAAGTGCCGGCAACCGGCGCAAAGGTCATCATGGGCAAGGTCTCGGATGGCGTTGCACCGCACATGACCACTGTCGGTGAAAAGGGCTTCATCGTCGCCAACGAAGCAGAAGCCGATCAGGCCCGCATCGTTCAGGCGATCAAGGATTCGGGCGCCGAAGTCCTGATCAACTTCCTCCCCGTGGGTTCGCAGGCTGCTACCGAGTTCTACATGAACTGCGCGCTGGAAGCCGGCGTGGCCGTCGTGAACTGCATGCCGGTGTTCATCGCCAGCAACCCGGAATGGGAAGCCAAGTTCCGCGCCAAGAACATCCCGATCGTGGGTGACGACATCAAGGCCCAAGTTGGCGCCACCATCGTCCACCGCGTGCTGTCGAGCCTGTTCGCCGCCCGCGGCGTAACGGTTGAGCGCACCTATCAGCTCAACACCGGCGGCAACACCGACTTCATGAACATGCTGGACCGTCAGCGCCTGGGTTCGAAGAAGGAATCGAAGACCGAAGCCGTCCAGGCCATGCTGGCTCAGCGCCTGGAAGACGAGAACATCCACGTCGGCCCGTCGGACTATGTTCCGTGGCAGAAGGACAACAAGCTGTGCTTCCTGCGCCTGGAAGGCCTGCAGTGGGGCAACGTGCCGATGGAACTGGAACTCCGCCTTTCGGTGGAAGACAGCCCGAACTCGGCCGCTTGCGTCATGGACGCGATCCGCTGCGCCAAGCTGGCGCTGGACCGCGGCGAAGGCGGTGCCGTGCTTGGCGCCTCGGCCTACTTCTGCAAGCACCCGCCGCAGCAGTTCAACGATGACCTCGCCGCCCAGATGGTTGAGGAATACATCGCTGACGCGGCTATCGCGGCAGAATAAGTCGAACCAACTGGTTCAAGGAGCGGCGCCGGTTAACCCCGGCGCCGTTTCTGTTTAAGGATGCCACAATGGATGCCCTGATCATTGCCGCCGGCTTCGGCAGCCGACTGCGCGACGTTTCCGATTCCAAGCCGCTGACCCCGATCGCCGGCATTCCGCTGCTTGAGCTGGGCTCACGCCAGGCGAAGGCGGCTGGCGTCAAGCGCGTTGTCGTGGTCACCGGGCATGAAGCAGACCGGATCGAAAGCGCCTTGCCGGCCCTCGCCGACCGGGTGGGCATTCCGGTCGTGGCACAGCGCGTAGATGATTGGTCGAAGCCCAATGGCTGGTCCGTAATGGCCGGGTCAGACGTAATTGACGGCAATTACCTGCTGATGATGTCTGACCACATCTTCTCCGCCCCGATCCTGACCGAGCTGGCCAAGCAGCACGCGGCAGACCGCGGCGTGACCCTTGCTGTGGACTACGCTTGCGACAATCCGCTTGTCGATCCTGACGATGCCACTTGGGTCAAACTAGACGAACGCGGCTTCATCCGTGCGATCGGCAAGACCATCCTGGACTATGACGCGGTCGATTGCGGGGCCTTTCTTGCCACGCCCGAATTGGCTGCCGCAATCCGGGCGGCGATTGCCGAAGGGAAGGCTGGCAGCCTGTCCGAAGGGATGCAGCGACTTGCCGATGCCGGTCGCGCCGCGACCATGGATATCGGCGCCGCCTGGTGGCTCGATGTCGACGATCCGCGCGCCTACGCCCTCGCAGAGGCTCAGGCCCCGCGAGAGCTTAGCGAAATTTACGGCCTGGCTTAGGGATACTTCATCTGGATCCGGCTGGTCAGGCCGGACTTCGGCACACTCAGGCGAACCGAGCGGAACTGCGGCAGGCCCGCCAGCGTCGCCGGGTTATTTGAGAAGCCAAAGCCTTCCGCCGGCAAGCCGAGGCCCGTACGGCCAAACCGGCCGTCGCCATTCTCGTCATGATAGAGTGCAACGGCATAAACGCCCGGCTTGGGCACAAAGATGCACCCGCGGGTCGTGCCGGCATTTGCATCGACCCGACCAACATAAAGCGAGCCGTGCTTGACCAGAAATTTTGACGGATTGTCCGCATAGAGCGTGATAGCAACAACGCCGTTGCCGCTTTTTACGCCGTCGGCAACGATATTGAGCCATGTTCCGCTGGCCGGACCAGTGCAACCTGCGGGTGGCGCACCCGGGGCGCTCGCCGCAATCGGTGCAGAACCAGTGGCTGTCGCGGCCAGAGCAGCAATTGCAAGGGCCGCGGCGCGGATACGTCGAGGCTGGATCATTGCTTCGTCATCCTGTCTGTAGGAGTATCGGCACGACCAAACGTCACCAGCAATGGTGCATTGTCAGCCATGTGATTGCCCCCAATTATGATTCGTCCGCTGAATAGCCGGTGAATTTGGCAATAATTGGGTCAGCACCTCGCGTTCGTCAACTACGTGCCCGGCATCAAGGTGGATGATCGGATCCGCCCCGCCCAGTATCGCACCGCGCTGTGCCGCAGTTACACAGACAAAATGCGAACCAACTGCGCTGCCATCCCCGTCTCTGCATCCGCTTCCGGTCAATCACCGTAGCCATTGCACGCTACGCCAGATACCGTGTGGAAAACGGCATCAGTCCGGTTGTCGCTACCAGATGTGGTGGGTAAGCGCCGGGAAAGGGAGGCCCCCGCCATCGCCATGCCCCAACCACTGATTTCACCGTCGATCCTCTCAGCCGATTTCGCCAGATTGGGTGAGGAGGTGCGCGCTGTCGATGCGGCAGGTGCGGACTGGATTCACGTCGACGTGATGGACGGCCATTTCGTCCCCAACATCACCATCGGGCCAATGGTGGTGAAGGCATTGCGCCCACACACCGCCAAGCCGCTCGATGTGCACCTGATGATCAGTCCGGTGGACAGCTACCTTGCCGCCTTTGCCGAGGCCGGGGCCGATATCATCACCGTCCACCCCGAGGCAGGCCCGCACATCCACCGCACGGTCCAGGCGATCAAGGGCCTGGGCAAGCTGGCCGGCGTCTCGCTTAATCCCGGCACCCCGGCCAAGATGCTCGATTACCTGATCGACGATATCGATCTGGTCCTGGTGATGAGCGTCAACCCCGGCTTTGGCGGGCAGAGCTTCATCACCAGCCAGCTTCGCAAGGTCGAAGCGGTGCGCAAAGCAATCGATAAGAGCGGGCGCGATATCCGTTTGGAGGTTGATGGCGGGGTTGATGTGGAAACGGCCAGGCTCTGCATAAACGCCGGAGCGGATGTGCTGGTGGCCGGAACGGCAACCTTCCGGGGCGGACCCGAGCGCTATGCCGCCAATATCGCCGCACTCAAGGGTGCGGGCGGAGCATGAACGAAGCTATGGGTCAAAGCCGAGATCATGCTACGCTAGACGGCGCGACCATGCCGACCGAGACGGCCTTGGATTCAAGCTATGAGGGCCAACTCGGCGATTACAGCACGGAATCGAAATCGGACGAGGTGATAGAGCCGAGCCGTGCCCTGGCGCTGACCAATTTCACACCGCCCAGCCTGGGGGCGGGAGAGCGGTTCCTGCGGCTCGCTTATCGCCTGGGCGTCCCGGCGTCGACCCTCGCCGCGCCATTCCGCAAGCCCGCCAAGACCAGGCTGCTTGCCACCGTACTCAACCCGCTTCCTGGCCAGAAGATGGCAGGTACTGCGATCCGTGCAGGCCACTTCCTCGTCCATGGCGTCAAGGCCCCAATCGCGCAGATCGACTTTGCCGGCGCTGCGCGGATGGCCCCTCCGCTGGAGCGAGTGGTCCACTCTTTTTCTTGGCTTGCCGATCTTGAAGCCTCTGCCCCGCGCGAGCAGGTCGCGCCAGTGGCTGACCGCGTCTTGGCATCGTGGCTGTCTGCCAACCCCTCGCCTCCGTCGCGTGCAGGTAAGGGTCCCGCCTGGACTGTTGGCAATGCTGGAACGCGCGAACTCAATTGGCTGGTTCATGCTCCGCTGATCCTTTCAGGCAACGACAAGGCGCAGCGCGCGCGCGTTTTGGCGGCAATGAATGACACGGCCCGGTGGCTGGACAAGAATGTAGGCCGCGCTGAAGACCTGCTGGCCGAAGTTGCCGGGTGGTGTGGGATCGTCGCTGCCGGGCTGCTGCTGCCCGATGGCAAGCCCCGGCGGCTGTTTGGCGAGGCGGGGCTAATCAAGGCGCTTGGCGAACTGGTTGGCGATGATGGCGGGATCCTCTCGCGTTCACCGCTTGGCCAGGTTGAGGCCATCACCCTGCTGGTGCGATTACGCGCCTGTTATAATGCAGTCCGCCGCGATCCGCCCGCTGCAGTTGAGGCGATCCTTGCCCTGCTTGTTCCGCCTTTGCTGGCATTGACCCATGGCGATGGTTCGCTGGGGTCCTGGCAAGGCGGCTGGGCGATCGATGCCGCGGATATTTCGACATTGGTTGCGGCTTCAGGCGTGCGGACCCGCCCACTTCGCGATGTACGCCAATGGGGCTACCAACGGGTCGTCGCGCAAAAGTCGATCCTGCAATTTGATGCCGCACCGCCGCCACTAGCCAAGCACGCGCGGTCGGGTTGCGCCTCCACCCTAGCCTTTGAGTTATCGCATCAGGGTCAGCGCATCGTCGTCAATTGCGGCGGTGCAGCCTGTGCTGGAGGGATCATCCCCGTGCGGCTGGAACAGGGTCTGCGCGCCACCGCGGCTCATTCCACACTCGCCCTGGATGATGCCAATTCAACCGCCGTGCTGATCAATGGCAAAATCGGCAATGGCGTTTCCGAGGTTGAGGTTGATCGCAGGACCATTGCTGGCGAGAAACTCTCGGGCGCGACACGATTGGAGGCCAGCCATAACGGCTATGTTGCCCGTTATGGCCTGACCCATCGCCGTATCCTGATCATGCGCGATGATGGAACCGAACTGCGCGGTGAGGACCTGCTGGTCCCAGCTGGCAGCAAGGCCAAAAGCGGCAAGGTAGCCTTTGCAATCCGCTTCCACCTCGGCCCAGGGGTTGAGGTGCGGTCCAGCGAAGACGGTCAAGGGGCTGGATTGGCCCTGCCCGACGGGTCTTACTGGCAGTTTCGTGCCGGTAGCCAAGTGACCGTCGAGGAAAGCATCTGGGCTGACGGCCAAGGTCGGCCGCAGCTGATCCAGCAACTGGTCCTGCAGGGCCTGGTTTCACGCGGCGGCGGCAACTTTGCCTGGCTGCTGAAAAAGATGGGATAGTATTGGAAATGAATGAGGTGACGATCCGCCGGGCGCTGCTTTCGGTGTCGGACAAGACCGGGCTGGTCGAACTGGGCCATGTGCTTTCACGCCGCGGGGTCGAACTTGTCTCGACTGGCGGTACCGCCAAGGCGCTGCGCGATGCAGGCCTGAATGTGAAGGACATCTCCGAACTGACCGGCTTTCCCGAGATGATGGATGGCCGGGTCAAGACCCTGCACCCCAAGGTCCACGGCGGGCTGCTGGCCGTGCGCGACAACCCCGAACACGCCAAGGCCATGGCCGATCATGCAATCGGCGCGATCGACCTGGTCGTGGTCAACCTCTATCCCTTCGAGGCAACCGTCGCAAAGGGAGCGGAGCGCGACGAGATCATTGAGAACATCGACATCGGCGGCCCCAGCATGGTCCGTTCGGCAGCCAAGAACCACGCCTTTGTGACAATTGTTACCGACCCGGCCGACTATGCCGGCCTGTTGACTGAGCTGGAAGAAAACAACGGCGCGACCTCCTATGATTTCCGTCGTCTGATGGCCGTGCGCGCTTATGCCGCAACGGCCGCCTATGACAGCATGATCAGCCAATGGTTCGCCTTTGCCGATCAGCAGCAGCTGTTCCCCGAAACGCTGGCCGTGATCGGAAGCCGCGCCGAGGAACTGCGCTATGGTGAGAATCCGCATCAGCGCGCCGCGCTCTATGTGCCGCGTGGCCCGCATGGCCATGGCATTGCTCAGGCTCGACAGGTTCAGGGCAAGGAACTGTCCTACAACAATTACAACGATGCTGACGCCGCGCTCGAACTGGCCGCAGAGTTCCGCGGGCAGGACCCGGCCGTAGTCATAGTCAAGCATGCCAACCCCTGCGGCGTTGCCCAGGGTTCGAGCCTGCTCGAAGCCTGGACCGGCGCGCTGCAGTGCGATGACGTATCGGCGTTTGGCGGGATCGTTGCCGTCAACGCCCCGCTCGATGGGCCAACTGCCGAGGCGATCTGCCAGATCTTCACCGAAGTCGTCGTTGCCCCCGATGCGGACGAGGCGGCGATCGCGGCATTTGCGAAAAAGAAGAACCTGCGCCTGCTGCTGACGGGTGACCTTCCTGATCCGCGTCGCGGCGGACTGATGGTAAAGCCGATCACCGGCGGGCTCCTGGTCCAGACCCGCGACAACGGCGCCATCGGGCGCAGCGATCTGCAGGTCGTAACCAAGCGTGCACCGACCGAACAGGAACTCAAGGACTGCCTCTTCGCCTGGACCGTGGCCCGCCACGTCAAGTCGAACGCCATCGTCTATGCCAAGGATGGCATCACCGCCGGGATCGGCGCGGGCCAGATGAACCGGCGCGATTCCTCGCGCATTGCCGCGATGAAGGCGGCCGAAGCGGCGGAGAAGTTCGGCTGGGGGCATAGCCGCGCGGTTGGCAGTGCGGTTGCTTCTGACGCTTTCTTCCCCTTTGCTGACGGCCTTCTGGCTGCGGCCGAGGCTGGCGCAACGGCCGTGATCCAGCCGGGCGGCTCGATTCGCGACGAGGAAGTCATCGCCGCCGCCGACGCAGCCGGTCTGGCGATGGTTTTCACCGGGATGCGCCACTTCCGCCACTGAGCCAAACGGCTCACCGCAAGTCATTTTCGCTTCACCGCGCAGCTACGCGGTGGAGCGCAGTGTTCACTTGGAAAAAAGGGAAAACTCGGCAGGGAAGCTGTCGATGACCGCTTTCGCATCCGGATAAAACCCAATGGGCCTTTTCAAGTCCGACATCTTCCGCTCTTTCGGCCTTGGCTTTGCGCTGGGTGCCGTTCTGCTGGTTGGCACGGTCTGGGCTCAGAGCGAAGACGGCATCAGCGGCAAGGTCATCCCCAAGGCAGAAGCCGCTGCGCCTATGCCAGACCGCACGCGTTGAGGCACAGGCCCCTCTTCCTATCGATCCTGCTGCTGTCCGTGGCATGTCTGCAGGTCCCTGCCTTTGCAGGCGAGGTCAACGTCCTCGCCCCAGCCGCCACCCATCAGGCAAAAGAAGCGCCGGGACTTAAGACTGCAGTCTTTGCTGGTGGCTGCTTCTGGGGGGTCGAGGCCGTATTCAGCCATGTGCTTGGCGTCAAAAGCGTGCTTACCGGGTATCATGGCGGCGCTGCCACCACCGCAACCTACGAACGGGTCGGCGAAGGCGACACAGGTCATGCCGAGGCCGTTCAGGTCACCTATGACCCCGCCGTGGTTCGCTATGACCAACTGGTGCGAATCTTTTTTTCGGTCGTCGCCGATCCGACCCTGAAGAACCGCCAGGGACCAGATGAAGGGCGGCAGTATCGCGCTGCCCTGATACCGACCAATGACGAGCAGCGCCGCGTTGCAGGTGCCTATCTCGCCCAGATGAAAGTCTCTGGCGTCTGGCGCCGCCCAATCATCACCGGCATTGAGGGCTATCGCAAGTTCTATCCCGCGGAGGCCTATCACCAGGACTTCATGGCCAGGAATCCGCGCCACCCCTATATCCTGGCCTGGGACGTGGCAAAGGTCGAGGCGCTCAAGAAGCGCTTTCCGGGCTTTTACAAGCCGGACTTCACCCGGGGCTGAACCGCGCCTATATTGGCGCCATGGCAGGACATCACCACCACGACGAACATTCGGGCCCGGGCCTGGTCGAAGCTGCGCGGCTGGCGCTGGTCGACGCCGGCGAGCAGTGGACCGATATGCGGGCCGAGGTGTTTCACGCCCTTGCTGCCCAGGATCGCCCGGCCTCGGCTTATGACATTGCCGAAAATGTCTCGAAGGAACGCGGCAAGCGGGTGGCGGCGAATTCGGTCTATCGGATCCTTGACCTGTTCGTGAAAACCAATCTCGCCCGCAGGGTCGAAAGCGCCAATGCCTATATCGCCAACAGCCACCCCGGTTGCCGGCACGATTGCATCTTCCTGATCTGCGACGTTTGCGGTCGGGCCGTGCATATTGATGATGACAAACTGACTGGGTCGCTGGTCGAGGCCGCGCGCAACGCCGGCTTTGCCGATATTCGTCCGGTCGTGGAGCTGCGCGGCGTTTGTGAGCGTTGCAACTGAGCGGTCTGCACCGGTACTGCACCGATCCTGTCCGATAGTCTCAATCGACACCAACAATTCATGCGTGTAAGGCCCGATAAATGAGTCAGCCCCCCGCCACGCCCTTGCTGGATACCGTTGATGTCCCGGCAGATCTGCGCAAGCTTGCGCCCGAGCAACTGCGCCAGCTGGCCGATGAACTGCGGACCGAAATGATCAGCGCAGTGGGATCGACGGGTGGCCATCTGGGTTCGGGTCTTGGCGTGGTCGAGCTGACCGTGGCGATCCACTATGTCTTCAACACGCCCGACGACAAACTGATCTGGGACGTGGGCCATCAAGCCTACCCGCACAAGATCCTGACCGGACGCCGGGACCGCATCCGCACCCTGCGCCAGGGCGGCGGCCTGTCCGGCTTCACCAAGCGCAGCGAGAGCGAATACGATCCGTTCGGGGCGGCGCACAGCTCCACCTCGATCTCCGCCGCCCTGGGCTTTGCCATTGCCAACAAGCTGCAGGGCCAGCCCGGTAAAGGCATCGCTGTGATTGGTGACGGCGCGATGAGCGCCGGCATGGCCTATGAGGCAATGAACAACGCTACCGATGCCGGCAACCGGCTGGTGGTGATCCTCAACGATAACGACATGTCGATCGCACCGCCGGTTGGTGGGCTTTCGGCCTATCTTGCCAAGATTGTTTCCTCGCGCCCGTTCCTCGAGCTGCGCGAGGTAGCCCGCAAACTGTCGCGCAAGCTGCCCGAACCGCTCCACCGCGCCGCGAAGAAGACCGACGAGTTTGCCCGCGGCATGGCCATGGGCGGCACCCTGTTCGAGGAACTGGGCTTCTACTATGTGGGCCCGGTTGACGGGCACAATCTTGATCACCTGATCCCGGTGCTCGAGAATGTCCGCGATGCCGCCGAAGGGCCGTGCCTGATCCATGTCGTGACGCAAAAGGGCAAGGGTTATGCCCCCGCCGAGGCCAGCGCCGACAAATATCACGGCGTCCAGAAGTTCGACGTGATCACCGGCGAGCAGGTGAAGGCAGTGGCCAAGGCCCCGGCCTACCAGAACGTGTTCGGTGAAACCCTGGCCAAGCTGGCGGAGAGCGATCCAAAGATCTGCGCAATCACCGCCGCCATGCCGAGCGGTACCGGCGTCGACAAATTCGCCAAGGCTCACCCGGAGCGCAGCTTTGACGTTGGCATTGCCGAACAGCACGCGGTAACCTTTGCCGCAGGGCTTGCCGCGCAAGGAATGCGACCCTTCGCCGCAATCTATTCCACCTTCTTGCAGCGCGCCTTTGACCAGGTGGTCCATGACGTCGCGATCCAGAACCTGCCGGTCCGCTTCGCGATCGACCGCGCCGGGTTGGTCGGCGCAGACGGCGCAACCCATGCCGGCAGCTTCGACATCACCTATCTTGCCACCCTGCCCAACGTGGTAGTGATGGCCGCGGCGGATGAGGCCGAGCTGGTCCACATGACCTATACCGCCGCCCTCCACGACAGCGGGCCGATCGCCTTCCGCTATCCGCGCGGCAACGGCGTTGGGGTCCCCCTGCCGGAGGTTCCGCAGCAGCTGGAAATCGGCAAGGGCCGGGTGGTGCGCGAAGGCACCAAGGTTGCCCTGCTTTCATTGGGCACGCGCCTTGCCGAAGCGCTTAAGGCGGCCGATGCGCTGGAGGCCAAAGGCCTGTCGACCACGGTCGCAGACTTGCGTTTTGCCAAGCCGCTCGACGAAGAGTTGATCCGCCGCCTGATGGCCAGCCACGAAGTGATCGTGACGGTTGAAGAAGGCGCGATCGGTGGGCTCGGTGCCCATGTCCTGACCATGGCGAGTGACGAAGGCCTGACCGACGCCGGCCTCAAGATCCGCACCCTGCGCTTGCCGGACATGTTCCAGGACCATGACAGCCCTGACAAGCAATACGACGATGCCGGACTCAATGCGCCGCACATCGTGGATACGGTACTGAAGGCACTGCGCCATAACAGCGCCGGCGTGGAGGAAGCGCGAGCCTAGATAGCCCTGTGCAGGTCTAGATAAGCCAGCGCCAGATCCCGGCGACCATCCCGTTGCCAGGAATGTGCGCCCAAGTCGCCGCCAGCCACAGCACCAGCCCGCCAAACCACGGCACCAGTCCCGCCTTCGCCAGTCCGCCCAGCTTGGGCCAATAGCTCGTCTTCGCTTCCCACCCAGACCAGGCCTTGCCCATCAGCGCCTGCTTCTTGCGATCCTGCAGGTGCGAGCCGACCAGGGCCAGGAAACCGACGGCACCGGTGAGGACAAAACTGCGCGGGGTCGGGCTGACCATGGCATGGCTAACCGCCCACAGCGCGAAGCCCCACATCATCGGGTGACGGGTGACATGGAACACGCCGTGGACCGGCTTGTCCGCCAGCGCTGCCGCGCGCGGATCGGGCAAGGCCGGATTGCCGAGCAAGCTGCCTGTAAACAACACCGCCGCGATCAAGGTCACCAGGCTGGCAAGCGCCCAGGGCAAGCCTTGCGAACCATCCCATAGCCCTGCGCCGGGGCCAACGGCGCGGAAGGCCATGACCATCCAGCCCAGCGTTGCAAAGGCGACCAGCGAATAGACAATCTGGAAGCCGATCGGCCCGATCGCTTTGACCACCGGCCCCCGCAACGGGTGGGAGAGTGCGAAGTGCGTTCCGACAAAGGCCACTGCCGCGGCGACCAGATTGGCAAATCCTTGCTCCATCACTCTCCCCCTCGTTTAGTCAGTGTGGCAGATGCTCCCTACCACTCATAGGCCTTGGGCAGCGCGCCTTCGGTTGGCACCTTGTAGCGATCACGCAGCTTGGTCAGGTGATTGACTAGCGACTGCTCAACCCCGTCGATCATGACCCGGACCACGCCCGAGGTGTTTTCCAGCGGATCGCCGTCCCAGATCACCACGTCACCGGCGAGGCCGGGCCTTAGGCTGCCAAACTTATCACCCATGCCGATGATCGACGCTGGAACCGAGCTGATCGCCGCGAAAGCGCGGCCCCAGGCCAACCCGCTGGCACCGGGCACCTTGGTCAACGAAACAAGATTACCGGCATATTGCGGGGCATAGCGCGGCTGATCGCCGAAGGCGCCCAGGCCAACCTTGACGCCCGCGGCAGCCATGCGACCCACGTTCGACTGGGTTGCCCCGAGCTGCTCAAAGTTTGCCGGCAGGTCGTTGAGCGGGGTCGCCAGCACCGGCACACCCGATGCGGCCAACTCCTTGGCCACCATCCAGCCTTCGGTCGCACCAACGATCACCAGCTTGAGCGCCGGGAAATCACTTTTCAGCGCCAGCGCCATGCGGATGTCGGCTGCGCGCTCGGCACGGACGTAGAGCGGCTGGCGGCCCATGACTACGGGCACCAGCGCCGCAGCATCAAACCGGGTCAGCAGCGCATCGCCCGGCCGTTCAGGCGCAGCGTCCTGCAGGCGCGGATCGGAACCCTGCCCGCCGCCGCGACGCGCCAGTTCGCGCGCTTCGGTGAAGGCATTGCGCAACACCGCATGGACTGCGGCGCGGCTCCCACCGGCTGCACGGGCTCCGTCTTCGCCCAGCTGGACGATCTGGAACGCGCGCGCCTGAGTGATCGGCTGGCCATCGCTGGCCAGGTCAATGATCGCGCCCTGACCGCCAAAGATCGAACCGGTGCGCAGCGGGGCCACCGCGGCGCGGGTCACCCCGCCGGCACGGCTGACAGCAATATGCTGGGCCAGCGGATTGATCGCGGGCGACAGGTCAAGTGCCGCGCTGAACGGCCCCTTGTCGGCGCGTTCATCGTTCGACTCTTCGACGCCTTCGACATCAAACAGGCCAATATCGGTGACTGCGACGACCAGTCCCGGCGTGACCCATTTGCCCGAAGCATCAATGGTGCGCGCGCCAGCGGGGACGGCAACGCCGGCTCCGGCGGCAAGCACCTTGCCCGCGCGCAGCACGACCGTGCCGTTCGGGATCGGGGCAGAGCCATCGCCGATCACAACCGTGGCATTGGTGATTGCCACGTCCTCAGCCACAGCCGGGGCGGAGAGAGGGAGCAGCGCGACGGCGCTCAGCAGCAGCTTGCGCAGGCTCATTTCACGTCTCCTTCACCGACCTGGCCCAGTTCGAAATCACTAACCGGGCGGCGCTTGGGGTCGGCCGCATCAAACAGCAGCGCGCCATCGATCCAGACCTTGTCGGGGCGCGAATAGACCGAGAGCGGATTGCCGTTCCACAGCACCACGTCCGCCATCTTGCCCGGCTCAAGGCTCCCGGTCTGCTGACCGATGCCCATCGCCGTCGCGGGGTTAAGCGTAAGCCAGCGGATCACTTCGGCATCGGAGATGTCGATCCCGGCGCGGCGGGCATCGCCCTGGGCCTTGGCGGCTTCCTGATTGAGGCGCTGAATGCCATTCTCGTCATCCGAGTGGATCACCACGCAGGCCCCGGCCTTTTGCAAGATTCCCGCGTTTTCCGGGATTGCATCGTAGCTTTCCATCTTGAAGCCCCACCAATCGGCCCAGATCGCCGAACAGGTGCCGGCGGCCTTGAGCAGATCGCCGATCTTGTAAGCCTCGGTCGCGTGGTGGAAGGCGCTGACCTTGTAGCCAAATTCCTTCGCCATATCGAGCACGAGGGCCATTTCATCCGCGCGGTAGCAGTGGTTCTGGATCAGGATCTCACCATCCAGCACGCCGGCGAGCGTTTCCATCGCCAGGTCGCGGGTTTCCAGCTTTCCAGCAGCGCGCTTTGCCCGGTACTCGGTAGCCTTCATCCAGGTCATGCGGTTGACCGCGATGTTGCCCATCCGGGTTGAGGGCATGCGGCCCTTAGAGCCGTAGACCCGCTTCGGATTCTCGCCGCAGGCCATCTTCAGGCCATAGGGTGCGCCGGGAAACTTCATGCCCTGGATTGTGCGCGAATAGACGTTCTTGAGCACGACCGAGCGGCCGCCCATCAGGTTGGCCGAACCGGGCAGGATCTGCAGGCTGGTGATCCCGCCATTGGCCAGCGCGCGACTGAAACCCGGATCCTGCGGCCAGACCGAGTGCTCGGCCCAGACCTCGGGTGTGGTCGGCGCGGTCGCCTCGTTGCCATCGGAATGGGCCTGGACACCCGGGCTGGGGTAGTCACCCAGGTGCGAGTGTATATCGATTATCCCCGGCGTCACGAACTTGCCCGCGGCATCAACCCTGCGGAAGTTCGCCGGGATCGCCAGATCGGCGCCGCCCACGCCGACGACCTTACCGTCAGCCAGCAACACGGTACCGTTTTCGATCCGCCCACCAGCGCCATCGAACACCGTCGCGCCGATCAGCGCGGTCGGTTCACCAGGGTAGGCGCGATAGGTCGAAGGGAAGGGGTTCTTGTTGAACTCTCGCGCGGCCTTGGCCGCGGGCGAGAGGCTGTCTTCCTTCTTCTTCTTTTCGGCCAGACCCGGGCTGGCCACCAGGGCCAGCGCGGCCATCCCCGCCAGCAGCTTGTGTACGCGCATCACTTGCGGTCCTCCAGGGTATCAAGGTGCATCCAGCCCTTCACGATCCGTGCCAGCAGCAGGACGACAACCGCCGCGCCGATCGAGATCCAGCCGAACATCTGGTAGATTTCGAGCAGCTTTTCCTTGCTCATTTCGCCGCCATGGCCGCCGGTGGCTTCACCGATCTTGCCGGCAACGAAGTTGCCGACCGCGGTCATGTAGAACCATGCGCCCATGATCAGTGAGGCGAGGTAGCTGGGCGCCAGGCGGTTCATCGCCGAAAGCCCGACCGGCGAGAGGCAAAGCTCACCCGTGGTGGCCAGCAGGTAATAGAGGAAGACGAACAGCACCGGGGTCATCGCCGCGATCCCATAGGCCTCCGCACCCCAGACCAGCACCAGGTTGGCCAGGCCCATCTGTGCCAGCGCCAGGCCAAACTTGGCCGGCGCCGAGGGCTCTTTGCCGCGCTTGCCCAGCCATTGCCAAAGCCCCGCGAACAGCGGTGCCAAGATGATAATGTAGATCGGGTTGATCGACTGGAACAGCGAAGCCGGGGTGGCGCCGCGATCGACATAGCGGTCGGTGAACAGGCTCATCGAACCACCGGCCTGTTCGAACAGACCCCAGAACAGTGGGTTGAGGCTGATCAGGAACAGGATCGCAAACATGCGCTCGCGCGGTTCCTTGTCGAGCTTGAAAGTCTGAAACAGCACGTAGGCAAGCAACGCAACGCCCGAGATAACCAGCAATGACTGGATCACCGACTGATACTGGACCAGCGCCCAGCACACTGCGACTGCACCGAGGCCGATGCCATAGAGCGTCCATTCCCGCGACTTAGCAAGCGGGGCAGGAGCTTCGCCTGCACCGTTGAGCACGCCCTTGCCCAGGACGAAGACTACCAGGCCCAGCAGCATGCCGATGCCCGCCAGGCCAAAGCCATAGCCCCAACCAATCGTCTCACCAAGATAGCCGACCAGGATCGTGCCGAGCGCAGCGCCGACGTTGATGCCCATGTAGAATACGGTGTAGGCGCCGTCGCGGCGCACGTCAGTCAACTTGTAAAGCTGGCCGACCATCACAGAGATATTGGCCTTGAGAAAGCCCGAGCCGACAATGATGAAGGCCAGCGCCGCCCAGAACACGTTGATCGCCGGATCGGTCTGCCCGCCATTGCCTTCGACCGCCATCAGACTGTGGCCGATCGCCAGCAGCAGCCCGCCAAACAGCACGGCCTTGCGCTGACCCAGGTACCGGTCAGCCAGGTAGCCGCCCAGCACCGGGGTGATGTAGACCAGGCTGGTATAGGCACCATAGATCAGGTTGGCATTGCCATCGCTGAACAGCCAGTGCTTGGTCAGATAGAAGATCAGCAGTGCGCGCATGCCGTAGTAGGAGAAACGCTCCCACATTTCGGCGAAGAACAACATGTAAAGGCCCTTGGGGTGCCCCGCGAATTCAGGCTCTTTCTGGACCGCGATCTTACCGCCGATCGCCAGGAAAATGCCGAGGACGACGACCGCGATCATCGCGATCCAGTCACCCTCGTTCCACAAGGACATGTCTTTCATCAATTGCTCCCCAATATCAGGCAGGCCCACGCCGAAGCGAGGCTGTTATGGCGGCGGAGACTAGCCACCTTTGCGCGCCTGTGAAGCAAAATTCGTCTCGCCTTTCGGTTTATTGCAAGCAAGAGCCATGCTCCAATTCCCCTTGCCCGCCGCGCTGTATTATGGCACTGAGACAGCATGGCTGGGCACACGCAACCCGTATACCTCAAGCTGCGCGACCTTATTGCGGCAGCGATCATCGATGGGACCTATCCGGAGGGCGCCATGCTTCCATCGGTTCGCGCCCTGGCGGCAGAGCAAGGCGCCAATCCGCTGACTGTGGCGAAGGCCTATCAGCAGTTCCAGCTAGATGGTCTGGTCGAGGTCCAGCGCGGGGTCGGCATGTTTGTCGCCCGCGGCGCGGCCGAGCGGCTGCGCCGCGCTGAGCGCAACCTTTTTCTGTCCCGTGATTGGCCGGAAATCCGCGCCAGGATGGATCGATTGGGAATTGCAGCGGCGGATTTGCTCGCAATTTGAATCATATCGGCTCGAATCCACGATTGCGTGCAGAGCCCTACTCTGTCATTTAGTCATGCAGCAGCGAGATCCGCTTCGGGTCGAGGGTCGCGCCGCGCCAAAAAGATTGAACAAATCAAAAAATCACGGGGTTATGCCAAACCCCTAGGAAGGCGTGAAATGATCAGATCCGAACTGCTGCAGGCCCTCGCTCGCGACAATCCCGGCCTCCGCGCCGACGAGGTCGAGAAGGTCGTCGACACTTTCTTCGATGAAATCGAACAACGCCTGGCCCAAGGTGGCAGGGTCGAGCTTCGCGGTTTTGGCGCCTTTTCGACCCGTCAGCGGGACCCCCGCCAGGGCCGCAACCCCCGCACCGGTGCCAGCGTTGCCGTGCCGGGCAAGAAGGTTCCTTATTTCAAGCCCGGCAAGGAAATGCGCGCTCGGCTTAACGCTGACTGACGCCAGACCAGTCCGGCAAGCCTGAACTGACCTGGATGCGGCCCGTCGCTCGAAAGAGCGGCGGGCCGCATGGCGTTTCAGGGATGGATATCCCTGCAATATCTCCGTAAAGGCCATACCGACGCGGACGTGGCGGAATGGTAGACGCCGGGGACTTAAAATCCCCTGAGCCTTGCTCGTGTGGGTTCGAGTCCCACCGTCCGCACCAGATGGCAACCGACAACGCCCAAACCCGCAGTACCTTCCGCCTTTGATATAGGTATTAACTACTGGTTAGGCATTTTCCTTCATCGCTGGGTCACACCAGAATGAAGGGGTCATAGATGCCGGTCCAAAATATCCCGGGCAGCCATCATCTGCGCCAAACAACTGTGGATGTTGCCATTATTGGTGCCGGGCCAGCCGGCCTGACCGCCGGCTACCTGCTGACAAAGCAAGGCCTGAGCGTGGCGATTATCGAAAGGGACCGGACCAATGTCGGCGGCATCAGCCGCACCGTTGAACACGAAGGCTACCGCTTCGACATTGGTGGGCATCGCTTCTTCTCGAAGAGCCAGCAGGTGGTCGATCTGTGGAACGAGATCCTGCCCAACGATTTCATCCAACGCCCCCGGATGAGCCGCATCTATTACGAGGGTAAGTTCTATTCATACCCGCTACGCGCCTTTGAGGCGCTTTGGAATCTGGGCCTGATCCGCTCGACCCTGTGCCTGATCAGCTTCGCCAAGGCCAAGGCCTTCCCGAACAAGCAGGTGAAGTCGTTCGAGGACTGGACGGTCAACCAGTTCGGCCACAAGCTCTATTCGATCTTCTTCAAGACTTATACCGAGAAGGTCTGGGGCATGCCCTGCGGCGAAATGAGCGCCGACTGGGCCGCCCAGCGGATCAAGGGTCTTTCGCTCTGGGGGGCGGTGGTCGATGGACTGAAGCGAAGCCTTGGCCTCAACAAGGCGCCCAATGACGGGATGCAGACCAAGACCCTGCTCGAAACCTTTCGCTATCCACGCCTTGGACCGGGCATGATGTGGGATTCCGCACGCGACAAGATCCTTGCCACCGGCAAGGGAGAGATCCTGATGGGCCACAGCCTGAAACAGCTTGCCAGCGACAACGCAGGCGGCTGGCGGGTGACTGCTACCGGCGCAGCCGGCGATCTCGTAATCCGCGCCCGTCATGCGATCAGTTCCGCGCCAATGCGGGAACTGGCCGCCCGCCTGCATCCGCTGCCGGCCTCCAGCTTCAACGGCAAGCAGCTCAAATACCGTGACTTCCTGACTGTCGCGCTCAAGATCCGCGCTGACGAGGACATGTTCCCCGACAACTGGATCTACATCCATGACAGCAAGGTGAAGGTTGGCCGCATCCAGAACTTTCGTTCTTGGTCGCCTGAAATGGTGCCCGAGGCCGGCGTTGCCTGCGTTGGCCTGGAATACTTCTGTTTCGAAGGCGATGGTCTGTGGTCAATGGCTGACAACGAGCTGGTGTCTCTTGCCACCCGCGAGATGGCGCAGCTTGGCCTGGTTTCGGCCGAGCAGGTGATCGGCGGGGTCGTGGTGCGCCAAGAAAAGGCTTATCCGGTCTATGACGAAGATTACGCCGCCCATGTCGACACCATCCGCCGCGAGCTTGAGGCAGCCTGGCCGACGCTCCACCTGGTCGGCCGCAATGGCATGCACCGCTATAACAACCAGGACCACGCGATGATGACCGCGATGCTGACGGTTGAGAACATCGTAGCTGGTGAACGGATCTACGACACCTGGTGCGTCAATGAAGATGCCGAATACCATGAGGCCGGTGACGAGGGCGCCGAAAAGGCCATTGCTTCGGCCCGGACCAAACTGTCCGAAGACCAGGCTGCGGCACTGGATTCGGCACGCGAAACCCCGCGCAAGGTTGCCTAACCGATGAATACCTTGATCGCTGCTGTGCAATCCAGACTGGGAGCCATCAAGGTGGCGCCTGCCCGGGCGACCGCCCCAAGCGCCAAGTTTCCTAGTCCGCCGATCCCACGCCACGAATGGCGAAATCTTGCCAACTGGCTGCTGGCATGGGTGATACTGGCCAACCTTGGCTACATGCTGATGTGGATCATCGGCGCGCCGCCGCGCCACAGCGAGATTTTGGCGATCGGGGTCGTCGGTCTGATTGTTCGCACCCAGGCGCCGTGGGTTCAGTACCTCGCCTTCATCGGCGTTTCGCTTTACAGTTTGCTGAGCTTTGTCGCCGCGCTGTTCAACCTGGCGATCGGATCGTTGCTGTCTGGCTTCAGCTTCTTCCTGGAGCTCGATCCCAGCCAATCGATCGAATATGTCGTCGCCGGTTCGGCAGTGCTCCTGCTGTGCGGGACCGCGTGGAAAGCGCTCCACCGCCCAACTTGCTTTACCGACATTCGCCTCGTGCTGATTGCGGGGTCGATCATCATTTCGATTTCGCTGTTCGATAAGTGGATGAGCTTTGGCATGCGCGGCCATTACAAACGGATCGCGGCGGCAAATGCTCCATTTGAATCTGCCCGCAGCAAGTCAGGTCTGCTTGGCGCGGCCCATGTTAATGGCCGCAACGTAATGGTGATCGTGGTGGAATCGCTGGGCTTGCCCAACGGCAACCCCGAACTGGACCGGCTGCTGTTTGCCCGCTTCAAGAGCCCTGAGGTCAAGGCCAAGTTTGACCTGAGCTTTGGCAGCACGACCTATTACACCTCGACAACCGCAGCCGAAATCCGCGAACTGTGTGGCCGCTGGGGCGACTACCAAGACTTGGTCGAGACCAAGGACAGCACCTGCCTACCCGCAGAAATGGTGCGCAGGGGCTATGAGACCCGCGCCTATCACAGCTTCACAGGCGATTTCTTCGACCGCCAGTACTGGTATCCCAACATCGGCTTCCAGTACCGCACCTTCGGCCCCGAGCTCATAGCTAAAGGCGCTGACGAATGCGGCGGCGTGTTCCCCGGCGCCTGCGACCGCGACGTACCGCGCCAGCTGGCGGCCCAGCTGAAGGCCGCCACTAAACCGCAGTTCGTCTACTGGCTGACGGTCAACTCGCACCTGCCGGTGCCAACCGGCAGCAATCTCAATGTCGATCGCTGCGGCCAGACCTCACCCGCACTGTCGGAAAAGTTCCCGATGGTCTGCCGCCAGGTCGGCCTTTGGTCGCAACTAGACGCAGCGATCGTCAAGGAGATCGCCGCACCCGATTTCCCGGCAACCGACATCCTGATCGTGGGCGATCACATGCCACCCTACTTCGATCGCAACACCCGTTCGCAGTTTGCGCCGGACCGGGTGCCTTTTATCATGCTGCGCTGGAAGGGCGATACCAAGCCGGTCAGGGCTGCCGCGCCGCAGCTGGCCGTCGCCACCAAGCCAAGATAATCGTATGGTTTACCGCACCATACGACCACTCTTGAGAGCCCAGTGGCTCGCTTATCTGCTGGTCAGCACAGTGGCACTGGCCAGCGACACAGCCGCCTTCCTCGCGCTGCTGAGTGCAGGGTTAGCCCCGGCCCAGGCCGGGGCAGCGGGTTACAGCTTTGGCATCGTGGCGCACTGGATCCTGTCCAGCCGTTTGGTTTTTGCCCCGCGCGCGGCGCCTGGCGGCACGGCGCGAATGCGGCAGAAAACTGAGTTCATCGGTTCCGCGTTGATCGGTCTGGTACTGACCACCCTTATCGTCGGATTGGGCGATCAAGCTTCGACCGACCCACGCCTAGCCAAAAGCGCCGCAATAGCAGTGAGCTGTACCGCGACCTGGCTGCTGCGCAGCCGAGTCGTTTTTCGGTAGCCTGAAGGTCATGCTGCGCGCGTTGCCTTTTAAAGAGTGCCCACCCACCCTGGTCCTGCTGATCTGGGCGCTGTGGGCTGTGTTCCAGCTTGCACTGCTGCCACTGATCGGCACAAAGCTGGCTGATCCTGACGATTACATGCGGCTGTTGCAGGTCCGCGACCTATTGGCTGGTCAAAGCTGGTTTGACGTGACCCAGCATCGCATGGGCCTGTCCGATGGCGCCAGCATGCATTGGTCGCGCCTGGTCGACCTGCCGCTGGCCGGGCTGATCCTGCTGTTCGATACGGTGTTGCCAGGTAACCTCGCCGAGCTGTGGGCCATGGCGCTGATCCCGTTGCTGTGGCTGCTGCTGGCACTGCTGGCGCTGCGCGACATAGCAAAAAGTCTTGAGCTCCCCCCGCTTGCAACACTGCTTATGCTCCTGCTCTTCCCGATGTTCCCACTTTTGCCGGGCAACTTCGCGCCATTGCGGATCGATCATCACACGGCTCAGTCCGTTGCGGCGGTGGTGTGCGGCGCACTGTTGTTGCACACCGGATCGCGACGGGCTGCTATCGCTTGCGGTCTCGCCGGAGCCCTTTGGACTGTAGTTTCGATCGAAGCGCTGCCCATGCTGGTGACCTTGACCGGGCTTTATGGTCTGGGTTGGGCGCTCAATGGCGATCGCTCGCTAAGCCGCTACCTTGTATCGCTGACCGGCGGATCGGCAATGCTGTCGCTCGCAACGCGCCCGCTTTCAGATCTCACCGGCCCCCATTGCGATGTGTTACGCCCAGGCCATATCGCCGCCTTTGCCGTGGCCACGCTTGTTGCCCTGTGGTTGCAATTCATCCCTGAGCGGACGAGCAAGAGCGGACGGTTGACGGCACTTGGTCTCTTGCCGGTGGCGGTCATACCGGTGGCCTTTGCGTCACTTGGATCTTGCGCGACCAATCCACTTGGCCAGCTTGACCCTCTTCTCCAAACCTGGTGGCATGCTGGCGTTCTCGAAGGCTTACCCGTCTGGCACCAGCCGCCATCCATGGCGTTGGTCCTGGCCTGGACCATCGCAATCATTGCTGCAGGCTGGCGATTGGGTCACCAACAGCAAAGGCAGTCAGAGCGCTGGAACCTGCTTGCGGGCTTGGCACTGGTTTGCGGAATCTATTCGCTGCTCATCGCGCGCGAAGGGCTGGCAGCACAACTGCTCGCCATTCCCTTTGCTGCCTTGCTGCTGGCGCACTGGTTGCCACTTGCCCGCGCCATTCCGAGAGCCGCGCCCAGAATTGTCGCGACCGCGGCGGTGATCGTGCTTTGCACGCCAACGTTTGGCAGCGCCTTGGTCAAGCCATTCGACCAGGCGGTCAGGGGCTCTGCGACCATCGCCCCTGACAGTATTCCCATTTCTTGCGACTATTCGGCACTTAATCGCCTGCCCCCCAGCCACATCTTCACACCGTTGGATCGAGGGCCAGAAATCCTTGCACTCACTGATCATACGGTCGTCGCCGGGCCCTATCATCGCAATCAGGCCCGGATGGTCGATGTGATTACCGCCTTCACTGGCAGGCCTGCCGAAGCAGAGTCGATCGTTCGCCGCAATGGTGCCAGCTTTGTAGTGGCATGCCTTGGCTCTACTGAGATTTTGGCTTATCGCGAGGCTCGCGCCGACAATCTGGCGAATTTGCTGAGCACCAATCATCCCCCAGACTGGTTACTACCGGTGCCCGAATTCAATGCTGGGCCGCTTCGCGCTTACCGCGTTCGCTAGGTCGGGCGGAACAGCAGCGCGTCACCGTTCATGCAATAACGTTTGCCAGTGGGCTTGGGGCCATCATTGAATACATGGCCGAGGTGTCCACCGCACTTGGCGCAGTGCACTTCGGTGCGGGGATAGCCGGTTTCGAAATCGATCGAGGTGCCGATTGCACCGGGCAGTACATCCCAGAAGCTGGGCCAGCCGGTCTTGCTGTCGTACTTGGTCGTGCTGGAATAGAGCACATTGCCATCGGCCGCACAGACGAACACGCCTTTGCGCTTTTCATGCAGCAGCGGCGAAGTACCGGGATATTCGGTGCCCTTCTGGCGCAAGATATAATACTGCTTGGCTGAAAGGCGCTTTTTCCATTCTGCATCGCTGAACCGGACCGGATAGGTTTTGGCTTCAGCGTTAGAGCAAGCGACAATTGTGCTGGCTGCGGCACCTGCCGCCAGCCAGCCAAGGAACTGTCGCCGCGGCTGCATCATCAGAACTTGCTCAGCGTGACGCCAAGCTTGCGGAAACCGTGGACGAAGTTGGCGCGAACGCGCTCAACCTTGCCGGTAACATTCACGCGCATGCGCCGCTCGTGCATTTCTTCCAGCAGGATCTTGAGCTGCAGCTCCGCCAGTCGCGCACCGACGCAGCGGTGGATGCCATAGCCGAACGACAGGTGGCGGCGGGCATTTTCGCGCGTAATATTCAGCATGTTCGGATCCTCGAACACCGTCTCGTCACGGTTGGCCGAGATGTACCAGAGGATCAGCTTATCACCCTTCTTGATCTGGTGGCCGAACAGATCGGCATCGTCAGTCGCGGTGCGGCGCATATGTGCCAGCGGCGTGACATAGCGGATGCATTCCTGCACGGCGTTCGGGATCACCGATGGATCGCTTTCAAAAATCGCGCGCTGATCCGGGAACTGATCCAGTCCATGAACGATGCCCGACATGGTGTTGCGAGTGGTATCATTGCCGCCAACGATCAGCAGAACCAGATTGCCCATGAACTCTTGCGGGCTCATATGGTTCATCGCGTCCGAATTGATCATCATCGAGATCAGGTCGCGGCTCGGCGGGGCGCCGGTCCGCTCCATCCACAGACGGCTGAAGTACTGGGCCATTTCCTGAAGGATTGCGAAGCGGGTGTCGTTCAACTCGCGCGCCAGACCCAATTCGACGTCACCAGCCCAGTCCGACCAGAAGGTCAGCAGGCGGCGGTCTTCCCACGGGAAACCGAACAGGATCGCCAGCATCCCGGTGGTAAGCTCGATCGAGACCTTGTCGACCCAATCAAACTCCTCACCCCACGGCAGGCTGTCGAGCACTGCGGCGGTACGCATCCGCACTTCGGCTGCCATTTTATCGATCTCGCCTGGCGTAAAAGCCGGCGCAACAGTGCGGCGCTGACCGGTATGCTCCGGCCGGTCCATGGCGATGAACATCGGCAGGCGACGTTCTTCAAGCTGGGCCGGATCGGCATCTTCTGGCGGGTCGCCAATCGTGATCCCGCCGTATTCCCACGATGAGGAGAAAAGTTCAGGCAGCGATTCGACGTGCTGGATCGTCTTGACCGTGGTGACGTTCCAGTAATCGCCGTAAGGCGTGCCTTCGACCTTGTTGATCGGCGCCTTGCTGCGCATTTCTGCAAAGATCGGCTGCCAGCGGTCCTCGACATAAATGTCGGAACGCGAGACATCCCACGGATGAGAGTGCTTGGGTAGTTCCTGGCCATGCTCTTTCAACCAGGCCTCGAAAGCCTCGGTCGCGGTGGGCGCGGTGCGGTACTTGAACGGGGCATCGGCGAACTGGGTAGCCATGGCGAATCCTCTCTGCTGCGTGGGCCGCAATCAGTTTTCCATTGAGACTTATCTGGTCCAACTTACCAGAGAGTCAATAGTGGGTCGGTGTCGGGCCTTAATCATCGCACGGCCTGCCGCTTAAACAGGCCAGTCCAGGGGCGCTTTCCGCCGCTTTGCGCGGGTCCGCTCTTCATCACCCAACGGCGGAAAAGCGCCGCGCCGATCCGGACGAAAACGGCAACGCACAGCCCCTGCCAGGCCAGGGCCAGCGCGTGCGGCAAGAGCGCCGCGTCCCGCGCAGCGCCGGCCAGCATGGTGAAGGGCGAACTGAACGGAACGATCATCGCTGCCATTTCCACCACCGACCCCGGCTTGGCGACAGCCCAGGAGGCGAAGAAGAAATTCAGCAACTGCAGCATGGTCACCGGCATCGACAGCGTCTGCACCTCGCGCACAGTTGCGGCCATCGAGCCGATCGCCAGGAACAGCGAACCCAGCAGCAGATAGCCCATCGCGAAATAGGCCGTGCCCAACAGGAAAAACAGCGGCCATCCAACCGCAGGCGCCGGGAAATTGCCCCAGCCGTTGCCCGATGCAAACCAGATTGCGCTGCCCGCCATGGCCCAGACCGAAATCCCCACCAGCGATACAGCCAGCATGGCGAAAAGCTTGCCCAGGAACACCGCATCCATCGGGATGGCTGCCGCCAGCACCTCAATGATCTTGTTGCCCTTCTCCTCAACCAGGTTGGACAGGACCATGCCAGCCAGCAGCATGGTCAGCATGAATAGCACAGTTTGGCCCAATTGGGCCGTAACCATCCGGCCGCGCACCTGGTCGGCGGTGGTGGAAAGCTTGAGCGGGGTGAGCTCGACGTTCGGATAGACGGCGCTGGCACCGCGCTGCGCTTCTGCCGCCAGGACCGCGAGCGGGCCGCGCCAGTCGGCGATGCGTTCGTCCGGGCCGGACAGCACGGGCCTTTGCAAGGTTCCCGTCACTACGGCGGCAAGGTTTCGCCGCCGATCCTGCATCGCGTCGGCGGCATCAAAAGTTTCCCCGGCGCGCACCTCCTGGAGCATGACCAGTTCAGGCACTGCATGACCCAGTTGTGGCTCCAGACGCTTATGGGCGGCGATCAGCGCCTTGGCATCGGCAGCCGCCATCGCCACACCGAGCTCGGGACGCGCGACATTGCTCTGAAGTTCTTTGCCGACCCCCCCAGCGAGCCCGCCGACCAGCAACGGGAACAGCGGTCCGAGCAGGAAGAAGAAGAACGAGCGCGAGAACAGGATCGCGGTAAAATCGCGTCGGGCCATAACCAGCGCAGCGGCGAAGGTGGACAGGCGCCCGGTAGCGGCAACATTCATCTCAACGGCCCTCCTCTGCCTTGTCCTCACCCAATGCGCGGGCAGCGGCCTCACCGGCGATCGCCACGAAAGCATCGTGCAGGCCGGCGCGTTCGATGGAAAGCGAGAGGATCCCCGCCTCGCCCTCGATCAAGGCACGAAGCAGAGGTTCGATCCCGCTCTCCGGAAGCGTGAAGAGCCAGTAGGCACCCTCGTGCCGCGCATCGGCCGGCAATGCGGCCCGCCAAGCGCCGTCATCGGCCCGCGTCTCCAGTCGCACCTGCGGCCGGATCCGGTCACGGGCCACGTCAACCGGGCCGGCAAATGGCACCTTGCCCCCGGCAATGATCGCCACTTCATCGCACAGCCGCTCGGCATGGGCGATCACGTGGGTCGAGAAGATCACCGTAGTGCCCTTGGCCGCCAACGCGCGGATCATCCGTTCCAGTTTGCCCTGATTGAGCGCGTCGAGGCCTGAGAACGGCTCGTCAAACACCGCCAGTTTCGGGTTATGGACCAGCGTGCCAAGCAGTTGCACCTGCTGGGCCATGCCCTTGGATAGCTGGCGGATCTGGCGGTCAGCTGCATAGCCAAGGCCATGTTCTTCCAACAGCGCCTTGCCCCGCTTGCGCCCCTCGCTCAGCGGCAGGCCGCGCAGCGCGCCAAGAAATGCGATCGCCTCATAGGCCTTCATTGCGGGATAGAGCCCGCGCTCTTCCGGCAAATAACCGATCCAGTGGCTGATCTCATGCGGGCGGTCATGGCCAAGGACCCGGCGGGTGCCCACGTCGGGATCGATGATCCCCAGCAGCATCCGCAGCGTCGTGGTCTTACCTGCGCCGTTCGGGCCAAGGATGCCATAGATCGCCCCTTCGGGCACCGACAGGTCCACTCCGTCAACCGCAGTGAAGCCATCGAAATGTTTGACCAGGCCGCTGGCTTCGATTGCGAGTGGACGCTCAATGCCTTTGACCGATCCGGCCCCCGGATTGCCCGCCATCTGCCATTCCCCTAGCTTCATTGCTTAACCGCACTATGGAGGCGGCGTGAACAGGAGCAACCGAAAGTTTGGTTAACACCGCCGAAATTGATGAATTTAAAGCCGATCTCGCGCAGGAAGCGCGGCGCCTGGGCTTTGCCACCTGCGGGGTAACCGCATCGGGAGAAGATCCCGTAAGGGCTCAGCGGCTGCATGAATGGCTGGACGAAGGCCGTCACGGCGAAATGGACTGGATGGAGGCCCGCGCCCACCATCGCCGCAGCCCGCAAGGCCTGTGGCCCGAGGCACAGCGGGTGATTGCCCTTGGCATGAGTTATGCCCCCGCCACAGACCCCCTGGCCGAACGCGATGGCCGGGGACGAATTTCAGTCTATGCGCAAGGTTCGGACTATCACGACACGGTCAAGAAAGCACTCAAGGCCCTGGCCCGGTGGCTAGTGGCTGAAGCCGCAAGGCGCGGGCTGGGCGACGTTGGCGTGAAGGTTTTCGTCGATACCGCCCCGGTGATGGAAAAGCCGCTGGGGCAGGCCGCCGGCCTGGGCTGGCAGGGCAAGCACACCAATCTGGTCAGCCGCGATCATGGCTCATGGCTATTCCTGGGGGCGATCTACACCACCCTGGAGCTACCACTGGATGAGCCGGGCCACGACCGCTGCGGCTCATGCTCGGCCTGCCAGTTGGCCTGCCCCACCGCCGCCTTCCCGGCGCCTTACCAGCTCGATGCGCGGCGCTGCATTTCCTACCTGACGATCGAGCACAAAGGGCCGGTGCCAAAGGAATTTCGCAAAGCCTTGGGCAACCGCATTTACGGCTGTGACGATTGCCTGGCGGTCTGCCCGTGGAACAAATTTGCGAGTACGGCCCACACCATGCGCGCCTTCCTGCCCCGCGCTGAGCTGGCCGCGCCCCGCCTGGCTGACTTGCTGGCGCTTGACGATGCCGGGTTCCGCAGACTGTTCAGCGGTTCGCCGATCAAGCGGATCGGGCGCGATCGCTTCGTGCGCAATTGCCTTTACGCGGCCGGCAACAGCGGCGATGCCGCGCTGCTGCCGCAGGTCCGGGACCTGATGGCCGATCCCGATCCGGTCGTGGCCGAGGCAGCCCGTTGGGCGCTGGACGCACTATCCGCCTAACGCGCCAACAGGTTGCGCGCCTGGTTTCCGATCTGCGCCAGCATTGTTGGCGACAGCGAGGGAGCGGCCTGGGCGCGGGCAACCACGTCCTGGAACTGCCGGATCGCCGCGGCTTGACCGTCGATCCAGCGTTCCACGACGGCCAGCGGTTCCCCATTATCGGCTGCGTGGCGACGCAGAAATTCAAGCCGCATGTGCTGGATGTCGCGGGCCAGGCTGTTGACCAGCAACCGCTCCCACGGGTCGGTCGGAGAAAGCCGTTCAGCTGCCTGCTGCGCCCAATCGAGCCCAAGTTCGTGGCCTAGCGCGACGAAGGCACGGGTCAATGCCTCGGGCTTGGTGCCGGTCTGGCGCGCCAGCATGGCGAGGCCAACCGAGCCATCAAGGTCAAACAGGTGGGCGACCGCTGCCGCCAGATCGGCCGGCGCCCCGGCGGCAACAAAGCGCTCCTGGAGCGTGGTCGAAAGCGCCTGGCCCTCGTGCGAAAGCAGCCGGCCGGTGGCGGCCGAAAGCAAGGCAACGCCGCCTTCAAGCTGACCGACCAGCTCACCCGCTGCCAGCGCCCCGCCCGAAATGCGCAGCAGGTCAGCCATGTGATTGACCATGGCCGCTGCGGCCCGATCGAACAGCAGGATGCGGGCCACTTCGGGCATCGGTTGGCTCTCGATCCCCTGCCAGATCGCCCCCATACCAAGCAGTTGCTCGGCCGCGACAAAGGCCGCGGTGACCTGGGCCAGCGTCGCGCCTTCTTCTTCGACCAGTTCAAAGGGATGGATCAGTCCAAGCCGGTTGACCATGCGGTTGGCCAGCTTGGTCGCAATGATCTCGCGCCGCAGGCGGTGCTCCAGAATGTCGGCCTTGAACTCAATCCGCATCGGCGCGGGGAAAGCAGCCAGCAATTCGCCCTCCAGCAGCGGATCGTCGGGCACCGAAGAATGTTCCAACGCATCTTGCAGGACCAGCTTGGCGCTCGACAGCACGACCGCCAGTTCGGGACGGGTCAGCCCCTGCCCCTCAGCCGCGCGGCGGGCCAGGACATCGCTTTCGGCGAGGCCTTCGGTCTTGCGATCAAGCTGGCCGCTGGCTTCCAGCGTCTCGATCAGCCGCAAATGCGAAGCCGTAGTCGCCGCCCCGCCCGCGGTGGCTATCGACAGGGCAAGTGCCTGCAGCCGATTGTCCTCCAGCACAATGGCGCCAACCTCGTCGGTCATCGCGGAGAGCAGCTTGACCCGGTCGTCCTCCGTCAGCCGGCCGGCGCGCTTGGCCCCGGCCAGGGCGATCTTGATGTTAACCTCATTGTCCGAGCAATCGACCCCGGCCGAATTGTCGATGAAATCGGTGTTGATGCGGCCGCCCTTGAGCGCAAACTCGATCCGCCCCGCCTGCGTGCAGCCCAGGTTGGCGCCTTCGCCGATTGCCCGGGCGCGGACCTGCGAACCATCAACCCGCAGCGCATCGTTGGCCGGATCACCAACCTGAACGTTGTTCTCGGCGCTGGATTTCACATAGGTGCCGATCCCGCCGAACCACAGCAGGTCGATCTCTGCCTTGAGGATCGCGGTGATCAAGCCATCGGGATCGATGCTGGGCTGGTCGAGTCCGAGCATGGCCTGGACTTCCTTCGACAGTGGCACTTCCTTGAGGCTGCGGGCAAAGACCCCGCCGCCCTTTGAAATCAGTTTGGCGTTGTAGTCTTCCCAGCTCGAGCGCGGCAGGGCGAACATTCGCGCGCGTTCGGCCCAGCTCTTGGCCGGATCGGGATTGGGATCAAGGAAGATGTGGCGGTGATCGAAGGCCGCGACCAGCTTGATCGCCTGGCTCAGCAACATGCCATTGCCAAACACGTCGCCCGACATGTCGCCGCAGCCGGCAACCCGGATCGCATCCTTCTGCACGTCTACGCCCATTTCGAGGAAGTGCCGCTGAACCGAGAGCCAGGCCCCCTTGGCGGTGATCCCCATGGCCTTGTGATCATAGCCCTTGGAACCGCCGCTGGCGAAGGCATCGTCCAGCCAGAAGTCATGCTCTTCGGCGATGGCATTGGCGGTGTCGGAATAGGTCGCGGTGCCCTTGTCGGCGGCGACCACGAAATAGGGATCCTCGCCGTCGCGGATCACCACCTGCTTCGGGTGGACCACCTTGGTGCCTACGATATTGTCGGTGATCGACAACAGTGTGCGGATGAACAGCTTATAGCTTTCCTTGCCCTCGGCCAGCCAGCCATCGCGCCCACCCGTTTCGGCCCGCGCTGGATCGGGCAGCTGTTTGGGATAAAACCCGCCCTTGGCCCCGCTCGGCACAATCACCGCGTTCTTGACCCGCTGGGCCTTCATCAGGCCAAGGATTTCGGTCCGGAAGTCATCGCGCCGATCGGACCAGCGCAGCCCGCCGCGCGCTACCGGACCAGAGCGCAGGTGAATGCCTTCAACCCGCCGCGAATAGACGAAGATCTCGCGCCACGGTAGCGGCTTGGGCAAGCCTGGTACGAGCGACGAATCAAGCTTGAAGGCCAGCGCCTGCTGCCCGGCCGGGGCAAATGCATTGGTCCGCAGCATGGCTTCAACCACCGCGCGATACTGACGCAGCAGGCGGTCATCGTTGATCGCCGAGACCAGTGCCAGGCCATCGCGGATCGCATCCTGGGCCTTGGTTTCAGCGACGAGCCGGTCACCCTTGAACGCAGGATCGTGGCGGGCGACGAACAGGTCAACCAGCCCACGCGTGACCTGCGGGGCATGGTGCAGCGCATCGACCGCAGTCGGCACGCCATAATTGAGCCCGGCCTGGCGGAGGTAACGATACCAGGCACGCAGCCAATTGGCTTCGGCCGCGGCCAGCCCAACCGTGGTGATCAGACGGTTGAACGGATCGTCCTCGGCCCCACCGTTCAGCACATCAGCAAAGGCGGTTTCGATTGCCGCAGCACGGGCCAGCACCGCAGCAGCTTCCAATCCGGCCGGCAGGGCCAGCTGGAAATCGTGGATCGTGCCAAGACGTCCCTGATCAAGCTCGGTTGGCAGATCCTCAACCACACGGAACCCAAAATTCTCAAGCGCCGGGACTGCGTCCGACAAGGCAATTGCCCCGCCGCGCTGGTAGAGCTTGAGCCGCAGCATGCCGGCGCCGTCCTCGGCCACCTGGTGCAGGCGGGCATCGCGGCGCGGGCCGGTCTCGCCCTCCCCGGCCAGCCGGCGCAGGCGTGCGATGTCCTGCGCGGCCTCGGCCGGCCCATAGGCGCTGCGGTAGGCCAGCGGGAAAGCCTCGGCATAGCGGGCGGCGATCGCAGCCGCACGGCTCGGCTCTTCGCTGGCAGCAATTTCGCTTTCCACGGCCTCGCTCCAGCCGCGCAGCATGCCCTGCAAGCGCGCATCCAGCCCGGCCTCGTCTGGCAACCGGGCAACCTCGGGCAGGTCGAGGACGAAGCGCAACACGGCCAGGCTGCCATCAACCTCTAGGCTCCAGTCAAGGATTGGCGCGCCGCAAGCTTCGACCAGCATAGCCTCTATCTGCAAGCGTGTGCCGGTCGACATGATGTCACGCGGCAGCCAGACAAAGGCGAAAAGGTGGCGCATCAGCGCCGCAGGAACCAGCGCCAGCTTGGGGCGGGGGCGATCGACCAGGCTCATCATCGCCGTGGCGATCCGTTCGAGGTCCTCGTCGGCGAAACCGATCAAGAGGTCGTGCGGCAGCGCAGTCAGCGCGTGGACCAGAGCCTTGCCGGCGTGGCCCTGGGGGGCAAAGCCGAAGCGGGTCATCAGTTCACCCAGCTGGGTCCGCATCCGCGGCACCTGGGTAGGCGCGGCAGCAAGGCCGGCACTGGTCCAAATACCAGCGTGAACCGAAAGGCTTTGCAGTTTGCCGCCTTCGACCACCGGCACGATGAACAGGTCGAGCGGCGTGCGGCGATGGACGGTGCTGACCAGGTTGGACTTGATCACTAGCGGCCCGCGGCCCGCCCGGCCTGTGCCCTCGAACCAGGCAAACGCCCGCTCATAGGAGATCGGGCCCAGCAGGCTCTTGGCGCCGCGCCTGCAAATGCCCAGCGCATCAGACTGCGTGCCATCCCGGTGTCGCATCACATGGCCCAGCTGGGTCAGCATGCCGTCCTTGAACCAGCGCATCAGCGCCGCACCTTCGCCATCAGCCAGACTATCGGCATCGGCGGCCATGGCCTGCTGCATCTTCGGCCAATCGGCCACGGCAGCGCGAACATCGCCAAGCGTGCTGCGCAACGCCGTTTCAAGTGCGCGGCGAATCTTCGCGTCTGCGCGCCGGGTCTCGATATAGACCATCGATTCTCGCTTCTCGCCGGCGGCATCGCCATCAACAACGGCAGCCAGCATGCCATTTCCATCGCGGCGCACCGGCACGACCGGATGGACCAGCCGATCAATCGTCAGTCCTTGCGAAGCAACGGTCGTGGCAATCGAATCGACCAGGAAGGGCATGTCATCATTGATCACGCCGATCCGCATGAAGCGCTCCGCGGCGCTGCCCGAAACAGTCTCGATCGTGATTGCGGCTTCGCCTGTATCACGCTGGCTGGCTGCACTGCACAGGAAGGCAGCCGCGGCAGCCAGCCCCTCGGCCGAAAACGGCGCATCGCCGGGCAGCAACGCGGCCCTGAGCCGCTGGGCCAGCGCCTGTTCGAGGAGATTGGCAGAGCTGCTGGCGGACTTGGCACCCATCGATCACACTCCTGCGGGGCAGCGAAGAAGCGTTGCCCGTGCAAACAACATTATTGCTGTCTAACGCAGCATTCGTATGCATCCTAGGGGCAAGTGGTCACCACTGCAACCAGTTTGCCGGTAGGGAAACCTGCCTATTTGTTCGCAGGGCAATGCTTAGCCTGCAAGGGCTTCCATCGTCAGCGCCAACGAATGCTCGCGTGCCGCCGGATCGTAAGTTGCTCCGGCAACAATGATTTCATCCGCACCGGTCCGCTCGACAAAGCGGCCGATTGCCGCTCGCACAGTAGCTGGCGCGCCTACCGCGCTGGCCTGGCGGACGTGTTCAAGCATGGCTTGGGTGTGCGGCGGGAGGGTTTCGCGGTAACCCGGCACCGGCGGCTTGAGCCGACCGGGGTTGCCGGTGCGCAGGGCAACGAAGCTCTGGTCGAGCGAAGAGGCCAGAAGGGTGGCTTCGGCATCGGTTTCAGCAGCCAGCACGGTCATCGCCGCCATCACATGCGGACGCTCTAGCGCAGCCGAAGGGGTAAAGCGTTCGCGGTACAGTTTGATCGCCGCATCAAGATGATCGGGCGCGAAGTGCGAGGCAAAGGCATAGGGCATGCCCAGGGCTGCGGCGAGCGATGCCCCAAAGAGGCTGGAACCAAGGATCCAGAACTCGAGCGCCGCACCGAGGCCGGGCGTGGCGCGCAGGGCCAGTTCCGGGTCACCGGTCACCAAGGCGCGCAATTCGACGACGTCCTGCGGGAAAAACTCTGAAGCACGCATCAGGTCCTTGCGCAGGGCCTGGCCGATCCGGCTATCTGCCCCCGGTGCACGGCCGAGGCCAAGGTCGATCCGCCCCGGGAACAATGCGTCAAGCGTGCCGAACTGTTCGGCAATCACGAAGGGGTTGTGGTTGGGCAGCATGATCCCGCCCGCACCGATCCGAATGGTCGAAGTGGCATGGCCGATGTGCGCCAGGGTAACCGCCGTTGCGCCACCAGCGATCCCGTCCATGCCGTGGTGCTCGGCGACCCAGAACCGCTGGTAGCCTGCCGCCTCGGCCGCGCGGGCCAGGCCAGCGGCACTGGCCAGGGCTTCGGAAACGGTCCCGTCTTCACGGACAGGTATCAGGTCAAGGACAGATAATGGGATCACCGGCCCGATGGTGCCGGGTCTGGACCCAGCTGGTCAAGATAGGATTGCGCAATCCGGGCTGTTTCGCCGCCCGGCGCGGCCTTGATCACTGACAGCCAAGATCGCCGTGCCGCAGCTTCATTGCCGGCCATCACCGCAATAACCCCCGCCTCAAGCCCGACTTCGGGATCGAGCGGCATAAGCTGGGCCGCAACCAGGATCTGCTGCTGCGCCTCGGCCAGCTTGCCCTGTCGGCGCGAAAGCGTGGCCGAAAGCAGCCAGCCCTGGCCATTGTCGGCAGTCTTGGCGCGGGCTGTCGCCAAGGCACTTGCAGCATCGCCATCGCGCTTCAAGGCGACCAGCGCGCGGGCCCGATCGATCGAAATTTCCCCAGCAAGGCGCGGATCGCCCGCGCCAAGCGCCTCGCCATGCGCCTGGTCGAGCAGGTCCAGCGCAGCCTCAATCTTGCCAGCGGCAAGCAAGGCATTACCCGCCATCCCGCCCAGTCGCGCGCGGTTGGCAGGCTCGCTTGCCGGGGTCACTTCGCGCGCGGCGGTGAAGGCTGCCTCGGCTTCGACCCACTGCCCTTGCGCGGCAAGCGCCATGCCCAGGCACTGTCCGGGCTCAGCCCGCGCCGAGCCCTTGAGGCCCTTCAGCCACTTCTCGGCATAAGCCTGGGCCTGTGCCGCGCTTCCGGCCAACAACTGCCGACACTGCACCGATGGAGTCAGCGCTGGGGGCGGCGCGGCGACCTCAGTCTTCTTGCGCGGGATCTCGAGCGGGGCCTGGGGCAGCGAGCCGCCTGCTCCCACTCCGACGCTGGGTCCGACTTGGACGATGAGCGGCAGCATTAGGAAAGGGATCATGGCAGCTCCGAAATCGTCCGCAGCAGCAGGGCGATATCGCCATCGCGGCTGAGGCGGTGATCGCCGTCCTTGATCAGGGTGACCTGAACGCAGTCCGAATGGAGCTGTTCGGCCAAGGTCAATGCCAGCTCCCACGGCACGTCAGGATCACGCTGGCCGTGGAGCAAGCAGACCGGGCAAGTGAGTGCGATCGGCCCGCCCAGCAGCCGCTGCGCCTGCCCATCGGCCCAGAACGCGGCATGGGTTGGGGTCGGTTCGGGGCCATAGGGATTGTCCTCCAGCACTGTCTCGCCCGCTGCCAACAACGCCTGCTGCTGCGCATCATAGCCCCAGTCGGTGAAGTCCGGCGCGGCGGCGATGCCAACGAGGCCAGCCAACTGATCGCCGAGCGCGAGGCCGACCAGCAGCATTAGCCACCCGCCCATCGATGAGCCGATCAATACGACCGGGCCGGCCACCTCAGCCGCGATCAGCGTCAGCACTTCGTCGCGCCACTTGGTCAGGGTGCCATTGGCAAAGGCCCCGTCGCTCTGCCCGCAGCCGGAGTAATCGAGCAGTAGGCAGGCACGCCCCTGCGCGGCGGCCCAATCAAATACGGCGGTGGCCTTGCCGCCCGCCATGTCGGACATATAGCCTGGCAGGAAGACCAATGTCGGGCCAGCCCCATCGGCGTGGCGGAAAGCTATGCGGGTGCCATCGGGCAGGGCATGAAAACGGGTCTCTGTCATCCCGGTACCTCTGCGCCATTGCCGCGTCACAATTCAAGGCTAGTGTGCCCTCAAAGAGAATGAGGGAGAGACCGATGCTGCCACAGCCGCCCGAGGCTCCGCTGCTTGCCACCAACCGCCGCAGTGCCCTGAAGCTGGGGCTACTTGGCCTCGCCGGGATCGGTGCGCCAGCCCTGGCTCAGGGAAACAAGGGTTTCACCCACTGTGTCGCCAGCGGGGAACCGGGCCCGGACCAGGTTCTGCTCTGGACCCGCTATGCCAGCGCGGAGGAGGCGTCGCTCAAGTGGGAGCTGGCTGAGGATGCCGGGTTCTCCCGGATCGTTGTGCAGGGCGATGCGACCGCCTCCCCCGCGAACGATTGCTGTGCCCGCGCCTGGGCAAAGGGGCTGAGGCCGGGCCAGTGGTACTTCTATCGCTTCATTGCACCGGGGGGCGAGACATCTCCAATTGGCCGCACCAAGACCCTGCCTGTGGGCAAGGTCGACAAGTTCAGGATCGCGGTCTTCTCCTGCTCCAACTATGGCTTCGGCTGGTTCAACGCCTATGGCCATGCTGGGCAACAGGCAGGTGGGGCAGACGATTTCGACCTGGTCCTGCACCTAGGCGACTATTTCTATGAGTATGCCCGCGGAACCTATCCCGATGCCCAGGAGGGATTGGCCGAACGGCTGCCGCCAGTCGACGAGGCGGTAACCCTGGCTGGATACCGTGAGCGCTTCTCCACCTATCGCAATGACCCTGATCTCCAGCGCCTGCACCAGCTCTATCCGGTGATCACCATGTGGGACGATCACGAGGTGGCGAATGACGCCTGGAAGGATGGTGCCGAGAACCACCAGCCTGAAAGCGAAGGAACCTACGCTGGGCGCGAGACGGTGGCCGAAAAGGCCTATCGCGAATGGCTGCCCGTTTCGGAAGCCTATTGGGCGCAGTACGAGATCGGCAAGCTGGCCACGCTCTTCCGGCTCGAAACCCGCCACCTGGCGCGTGAGAAGCCGTTTGACCTTGGTGACATCATGAAGGGCAAGCGCGGGCCCGAACTGGAGGCCGCGCTGATTGCGTTCCGCGACGGCGCCTGGCGCGATCCGGCGCGGACGCTGATGGGGGCAGAGCAGGAGGCCTGGCTTGCCAAAGCCCTCAAGGCTTCGACCAAGGCCGGCAAGCCCTGGCAGGTGCTGGCCCAGCAGATCATCATGGGTGAGTTCGGCTTCGGCAAGGACCTAGTTGCAGGGATGGCCAAGGACATTGATCCTGCCATGCGCGGACGCATCCTCGCGGCAGCCCGCATGCAACAAAGCGGCATTCCCTATGCGATGGACATGTGGTCCGGTTATCCGGCTGCGCGCGAGCGGCTGTATCTGTCAGCGCTTGATGCCAATGCCAACCTGCTGGTCCTGGCCGGCGACAGCCACAATGCCTGGGCCTTTGACCACAGTCACAAAGGCGAGCGGGTCGGGGTTGAAATGGCCGGGCAGAGCGTGACCTCGCCGGGATACGAGCATTACCTTGGCTGGATCAAGCCCGATGCCTTGGCCCAGGACGTGATGGCCGCCAGCCCCAGCCTTAAATGGTGTGACACCAGCCAGCGCGGCTATCTCGCGCTGGAACTGACCCCGAAATCAGCGACGGGCGAATACCGCTTCCTTGCGACCATCCGGCAAAAGGGCACGGCACTGGCAGGAACCAAGCGGATGACCGTTCTGGCAGGACAGCGCCAGTTCACCTGACCAGCTATTTGGGCCAGCCAAGCGACCATTCCCTGGCCTTTTTGTCCTTCTTGCAGGCAGCCTTGAGCGCGGCAAACTGCTGCAATGTCAACGCCGGACGATAGGCCTTGCCCGGCTGCACCGCTTTGGCAAAGGCCTGCTCGCGTTCGCCAGAATCCGGGTGGCTGTTAATATAGGACAGCTGCTTGTTCCCGGCGGTCGGATCCAGCTTGCGCAACCGGCCAAAGAAGGCCGCCGTCGCCGCCGGGGAGATATCGGCCTTGGCCAGCCGCATCCGCGACCATTCATCAGCCTCGCGCTCGGCATCGCGCGAATAGCCCATCGCCGCCACGCCGCCGAGCGTGCCGCCGATATCGCTGTTCGCGCCGCTCAGCAGGATCGACAGGCCGAACTGGCGCAGCAAGGCCTGCATCACGTGGCGCTTGCGGACATGGCCAGCCTCATGCGCGAGAACCCCGGCCAGCTCGTCTGGCGACTTGGCTTCCTGCACCAGCTTGTCGAACAGAAGCACCCGTCCGCCGGGCAAGGCCACGGCATTGACCATGTCGATCTTGGCAAGCTGGACCGTGATCGGGCTTTTCCCGTCATCGACATCACGGGTCAGCGCGGCAAGCGCGGCGTCACTTTCCGGGGTTGAACAGGTGAACTGCTGAAGATCGCCGACCAGCGCCGAACCGATCCGCTGCTCCCAGGCTTCGGGTACGCGCGGGCCGAGCCAGCTTGGCGCGGTCATCACCGCGGCGACTATGGCCGCGCTGATCCCGCCCAGAACCACGCTTGCACGGATCAGCCCAAGGCGATCAATCACGCGGCCGTACTTGCCGCCCTGCGGCATCCGCTCGAGCAGCTCGGGCAGCGCATCAACCGGGACCAGCAACCGCCAGCCATTGCGGTCGCGGTGGCCATAGACCAGCCGGTCTCCGCGATGCTCAACCAGGGTGAGATCGCTGTCTGGCACCAGTTCCGCCGCTCCGTCGGCCTGCGTCACTGCCAGTCCATCAGGTTGCCACAGCAGCGTCACCGGGTGGCGGACGGCGCTCTGCCCGTCGAACAGGTCGGCTGCGGCGGGTTCGAGCACGCTCAGATTGCCCCCATGTCGAACGCGTCAAGCAGGCCTTCACCCTCGCGCAGTTCGGGCGTGGTCGACTGGGTCAGGTGGTCAACCTCAACATAACCGAAAGCGTGAAGGTGCCGCACGCCGAATGCCCAGTGGCGATAGCTCAGGAAGATCGAGCCGATCCCCAGCGTCAGCACCACCAGTGCGACATCACCAAGGAAGAGCTTAAGCCAATCCCTGGTTGAAGCAGTGAAACCGAAGGTCAGGGTGTGCAGGCTTGTCGCCTCGACCATCTGGCGGAAGAATTTGGCGTAATAAGCAAGGACCACCAGACCAAATACGAAATAGAAACCGAACACCGCGCCGATCCCGGCCAGTGCTGCGCCGGCAGCGCCTGGACCATTTCCTGCACCGCTCGCCATGGCCAGCGGCACCACCGTTACGATCGCGGCAATCATGGAGAGAAACGGCGCGACATAGCACAGCAGGAATCGGCCCATCAGCCCTTCAACCCGCCCGTCGGCCGCAAACTTGTAGGGGCCAAAGCTCATTTCGCGCCAACGCTCGTTCCACAGCGCGACCATCGACCATGGGATCAGCAGGCCCAGCGCAATCGTGCCAACGAAGTTCTTCCACATATAGGACAAGCCATAGGCCATGCCGGGATTCTCGCTGCCACCGCGGATCCCGCGCCAATAGGTCCGCGCCAGGCGATAGCGCAGCGCACGGAACCGGGCGACGCCGACCAGCCAGTAGAGCAATACGAAGAAGCCTACGCCCAGCACTGCGGCGGTCAGAGCATCGCCGTTCAGCACCAGCCGCTGGATCAGGAAGTTGAACCCAATCACCGGCAAGCCGATCAGGAAGAATACCATCAGCGCGCCCTTGAACAGTTCCATGCCCGTCCCGGCCCATTCAAACCGGTCATCGATGAAACGGGTGCGCGACCACAAGTAGCGGCGAGTTCGCGCGGTAGCCCAGAAGCGATAAATGCCCAGCGTGACGATAGTCAGCAACAGGTTGGTGAAGGCAATTGGTGCATATTCCCGCCAGGTCCCATTGAATTCAAAAGCCTTTTCATCTTGCTCGTCAGTCATCTGGGCCCCCCGCTCAACGTTTCGCACCACAGGAACCTATTGTGTGGCAAAGGTAAAGCCTGAAAAATTTTGCAGCCTGTGCTGCCGCTGGACAGCTGTCGCAGGCCTGCTAAGAAGCCCGTGATGGCGCTCAAAAGCACCCTGACGCTGACTACTGCCACCCCGCCTTGCCGGGGGTGGTGCGCGTCGGCCTAAGCTGAACGCCGCACCGCTGCCCGGTTTCGGGCGGATGGTGTCTCCACCCGAATTCGCCAAATCCGACACCGCCCCTTTGCGGAGCGCGCGGACCTGTGCCAAAGCGCCCTGAAATCAGACGAGAGCCTGCAATGTCCGAACTGCTCAAAATCAGCCTGCCAGACGGTTCCGTGCGCGAGATGCCGGTAGGATCAACCCCGGCCGACGTCGCCGCTGCGATCGGGCCCGGTCTGGCTAAGGCGGCCTTGGCCGCACGGGTGGATGGTGAACTGGTTGACCTGTCGCGTCCTTTCTTGGCGGATGCGCAGTTGTCGCTGGTCACTTCGCGGGACGAGGCCGAAGCGCTCGATCTGGCGCGGCATGACTTTGCCCACGTCCTGGCGGAGGCGGTTCAGGCGCTGTTCCCCGGCACACAGATCACCTTTGGCCCCAGCACCGACGATGGCTTCTATTACGATTTCGCGCCGAAGGACCGCCCCTTCACCGACGAGGACCTGCCGGCGATCGAAGCCGAAATGCGCAAGATCATCCAGGCCGACAAGCCGCTGCGCCGCGAAGTATGGAGCCGCGAACAGCTGATCAGCCGGTGGAAGCAGCAGGGTGAAAGCTTCAAGGCCGAATGGGCTGCCGAACTGCCGGGTGATGAACCGCTCACGGTCTACTGGTCGGGCGATGACTGGCTCGACATGTGCCGCGGCCCGCACCTCCCCTCCACCGGCAAGCTCGATGCCCAGGCTTTCAAGCTGACCCGCGTGTCGGGTGCCTATTGGCGCGGTGACCAGAACAACGCGATGCTGAGCCGCATCTACGGCACCGGCTGGCTCAACAAGAAGCAGCTCGATGCCCACCTGACCCGGCTGGAAGAAGCCGCCAAGCGCGACCACCGCAAGCTGGGGAACGAGATGGACCTGTTCCACCTCCAGCAGGAAGCACATGGTTCGGTCTTCTGGCACCCCAAGGGCTATCTAATCTGGCGCGAGCTGGAAGCCTATATGCGCCGCGCGATCGACGGCGCCGGCTATCGCGAGGTGAAGACCCCGCAAGTGATGGACGCGCGCCAGTGGGAGCAGTCCGGCCATTGGGGCAAGTACCGCGAAAACATGTTCGTGATCCCGGACGAGGTGCCGAACGTCGACGACGAAGGCCCGGTGATTTCGGGCGAGGCCGATTGGATGGCCCTCAAGCCGATGAACTGCCCGGCGCACGTGCTGATCTTCCGCCAGGGGATCAAATCTTACCGCGACCTGCCGCTGCGCATTTACGAAAATGGCTGCTGCCACCGCAACGAGCCGCACGGCGCGCTGCACGGGCTGATGCGGGTGCGCCAGTTCACCCAGGACGATGCCCACATCTTCTGCCGCGAGGACCAGATCGTGGCAGAAGTGCGCGCCTTCTGCGAGCTGGCTGACCGGGTCTACAAAGACTTCGGCTTCACCTATTCGATCAAGCTGGCGCTGCGCCCCGAAAAGCGGTTCGGCAGCGATGCCGATTGGGACAAGGCCGAGAACGAGCTGCGCAACGCCGTGATCGAGGCCGGCCTGGCGACCGAGGAGTACGGTTGGGAAGAACTGCCAGGCGAAGGTGCGTTCTACGCCCCCAAGCTCGAATGGCACCTGACCGATGCGATCGGCCGGACCTGGCAGGTCGGCACGATCCAGTCGGACCGTGTCCTGCCCGAACGCCTTGATGCCAGCTATGTTGGCGAGGATGGTGAAAAGCACCGACCGGTCATGCTGCACCGCGCGATCTTCGGTTCTTATGAACGCTTCATCGGCATCCTGATCGAGCACTTTGCCGGCAAGTTGCCAGTCTGGCTCGCCCCGGTTCAGGCGGTGGTCGCGACGATCGTTTCGGACGCCGACGGCTATGCCGCTGAAGTGGCCGAGCAGCTCAAAGCCGCAGGGATCCGTGTCGAGACTGACTGCCGCAACGAGAAGATCAACTACAAGGTCCGCGAGCACTCGCTGCAGAAGGTCCCGCACCTGATGGTGGTCGGCAAGCGGGAGGCCGAGGAAGGCACCGTCGCGCTCCGCACCCTGGGTGCCGAGCATCAAAAGGTCATGCCGCTGAGCGAGGCGATTGCCTTGCTGCAAGCCGAAGCCACCGCTCCGGATCGGCGCTGACTTGCTCGGGCTTGGGGGGGACCAGATCGCCATTGCACTGGCCGCCGCGCTGGCGGCAGCCTTTGTGCGCGGGCTGGCCGGGTTTGGCATGGCGATCCTGCTGGTCCCGGTGCTCGGCCTGGCGATCACGCCTTCAGAGGCAGTCGTTACGTCGAACTGGCTGGGCATCTTCATCGGCCTGGTCGGGCTGAAGGCGCTGCTTGGCAACAGCGAACGATCGGCCTTTGTCATTGGCGGCCTAGCCATGCTGGCAACACCGCTCGGCGTTTGGCTTTTGTCGATCACCGATCCAGCGCTGGCCCGGCTGATCATTGCCGTCGTTGCGCTGGGCGCATTTGGCATGATCCTGTTGCCCAAGCGGCCTGACGGGCATCAGCCTTCCACTCTCGAGACTGGTGGCACAGGGATTGCCTGCGGCGTGCTGACCGGCTTTGCCGGGATGCCGGGCGTGCCCGTCGTGCCCTTCTACCTGCGCCGCCAGATCGCCCCGCAACTGGCGCGTGCCTCGATGATGACAATCTTCATCGCCACCTCGATCGCCGGGGTCGGCTCGGCCGTCGTGCTGCAGGTCGCAACCTGGCGCGAGCTGGGTCTGGCCGCGCTGCTGTTCCCGGCTGTTCTGCTGGGCAACACGCTGGGCAACAGAGCCTTTGGCAAGGTCAGCGATACGGCCTGGCGCCTGTTCGTCGGCTTTGTGCTGGGCGCCACCGCGCTCGCCGCGCTGTGGCGGCTGCTCCACGCCTAGCTGGCGAGGATTAAGGCCAGCGCGCAGCCGCAGACAACCGCACTGCGGAGGTGGACTGTCGCAACGGTTAGTGCCCTGACCATCGCGGCACTATCACGCCGGCCCGGTTACCAAATGCTTAAGCGCTGGCGCTGGCCGACATAACCTGCCGCCCATCGGCAGCGAAGGCCCCCAACTCGATTGCTTCGCCTTGGCCGCGCATCACCAGGTGCAGCGGCTCATCCGCAACCGCGGGGCTCATGCCCCTGAAGGCAAAAGTCTTGAGCGCATTGTCGCCCAGCCTCCGCTGCGCCAGATCGAGCAGCAGTGTCGCCGTCAGCGGTCCATGCACCACCAGCCCGCGATAGCCCTCCTCACCCATGGCATAGGGCGCATCGTAGTGAATACGGTGGCTGTTGAAGGTGAGCGCGGAGAAGCGGAACAGCAGCGGCGCGCCGGGCTGGATCATGCGGTGCTGGTCCCAGCCAGCAGGATCGAACCGCCCCTCGCCCAGCGGCGGCGGCGCGGGCGGGGTGCCGGGGGCAGCGGGTTCGCGGTAAACCAGCGATTGGACCTCGCGCACGGAGAGGCCGGCTAGGCCATGCGTTTCATGGGCTACGTCGACGAAAACCAGCTTGCCGCTCCCGCCCGATTTCTCGGTAACCGAAGCAACCCGCGAAGTCCGCGTCACCACCTCGCCAACCTTGAGCGGGGCAAGGAACTCCACCTTGCTCGAAGCCCACATCCGGCGCGGAAGCGGGACCGGCGGCAGGAAGCTGTCTGGACTTTCATCGCGGCGTGGGTGCCCATCCGGGCCAAGCTGCGCTGTCGCTGCATCCGGGGTGCAGAGGCACCAATGGAACCCTTGCGGAACAAACCCATCAGCCGGTGCCGCTCGGTCCAACGTGGCGCACCATCGGGTGAACAGGCCGGGGTCGGCAAGGTCGCGGCGCTGCTCTTCGCGGCCAATCCACGCATTCCACTCAGACATTGAGCCATTCGCTCATCAGTTGCGTCCTTCCAGCAGCCCGCGCGCGATGACCTGCGCCTGGATTTCAGCCGCGCCTTCGAAGATGTTAAGGATGCGGGCATCACACAGCACACGGCTGATCTCGAACTCCAGCGCATAGCCGTTGCCGCCATGGATCTGCAGGCTGGCATCGGCATTGGCCCAGGCCGCGCGCGCCGCGAGCAGTTTGGCCATGCCGGCCTCGATATCGCAGCGTTTGCCGGTGTCCTTGGCGCGGGCAGCGGCATAGGTCAGCTCACGCGAGAGCACGAAATCGACCAGGCCCATCGCCAGCTTGTCGGCCACCCGCGGGAAGTGGATCAGCGCCTTGCCGAACTGCTTGCGCTGCAAGGCATAGTCCAGCCCCAGCTCGAGCGCGCGCTTGGCGACACCCACAGCGCGCGCGGCGGTCTGGATCCGAGCCGCCTCAAAGGTGCGCATCAGCTGCTTGAAGCCTTGGCCTTCTTCCCCGCCCAGCAGGGCATCGCCCGGCGCGCGCAGGCCATCGAACTGGAGCGCATACTCGCGCATCCCGCGATAGCCCAGCACCTCGATCTCGCTGCCGCTCATGCCCTCCGCCGGGAATGGATCAGCGTCCGACCCGCGCGGCTTGGGGACAAGCAGCATCGACAGCCCGGCATAGCCCTGGGTGTCCGGTCGGGTCCGGCACAGCAGGGTCATCAGGTCCGACCGGCTGGCATGGGTGATCCAGGTCTTGCCCCCGTCAATCGCCCATTGGCCATCGACCAGCCGAGCGCGGGTCTGAAGCGAGCCAAGGTCGGAGCCGGTATCCGGCTCGGTAAAGACCGCTGTCGGCAGAATTTCGCCGCTGGCGATCTTCGGCAGCCAGTACTGCTGTTGCGCCGGCGTTCCGCCCATCGCGATCAGTTCGCCCGCAATCTCGCTGCGGGTACCAAGCGAACCCGCGCCAATCCATCCGCGCGACAGTTCCTCGGTGATTACGCACATGACCAGCTTACTCAGGCCCAGTCCGCCGAACTCGACCGGGATCGTCGCGCCGAAGGTGCCAAGGTCAGCCATGGCCGCAACAGTAGCGTCCGGGATCAGGTCGTTCGCAAGGTGCCATTTGTGGGCATGCGGCAGGATTTCGGCCTCGGTAAAGCGGCGGAACTGGTCGCGGATCGTATCGAGATCAGCTTCGGGCAAAGCCTCGCTTGGCCACTGGCCCGCAGCCAGCGCCGCGGCCACGGCAGCACGCGTTTCGGCATGGTCACCATCGATCAGGTCGGCGCAGGCCAGCGCCAGGTCACGCGCCTCGGCGGCCAACCCCAGGTCAGCAGGCCGGAGCAATTCGTTCTGCCCCATCGGCAAACCGCCGGTCAGCTGGGCAAGCGTTTCCGCGAAGCCGAGCAGGGCGACCTGCCGATCCAGCGCAGTCCCGCCGTCATTGCCAGCCAGCCAATCCGCGACCGCTTCCAGCGCGGCGACCGATGTCGCGATCCAGGCATAGCCGTGATGGGCGCGCTGGCTCGTCGCCGGAATGTGGGCAAGTGTCGCCCGGGCAAGGTCGCGATAGCCGCGCGCTGCGCCCAGCACCTTGCCAAGGTCAACACTCATGCCTTTTCGAACACCGCCGCGATGCCCTGGCCGCCGCCGATGCACATGGTTTCAAGGCCATACTTCACGTCGCGGCGCTGCATCTCACGGGTCAGGTTGGCAAGGATCCGGCCGCCGGTTGCACCGATCGGGTGGCCCAGCGAAATGCCCGAGCCGTTGACGTTGAGCATATCATGGCGGCCGTCATCATCCGACCAGCCCCAGCCCTTGAGGCAGGCCAGCACTTGCGGCGCGAAGGCCTCGTTCAGTTCGATCAGGCCAATGTCATTCCACGACAGGCCGTTCTTGGCGAACAGCCGCTCGGTTGCCGGAACCGGGCCGAAGCCCATCCGCGCCGGATCGCAGCCGGCTGCCGCCCAGGAGTGGAAGTAGGCGATCGGTTCGAGGCCAAGCTCATCCAGCTTGTCCTCGGCGACAACCAGGCAGGCCGCAGCCGCATCGTTTTGCTGGCTGGCGTTACCCGCCGTGACCACGCCACCTTCCAGCGCCCGCAGCTTGCCGAGCGACTCCATCGTCGCATCGGCGCGGTAGCCTTCGTCATGGGCGAACACGATCGGTTCGCCCTTCTTTTGCGGGATCTCTACCGGGACGAGTTCGTCGGCGAACAGGCCACCCGCCCAGGCTGCAGTAGCACGCTGATGGCTACGCACGGCATAGGCATCGCAGGCCTCACGGCTGATGTTCCAGTCCTTGGCCAGGTTCTCGGCGGTTTCGATCATGCCGCTGATCACGCCGTAGCGTTCGATCGGCTGGCTCATCACCCGGCCGCGGGTCAGCCGGTCATGCAGCGTCAGGTTGCCGGCACGCACGCCTTTGCGGATGTCGGTGCTGTAATGCTCGACGTTCGACATGGACTCGCAGCCACCAGCAACGACCACATCGGATACGCCGGTCTGGACCATCATCGCCGCATTGACGATCGCCTGCAGGCCAGAGCCGCAGCGCCGGTCAAGCTGATAGCCCGGCACTTCCTCAGGCAGGCCGGCGAGCAGCCACGACCAGTGCGAGATGCACGGCGCTTCGCCGTTGCCATAGCCTTGGGCGAAGATCACATCATCGACCCGCGTGGGATCAATCTTCGTGCGCTCCATCAGCGCTTTCAGGATCGTGGCGCCCAGCTGGCCGGCGGTCAGGGCAGAGAGGCTGCCGCCGAACTTGCCCACCGCAGTGCGGATCGGGGCGACGATGGCGGCCCTCCTGAGTCCATGCGCGCGAAGTTGAGTCATCGGTTATGGTCCTTGCACAAGTCCCGCTCGTGCTGAGCCTGTCGAAGCACGCTGGAGCAGCGTTTACCCCGAGGGGCCTTCGACAAGCTCAGGCGGAGCGGGTTGGGGAATGTCATTTCGGGTGCTTGTCTGAAGTGGCAACCACGCCGCGATCGATCAGCGTGGCAATCTGGCCCGAGGAAAGCCCCAGCCGCTCGGCCAGCACTTCCTCGCTATGCTCGCCCAGATAGGGAGCGGCCTTGGGATCGCCGGCCTCGCGGTCGGGGATGTTGGCGAAACTGCGGGTGGCGGGATATTCGAAGCCGCTGGGGTTGGCGGGTGAAGGTCCAAACAGCGGGTTGTTGGTGACCAGTTCAGGATCGCGGGCCATCTCGTGCATCGTGCGATAGCGCTCAAAGGTTGCCCCGGCCTTGGTGAGCCGGGCCGCGAGGTCAACGTAGTCAAACTGTTCAGCGGCCTGCTGGAACAGGTCGAACAGGCGATGGCGGTGTACGAAGCGCCAGTGGTCGCTGGCCAAGAAGCTGACGCCCAGCCCTGCTTCAAGCGCGGCCACGGCGTCGGCCAGGCCAAACGCGTCAACCGTTGCCTGCCATTGCTTGGGGGTGAGCGCTGCAATCATGAAGCGGTGGCCATCGCGGCTGCGGAAGTCGCGACCGAAGGCACCCCAGATAGCATTGCCGATCCGTTCGCGGTCAGCACCGCGATACAGCATTTCGGGACCCGCGCCAGCATTGAAGGCCGTGCCGATCGCCACGTCGCCCAGCGGCACGCGCAGCTCGCTGCCCGCGCCGGTGGCATCACGGTGGCGCAGGCCGGCCATCAGTGCAAAGGCGCAATAGGCACCGGTGATAAAGTCCCACGCGGGCAGGATCTGATTGACCGGCGGCGCGCTTTCAGCGTCCCATTCCTCCGGCCCAGTCATCAGCGGATAGCCTGAGGCAGCATTGACCGTGAAGTCCATCGCCTGGCGCCCGTCATGCCAGCCCATAATGCGCACCGAGACAAGGTCCGGCCGGCCGGCCGCGATCTTGTCATGGGCCATGAAGCTGTCGACCGGCAGGTTGGTGATCATCTGCCCGGTCGCTTGCGCCAGCTGTACTGCCAGTTCGCGTCCTTCGGGGGTCTGGAGATCGAGCGCGACGCTCTTCTTGGCGCGGTTGAGGTTCTCCCACGAAAGCGAGCGTCCCTCGGCCGTCATCATATACCGCTTGTAGTCCAACCCGCCGCGCCGGTCGTCGATGCGGATTACTTCCGCCCCCATCTGCGCGCAGTAAAGGCCCGCTGTGGGCGAAGCGACGAAGGAGGAAACCTCGACAATCGAAAGGCCGGTGAGCAGTTGGTACATGGCTTACCAGACCGATCCTTCGCTCGCGAATTCGCGCAGCAGGTGCTTGGCGATCTGCAACTGCATGATCTGGCTGGTGCCTTCATAGATCCGCAGGATGCGCGCATCGCGGAAGAATCGCTCGGCCGGGTATTCGGCAAGATAGCCCGCCCCGCCATAGACCTGGACACAGCGGTCAACCACGCGGCCGCAGGTTTCGGAGGCGAACAGCTTGGCCGCAGCGGCCTTGCGCTGGATATTCTCGCCCCGGTCGGCGCGGGCGCAGGCATCGGCAATCATGCATTCGGCAGCATAGAGTTCGGCTTCGCTATCCGCCAGCATGGCCTGGATCAGCTGGAAGTTGGCGATTGGCTCGCCAAAGGCCTTGCGCTCTGTGGCATAGCGGATCGCCGTATCCAGCGCGCGGCGGCCCATGCCGACACTCATCCCTGCGACTGACAGGCGGCCGTTGTCGAGGCTCTGCATCGCGATCTGGAAACCGCGGCCTTCTTCCCCGCCGACCAGCGCCGAGCCGGGGATGTGGACGTCTTCCATGATAACATCAGCGATATGCGCGCCGGACTGCCCCATCTTCTTGTCGGGCTTGCCGATGGTGATCCCCGGCGTGGTCATATCGACGATGAAGCACGAAACGTGCGCGTTCTTGGGCAGCGCCTCTTTCGAGGTGCGAGCCATGATCAGGCCGATCTTCGCGTGCGGGCTGTAGGTGATGTAGCGCTTGGTGCCGTTCAATTTGTAGCCGTTGCCATCGCGCACCGCGCTGGTCTGCATCGCCGCGCTGTCCGAACCCGAACCCGGCTCGGTCAGGCCGAAGCAGGCGATCTCACCACTTGCGATGCGCGGCAGCCACTCGGCCTTTTGTTCAGGCGTGCCGAAATTCTTGATCGCGCTGCCCGTCATCCCGATGTTGATCGAGATAGTCGAACGGTAGGCCGGCGAGGCATAGCTCAGCTGCTTCACCGTCTCGATATACTGGTTGATGTTCATGCCGGCGCCGCCGAACTCTTCGGGAATGGTGATCCCGAACAGGCCCATTTCGCGCATTTCGGCCAGGATATCATCCGGGATGCGATCCTGGGCGATCACATCCTCCTCGGCCGGGATCAGCCGTTCGCGGACATAGCGGCGCAGCTGTTCGATGAACTGTTCGAAGATTTCGGGATCCATGCCGGGGTTCATGGGGCAGTTCCTTAGATAGGGTCGTAAGGGAAGACGTGCGCCGAAACTTCATCGGCGCGCGCAAAGCTGGGCTTGAAGGCGGGGATCAGCTCATCAGCGATGGACTCTGGCGTCCAGCCTTCCAGTTTGGTCATCGAGCGGATCGGACGCGGCTTGTTGTACAGCACGATCTCGTTCTTGCGGACCGAGAAGATCTGGTTGGTGACCTCTTGGCTGGCATCTGAGGCAAGGTAGACCACCAGCGGTGCGATCTTGTCCGCACTCATCGTCTTGAGGCGCTCAACCCGCTGCTTCTGCTCAGGCGTTTCGGCGGGGATCGAGGCGGTCATCCGGCTCCACGCAAAGGGGGCAATGCAGTTCGAGCGCACACCGGCGCGGGCCATGTCGAGCGCGATCGACTGGGACAGGCCGACGATCCCCAGCTTGGCCGCCGAATAGTTGGCTTGGCCGATGTTCCCGATCAGGCCCGAGGTGCTGGTGAAATGGATGAAGCTGCCCGATTGCTGCTCACGGAAATAGGGCGTTGCCGCCTTGGAGACGTTGAAGGTGCCGTTAAGGTGGACATCGATCACCGCGCGCCAGTCCTCGTGGCTCATCTTGTGCCAGATCGTGTCGCGCAGGATGCCGGCGTTGTTGACCACAGCATCAATCCGTCCGAACCGTTGGACTGCATTCTCGATGATCGAGGTTGCCCCGGCTGGATCATTCACGAAGGCGAGGTTAGCATAGGCCTTCCCGCCCGCAGCAATAATGTCGTTGACGGTTTCCTGCGCCGGGCCTTCATCGCCCCCTTCGCCGCCGCCGCCAACACCGGGATCGTTGACCACCACAGCCGCGCCATGCTTGGCGCAGAGCAGCGCAATCTCGCGCCCAACGCCGCGGCCCGCGCCGGTGACTGCGACAACCTTGCCCTCAAGCATTCCCATCAAACCGACTCCGCCTTAATCGTTCGATTAATCCCTAGGGGCCGGACCGGGAAAATCAACTGGCTGGAACGAGGTCCTTCAGCGGTATTGCCGGGTCGGCAAGCGCCGTCGGGTCCGCCGCGACCCGCTGTTCCACCAGCTTGCGACCCTGCGCATAGTCCTTGGCGCAATTGACGCTGTCGAGCGCGATCACCTTGCCGCCCTTGAGGTATATGACACTGAAGCTGCGGTTGGCAGGGTCACCGCGCAGCACGGTGGTATCGTGGCCGGTGGAAAGGCCGACGGTCTGCAGCTTGAGATCATACTGGTTCGACCAGAACCATGGCGTCGCCCCATAGTTTGCCTCTTGCCCGGTGATGACCTTGGCCGCCACGGTCGCCATGTCATTCGCGTTCTGGACCGATTCAAGTCGGATCACTGCGCCATCGGCAAAGCCGTTGGAATGAGCGGCGCAGTCTCCAATCGCGAAGATATGCGGCAGGCTAGTGCGGCATTGGCTATCAACATCAATCCCGTTGCCGCCCGCGGCACCCGCCGCGACCAGCACACCGATCGACGGAATGATGCCGATACCAACGATCACCACGTCCGCCGGTATAACCGTGCCATCGGCCAGTTTTACACCCGTAACACGCCCATCGCCCTCAATCCCCTCAACCGCCATGCCGGTGCGCAGATCGACGCCGTGGGCCCGGTGTTCCGCCTCATAAAAGCTTGAGAGGTCTTCCCCCGCAACGCGCGCAAGGACGCGCGGCAAAGCTTCGAGCAGAGTGACCTGCTTGCCAAGCTTGGACAGGACTGCAGCCGCTTCAAGCCCAATATAGCCACCGCCGATTACCACCGCGGTCCGCACCTGCGGCAACTCGGCCATGAGCGCGTCCACATCGGCTCGGGTGCGGACATAGTGGATGCCCGCCAATTCTGCCCCGGAGCAGGCAAGTCGGCGCGGGTCGCCGCCAGTTGCCCAGATCAATTCACCATAGGCCAGGTTCAAGCCATCAGCGCAGGTCAACTGACGCGCTTCGGCATCGACTGCCTCCACTTCGTGCCCCAACAGCAACTCCACCTGCTTTTCAGCCCAGTATTCTCGCGGGCGCAGATAGAGCCGCTCGAACGGCTTTTCCTGGGCCAGGTACTCCTTGGACAAGGGCGGCCGCTCATAAGGCGGCTCATTCTCGCGCCCAACAATCGCAATCGATCCGGCAAAACCTTGAGCCCGCAGTGCGATCGCGGCCTGGGCTCCGCCATGCCCGCCGCCGACAATCACGACATCAAAATACTGCATCTGGTTTCTGCCCGGCTGTTGGTTGGTAGTCCTAAGTTTGTGCGCTAACAAGAAAGGGTACCCCCCACAAGCTGCGCAATTCGAACCGGGGACACTGGCCCTCAATGGCATTTGCACGGGGACTCAGCGCTGCTAGAAGGACCTTGCGGGTCTGTTCAGTTAGGTGCCTTTCGAGGTAAGGGAGAACAGAAATGCCGCGCATTCTGCGCCTGATGGCGATCGTTTCGCCAACCATTTTGATCAGTGCCTGTGGCGGTGGAGCCGCACTCCAGCCGGATCGTTCGATCTTTAGCCTCGACAACAATTATCAGCGTTTTGGCTATACCATGCCAATTGAAGAGACCTTCGATCGCACCGTCACCGTGTTCAAGGATGCCGGTTACAAGCTAGACGTGATCGACCGGGCCACCGGCCAGATCAGTGGCCGCCGCGGGACGACCGGCGACAAGGGTGCAAGCACCGACAAAGATCTTAAGTTCTATGCGCTGGTTCTGCCTCGCAACGGCGGAAGCGAGCTTGGCATCAAAATTGTTCAGGTCATCAAAAGCGGAACGCTTGGCACTTCGAAAGCAGAGCTGATCGTCAACGATCCCAGTATGTATCAATATGCATTCCGCCGTGTCGAAACCGCGAACCCGGCACCGATTGCGCCAGCACGCCCCGCGACAGCGGGCACGAACGGGGAACTGCCGGCATCCTAACTGGCGCCAGCCCACGACTGTAAACACGCCATTCGAACTGCTTTGAGTAGTGGCGAGAGGGCGGACGGTGCCCCCCAGCCTCCGTCCGCCCCGGCGCTGCGAAAAGCGCGCCAAGTAGAGATCTAAATTGAATAGCTAGTTCAGGTGAAGCAACCCAAAATTTTATAACGCTTCGAATATTGCCAGATTAACAGGTATTTTTCTATATTTTTGGTGCTATTTTTATACTCTGTGATCTTTCACAGACCCTCTTTCGGGAAGAACTTGATTATGCAGAGTGGCAAGCCAGATCAGGTCAATCCAGGTAAGCATCGCTGAAGCAAAAAAGTGAAATGGCGG
>JACCDL010721959.1_pt1 | contig 51033 bp, 47 predicted proteins | sample 7441931 | NCBI WGS metagenome assembly JACCDL01 (sample SAMN15323437, study PRJNA562643) | freshwater metagenome | isolation source: river surface water | place: USA:Blue River Watershed | collected 2017-08-16
AATAGCAGCCGAGGTCGAGCGTATTTCGCTGATGGCGCTAGAGGAGCAGCCAGCCGCCTTCAACGCACTTCGCGAGCGACTGGAGAAGGCTCTGAACGACACCAACGAAGCCGAAACGGCCTAGGTAAAACTAGATGCGCCTTGACGTCTTGCTCGTTGAACGCGGGCTCGCCAGATCGCGCAAGCACGCGTGTGATCTTATCGATGCCGAGCGCGTCCTGCTCGGTGGCAAGGTTGCCCGTAAAGCCTCGGCTTCGCTCGAGCCGGATGCTCGCATCGAGATTCTCGATGCCCAAGACTACGTATCCCGGGCCGGCCACAAGCTTGCTAAGGCGCTCGACGCCTTCGGCGACATTCAAGTTCAAGGTACGTTGGCTTTGGACGTCGGAGCGAGTACCGGTGGCTTCACCGATGTGCTGCTTCGACGCGGAGCCGAGGAAGTAATTGCGCTCGACGTTGGTCACGATCAGCTGGTTCCCGAGTTGCGCGGCAACCCGCGCGTGCGGGTTGTCGAAGGTTTCAATGCTCGTGAACTATCGGTCGCCACGCTTGCCGAGGCCTCTGGCCTGACCGTCGAGCGTCTCGCGCAGCTTTCGCTCATCGTTGGCGATCTTTCGTTTATTTCCCTAACTCTCGTGCTGGAGCAGCTGGCTGCAGTCGGTCCGCAAGCGGACATGGTTCTGCTCATCAAGCCGCAATTTGAAGTCGGCAAGCAGTCGCTCCATGCCAGCGGAATTGTGAACGACTGGTCGCTGCGTGCCAAGGCTATTCGTCAGGTAATCGATTGCGCCGCCGAATTAGGCCTTGGAGTTCGTGGGTTAGTCAAGTCGGAGTTGCCTGGGACTCATGGCAACATCGAGTACGTCGTGTGGATAAGTGCTAAAGAGCCTTTGAATCGGTCAAAATGGAGTCAGCTAATCGATGACCTAGCCAAGGAGGGCAAGTGAGTCACGAAGACCGCCTGATCCTTCTGGTTTCACGCTCGAGAATCGATGAGGCCGCCCGCGACATTCGCTCTGCGGCCGCGCAACTCTTGGCCCATGGTCTCGTTCCCGTCATCACCGCCGAGGCCAGCGCGGATGCTGAACAGCTCGGTGGCACAGAGGCAGCCTTCGGCTTGGGCGAGGGCTCTTTCCGCGAACTCGACAAAGACTGCAAGCAAGGCGACATCGAGCTTGTATTGGTTCTCGGTGGGGACGGGTCTATCCTCAAGGCCGCCGAATTGGTTCGCGAATCCAACATCCCACTTCTCGGCATCAATCTAGGGCACGTCGGCTTTCTTGCCGAGGGCGAAAAGCACGAGATGGATGCCGTGCTCGGCCACATCGCCGCCCGCGAGTACACGGTGCAGGAGCGCATGGCGCTCGACGTGACGGTCCTCGAGAATGGCCGCAAGGTCTATTCGACCTGGGCCCTCAACGAGGCGACTGTGGAGAAGAGCGCTCGCGAGCGCATGCTTGAGGTTGTGCTCGAGGTTGAGGAGCACCCGCTATCGAGTTTTGGCTGCGATGGTGTCGTTGTTGCGACACCAACCGGCTCGACCGCCTATGCATTCTCGGCCGGTGGTCCAGTCGTCTGGCCGAACGTTGAGGCGATTCTGATGGTCCCACTCAGCGCGCATGCGCTGTTTGCGCGCCCGTTGGTCGTGAATCCCGAGGCGCTGCTTGCTGTCGAAGTATTGCGCCGCTCGGCTGGTTCGGGAGTGCTCTGGTGCGACGGCCGGCGAACCTTCGAGCTGGCCCCAGGCTCACGCGTCGAGGTGCGCAAGTCGGCTCAGGGCGTGAAGATTGTGCGTCTCGATAACTCGTCTTTCACCAATCGACTAGTCAATAAATTCTCACTTCCCGTCGCCGGATGGCGCGGCCCGGAGGCCTAATTGATCGAAGAGATTTCGATTCGAGATCTGGGCGTCATCGGTGATGCGAGGCTTGTTTTCTCGAAGGGTCTGACGGCCATCACAGGCGAAACCGGTGCCGGCAAGACCATGGTGCTCTCGGCTCTGGGGTTACTGCTCGGGCATCGCGCAAATGTTTCCACCGTGCGAATCGGTGCAGATCAGTCGTTTGTCGAGGGCCGCTGGTTCCTAGCGGATACCGGCGTCGGCGTCGGCGCTCGAGTAACTGGCATGCTCGAAGAAGCAGGAATTCCTGTTGAGGATGGCGAGCTCATTTTGAATCGCTCTGTTTCGGGAGAGGGTCGTTCGAAGGCCAGCGCTAACGGTCGCGCACTGCCCGTGGCTTCGATCACGGAACTTGGCGAGGAGTTAGTGGTCGTTCACGGCCAATCCGACCAGATTCGCTTGAAATCCGCCAAGGCTCAGCGCGAAGCGCTCGACTCGTTCGCGGGGGCGGTACTTGGGAATCAGCTGCGCGAGTACAAAGAAGCATTTGCGCAATTGGCGGCACTCCGTGCGCGGCACGCGAGCCTTGCAACTGGTTCGGCCGAGCGCACGAAACGTATCGAAGATCTGCGCGCTTGGATTGCCGAGCTCGAGAAGCTGGATGCCAAACCTGGCGAGCTTGATCGAGTCTCGCAACAGATCGAGAAGTTAGACAGCATCGAGGCTCTACGCCTAGCCGCGGGTGGAGCACATGAAGCCCTCTCGTCCTCTGGGTATGACGACACAAGGGATGCATCAGCGCTAGTCAGCGCCGCGCGAAAACTGTTGGAAGGTGCTATGTCGAGCGATTCCTCGCTTGAACCGCTTGCGGAACGCCTCCGAGAACTCGGCATGCAGCTGACAGATATCGCAGCCGACCTTGCCAGCTATTTGGCCGACTTAGAGTCGGATGCTGAAGCTTCTATCGAATGGCTTCAAGCACGCAAGGCTGCGCTGGTGGCTGCCGGACGCCAGCATCTCGCCGACCCAAACAGTCTTGACGAAAAGCTCGCCGAGCTTCATGCCGAACTGCTTCAAATCGATGACTCGGGCGACAGTTTGGCCGCCTTGACGGACGAGTTGGCGCGATTGGAAGCTGATTGTTGGTCGAAGGCGCGCGAGATATCCGTTGCCCGCAAGGCTACAGCTGCAACTCTCGAGCAGGAGGTGACGCTCGAACTCGCCGGTTTGGCAATGCCGAATGCTCGCCTCGTGGTTGAAATCGAGCAGGGTAACCAACTGACGGCAACTGGCATCGACGAGGTGACCCTCATGCTTGCCAGCTTCAGTGGAGCCCAGGCTCGGCCGATCGCAAAGGGTGCCAGCGGCGGAGAGCTGTCGAGAATCATGCTCGCACTCGAAGTGGTATTAGCCAAGGGAGTCGAGACTCCTACCTTCATTTTTGATGAAGTGGATGCCGGCGTGGGCGGCGAGGCCGCCATCGAGGTCGGCCGTCGACTTGCCCGCCTCGCTCAAAACGCTCAGGTAATCGTTGTTACCCACCTCGCGCAGGTCGCGGCTTTCGCCGATCGCCAACTGCGAGTGCTCAAAAGCCACGCGGGGGATGTGACTTCCAGTGACGTGGTGGCCCTCGAGGGAGAGCCTCGCATCGCTGAACTGGCGCGCATGATTAGCGGCATGGCCGATTCCGAGGCCGCTCGCAAAAACGCCCAAGAGCTCCTTGCGCTGGCGCGTCAAAGCGTCTAATCGACCCTCAGGATTTGGTAGGCTGGTATTCCATGGCAGACGCTTTGGATACTGGAAAAACCCGCCACATTTTTGTGACTGGTGGTGTGGTTTCGTCCCTCGGTAAGGGACTCACCGCCTCAAGTCTTGGCAACCTACTTCGCGCCCGTGGGCTCCACGTGGTCATGCAGAAACTCGACCCGTACCTGAACGTCGATCCGGGCACCATGAACCCGTTCCAGCACGGCGAAGTGTTCGTCACTGACGATGGTGCCGAGACCGATCTCGACATCGGCCACTACGAGCGCTTCCTCGACGTAAACCTGAGCCAGGCGGCTAACGTGACCACCGGCCAGATTTACTCGACCGTCATCGCGCGCGAGCGTCGCGGCGAGTACCTCGGCGACACCGTTCAGGTCATCCCGCACATCACCGACGAGATCAAGCGTCGTATGCGTCTTCAGGCTCACGAAACTCCTGCGCCTGACGTGATCATCACCGAAATCGGTGGCACCGTTGGTGACATCGAGTCGCAGCCGTTCCTCGAGGCTGCGCGCCAGGTTCGCCACGAGGTCGGTCGCGACAACGTGTTCTTCGTGCACGTTTCGCTCGTGCCATACATCGCCGCTTCGGGCGAACTAAAGACCAAGCCCACCCAGCACTCGGTCGCGACCCTGCGTTCGATTGGTATTCAGCCGGATGCCGTCGTGTTGCGCAGCGACCGCGAATTGCCGGACAGCATCAAGAACAAGATTGCGCTGATGTGCGACGTCGACAAGAGCGCCGTGATCAACGCGGCCGATGCCTCGAGCATCTACGACATCCCTAAGGTTCTCAACCGTCAGGGGCTGGACGCGTTCATCGTCAAGAAGCTTGGACTCGAGGCTGGTGAGGTCGCATGGGGTCCATGGGATCGCTTGCTTGAGGTCGTTCACAACCCGAAGCACCACGTAAACGTTGGCTTGGTCGGCAAGTACATCGACCTTCCCGACGCCTATCTTTCGGTCACCGAGGCCCTGCGCGCAGGTGGTTTTGCCAACGATGCAAAGGTTCACATCAAGTGGATCGCATCGGACAGCTGCGAAACCCCTGAGGGTGCCGAGGCGGCGATTGCCGGCCTCGACGCTATCTGCGTTCCGGGTGGATTCGGCGTTCGCGGCATCGAGGGCAAGCTTGGTGCGCTTCGCTACGCCCGCGAGAACCGCATCCCATCGCTCGGGCTGTGCCTCGGTTTGCAGTGCATGGTCATCGAGGCTGCTCGCAATCTAGCCGGCCTCGAAGGCGCCTCATCGACCGAGTTCGACCCAGAGGCCAAGTACCCGGTCATCGCGACCATGGCCGAGCAGGTCGACATCCTCGCTTCGGGCGACATGGGTGGCACGATGCGCCTTGGGCTTTACACCGCGAAGCTTCAGGAAGGGTCGATTGTCGCCGAGACCTATGGTGCGACTTCGGTTGAGGAGCGTCACCGTCACCGCTACGAGGTCAATAACTCATTCCGTGATCAGATCGCCGCTGCCGGCCTGGTGTTCTCGGGCACCTCGCCTGACGGCCACCTCGTCGAGTTTGTTGAATTGCCGCGTGAGGTTCACCCTTACTACGTTGCAACTCAGGCGCACCCAGAGTTCATGAGTCGCCCAAACAAGGCGCACCCGCTGTTCTCGGGCCTGGTCAAGGCTGCGATTGCTCGCTCAGAGTCGAACAAGCTGTTCACCGAAGACAATGCCTAAGGACCAAGCCGCATCGATGCCGATTCTCGAATCCGAGGTTGGTTTCGCGGGGCGCATCTGGAACGTCAAGCGCGAGAAGTTTGACTTCAATGGCGAGCCACTCGTGCGCGAATACGTCGACCACCCTGGCGCGGTCGCGATTGTTGCTCTGAACGAGCGCATGGAAGTCTTGCTGATTAAGCAGTATCGCCACCCGGTTGGCGCTTACCTTTGGGAGATCCCCGCGGGGCTGAAGGATGTTGAGGGCGAGTCGGAACTCGACGCCGCCCAGCGCGAGCTGTTCGAAGAAACTGGTTGGGTTGCGACCGCTTGGGAAGACCTAACCAGCTTCTACACCACACCTGGCGGCAACAGCGAAGAGATAACGATCTACCTCGCACGGGAACTCAGTTACCGCGGGCACAAGCTCGAACTCGAGGGCGAAGAGAAGGATCTCGAGGTCGCGTGGGTGCCTTTGCAGGACGCGGTTGAGAGCGTCTTGAAGAGCGACATGAAGAGCCCGAGCGCAGTTGTCGGGATTTTGGCGCTTGGCCTCTGGGTCGCATCTGGAGCCCTGCGCTAAGTGACCCTTCAGTCGTTGGTCGATGCGTACCTGCGGCATCTAGCCATTGAACGTGGCGTCGCCAAGAACACCCTCTCTGCATATAAGCGCGACCTTGCCCGCTACCTCGACTTTCTCGAGGATTCAGGGCGGTCGAATCCGCTTGAAATCACGCAACTCGATGTCTTGTCTTTCGCCGAACTGCTCTCGGTTAAGTTCGGGCTCACTGCGACTTCAACCGCGCGTGTTCTTGCAGCTGTGCGAGGTTTGCATCGCTTTTGGCTCCTCGAGGGGCTGGTCGAAACCGATGCTGCCAACCAGGTCAAACCACCCAAGACCCCCAAACGCCTTCCGAAGGCAATCTCGGTCGACCAGGTCATCCGGCTTCTCAATGCTGCCGGTCCGGCACCGGATGCCGAGACAGATGCGGCAAACGTCGTGCGCCTTCGAGATCGCGCGCTTTTGGAGCTGCTGTATGCAACCGGAGCTCGCATCAGCGAGATTGTCACACTGGACCTCGACGACTTGCTCGACCCGACACTGGTAAGGCTGTTCGGTAAAGGATCGAAGGAGCGCGTGGTTCCGGTTGGGCGCTATGCGCAGCAGGCGCTCGCCGCATACCTCACCCGTTGCCGGCCGGGACTCGTGGCCGCGGGCCGTGGCACGCCTGCTCTCTTTTTGAACCAGCGTGGCGGAAGGCTAACCAGACAGTCGGCCTGGAGCATCATGGCCGCGGCTGCTGAAGTCGCCGGACTCGAGGCACACGTCTCGCCGCACACGCTGAGGCACTCCTTTGCCACGCACTTGCTTGAGGGCGGCGCAGACGTGCGAGTGGTCCAAGAGCTGCTTGGGCACTCCTCGGTTGCGACTACACAGATTTACACGCTCGTGACCGTGGATGCGCTGCGCGAAATGTACGTCACTGCGCACCCGAGGGCTCGCCAGTAGGTAGGCTATTAGCAATCAACGACAGGGGAGGAAGCCATGGCTAAGACCGAAAAAGACACGCGCTTCCCAACGCCGAAACCGCTCTCGGAGCACGGCCCGGCACGCGTAATCGCAATGTGCAACCAGAAGGGTGGCGTTGGTAAGACCACGACCACTATCAACCTGGCTGCTTCCCTCGCAGAGTACGGCCGCAAGGTGCTGCTTATCGACTTCGACCCCCAGGGTGCACTAACCGCAGGCCTTGGTTTTCACACTCACGAGGGCAATACGATTTACGAGTTGATGAAGGGTGAAATCACCGACACTCGTTCGACGATTCTGCACACCAACGTCGCCAACCTAGACCTGATTCCGGCAAATATTGACCTTTCGGCGGCCGAGATGGAGCTAGTGAACGCAATTTCGCGCGAGCGCATTTTGGCCGGCCTGATCCGCCAGGTTGCCGACGACTACGACGTTGTGATCATTGACTGCCAGCCATCGCTCGGCCTACTAACTGTGAACGCTTTGACCGCGGCTCACGGTGTCATCATTCCACTGGCCACGGAATTCTTCGCGCTTCGCGGTGTTGCCATTCTCGAGGGCATCATCAATAAGGTTCGGGCGCTGCTCAACCCAACCCTCAACCTTGACGGCATCCTCGCCACAATGTACGACCCGCGCACTCTGCACTCGCATGAAGTGCTCGAGCGCGTACGTGAGCGCTACGGAGACAAACTTTTCAAGAGCGTCATCAGCCGCACCGTGAAGTTCCCGGATGCCACCGCATCGGGCCTTCCGATTACGGCGTTTGCGCCGAGCTCAACCGCAGCTGAGGCCTATCGCACCGTTGCGAGAGAGCTTGTCTCGCGTGGCTGCGCGCCATAATGCCGAAGTCGCCGAGGTAATTCCCGAGAAGAGCACTAGCTTCGAACTCAGCCTTGGCAACTTTGAAGGGCCATTCGACCTGCTGCTCACGCTGATCAGCAAGCACGAACTCGACATCACCCAGGTTTCTCTGTCTAAGGTGACCGATGAGTTCATCTCGTACCTGAAGGGCCTCGACGAGCAGGAAGAACTGGATCAAGCCAGCGAGTTCCTTGTCATCGCAGCGACGCTACTCGATCTAAAGATCGCCGGCCTCCTGCCTAAAGGCGAGGTTGTCGATGCCGAGGACGTCGCACTGCTCGAGGCGCGCGACCTGCTCTTCGCCAAGCTGCTGCAGTACAAGGCGTTCAAGGAAATCGCGGGATGGTTCTTTAATGGCTTTGCGGTCGAGTCGGCGCGTGTTCCGCGCGACGTGATGATGGAGGAGCGTTTCCGCGATGCCAAGCCGGAACTGGTTTGGACCCTGACACTGCCTGAATTTGGCCAGCTGGCCGAAGACACCCTGATGCCCAGGGCGATGCCGAGCGTCGGTCTGACGCACTTGCATGCACCGCGCGTGAGTATTAGAGAGCAGGCATACGAGGTCGCACAGGCTCTTCGGTCGTCGGGCAGCCTGACCTTCCGTGAACTGATCGCCTCGGTTCGCGACCGAGCCGTTGTGGTTGCGCGCTTCCTGTCAATCCTTGAGTTGTATCGCCTGCTCGCGATATCTTTCGAGCAGGACGCACCACTCGCCGATATCAAGCTCACCTGGCGCGCCGAAAACTTCGATGACAGCCAACTCGACAACCTTGGAGCAGAGTATGACAACTGATTCAACGCCTGCGGGTTCGCAGATTCTCGACTCGCACGCCGATAACCTGCGCGCGGCTATCGAGGCCATCTTGATGGTGGCGGATTCGCCTATCTCGCTCGTCGTGCTTGCCGGTTCGCTTGAGATCCCCGTTGCAGAGGTGCGCGATGCCATTCACTCGCTTCGCGATGACTACGACGGTGTCGGGGGCGGTACCGTCCGCGGTTTCGAACTACGCGAGGTGGGCGGCGGCTGGCGCATCTTTGTTCGCCAGAGCTTCGACTGGGCCGTGAAGCTGTTCGTCGCGAACGAAAACCCGACGAAGCTGAGTCAGGCAGCGCTCGAAACCCTCGCGGTGATCGCCTACAAGCAGCCAATCTCGCGAGGTCAGGTCGCATCGATTCGCGGTGTCAACGTTGATTCGGTGGTTCGCACGCTGCTTAGTCGCGGCCTCATCACCGAGATATACACCGACTCGGAGACCGGCGCCACGCACTTCGGCACCACGCCATTGCTGCTCGAACTTCTGGGCATCAACTCGCTCGACGAGCTGCCGCCTATCAGCCCATACCTGCCCGATCACACCGCAAACTTCGACGAGTAAAGAGTCATGAACGAAATCAATGAAGAGCCGGATGGCTCGAGCACCGAGATGCGTCTGCAGAAGGCTATGGCGCACGCCGGTGTCGCGTCTCGTCGCGTCTGCGAAGAGCTGATCCAAAAGGGTCGCGTCTACGTGAATGGCAAGGTCGTCAAGGAGCTCGGCAGTCGCGTCGATACCGCTGTCGACAAGGTCGAGGTCAACGGCATTCCGCTGCAGTTCGATACCTCTCGCGTCTACTTAGCTTTGAACAAGCCGCTAGGCGTGGTCAGTTCGATGGCCGATGAACAGGGGCGTGCCGACCTGAGCATGTTCGTCGCCGACTATGACCGGGTATTCAACGTCGGTCGCCTGGATGCCGAAACGACCGGCCTCCTGATTATGACCAACGACGGCGACCTCGCTCACAAGCTCGCGCACCCCAAGTTCGGCGTCACCAAGACCTATGTTGCTCGCGTTGCCGGAGTCGTGTCTCTGGCGACCATCCAGCTTCTGCTCGATGGGATCGAACTGGAAGACGGCGAGATCGCCGCCGACAAGGCCCACATCATCGATCACCGTGGCGACGAATCTCTTGTCGAGATTGTGTTGCACTCTGGTCGCAACCGCATCGTGCGTCGCATGTTCGAGGAGGTAGGTCACCCGGTGCGCGGTTTGGTGCGCAAGCAGTTCGGTCCGATCCACCTGGGAACACTTCGCCCCGGCGACATCCGTCAACTCAATAAAATGGAGATCGGCGCGCTCTTGAAGGCTGCCGAGGGCCGAAAGGCACGCACGCCTAGGCCTGAACAGGTCCGCAAGGGCAACGGCAAGCCGACTCCTCCGAAGTCAAAAACGAATCGACGGTAATCATGGCAATCAGGGCTATCCGAGGCGCAATTCAGCTCGACCAAGACGAGCGCGAGCACCTGCTCAAGTCGACTGCAGAGTTGATTTCGAAGACGCTGCACGCAAACGAGGTCGGTAACGACCAGCTCATCTCGATTTTCTTTACGGCCACGCCAGACATCACAAGCGAGTTTCCTGCCTTAGCGGCTCGCGAATTGGGGCTCGGCGATGTTCCCCTGATGTGCTTCGTCGAAATGAATGTTGCGCACGGCATGAAGCGAGTCATTCGCATCATGATTAATTTCGAAACCGACAAGCGGCGCTCAGAGATCCAGCACGTCTACCTGCGTGGCGCGACAGCACTGCGCTTGGATTTGGCTCAGTGAACGCCAGCCGCGTAGAGGGTCTTGTCCGAGTCGTGGGTGCCGGCCTGCTCGGCACATCTATCGGCCTAGCTCTTCGTGCGCGCGGCGTCGAGGTGGCCATCGAGGATGCCTCACCAGCTAACGAAAAACTCGCCATCGACTACGGAGCAGGCCGCCGCGCATTGGCCGGCGACGCGCCATCCCTGATCGTTGTATGTGTGCCACCGGATGTCACGGCTAGAGTCGTGGCGGCCGAATTGGTGGCGCACCCTCACGCGGTGGTCACCGACGTTGCCAGCGTCAAGGGCTCGATTCAGAAGGCGCTCGCCGAGCGAGGCATCGTTGCTGCCAATTATGTTGGTTCGCACCCGATGGCCGGCCGCGAACGCGGGGGAGCAATCTCGGGTCGTGCAGATCTGTTCATCAGCCGCCCGTGGATTATCTCTGCCTCGCCAGAGTCTGCATCGAGCGCCGTGCGAGCCGTCGAAAACCTTGCGCTTGAGCTGGGGGCAGCGCCAATCCACGTCGGAGCAGCTGAGCACGATCGCGCAGTGGCCTTGGTCTCGCACCTTCCTCAGCTGGTATCTAGCCTGCTGGCAGCACGTTTGGTCGAAGCCGACCCGGCAGATGTCGCCTTGGCTGGTCAAGGTCTGCGCGATACGACCAGAATCGCAGCAAGCGACCCCAAACTGTGGCTTCAGATACTCGAAGCTAACGCCGGTGACGTGGCTGCTGTTCTCTCGGCCTTCGCTCGCGACCTGAACGGCGTGGTGGCCGCTCTTTCAGACATCCAGGCTGCCGGCTCTCTAGCCACCCTCGGCAAAGCCCTGGAGGCTGGTAACCGGGGCGTCGAGCGCATACCTGGCAAGCACGGCGGCAAGCACACCGAGTACGCGCAACTAGTTGTGATGATCGAAGACAAACCGGGTGAACTTGGCCGTCTCTTCAATGAGGTTGGCGAGATTGGCGTGAACATCGAGGAGCTTAAGCTCGAACACTCGCCGAGCGCACAGGTTGGTCTTGTTGAGCTGTTTGTAATGCCTGCAGCAATCGGCAAGCTAACAGCAGAGCTCGAAGCCAGAGGCTGGAGGATTGCCGGATGACCGACATCGTCGCGATCGACGGCCCGGCTGGTTCGGGCAAGTCGAGCGTAAGCAAGCAGGTCTCGCGTGAGCTTGGCTTTGGCTACCTAGACACCGGTGCGGCCTACCGCGCCTTGGCCTGGGCGGTGTTGCAGGGAAAGTTTGATCTGGAGTCGTTGGCCGAAACCGACCTGGACGCGAACTTTGACTATCAGATCTCGCTCGATGCAGACGACTTCTGGGTTCGAGTTGGCGAAACCGATGTCACTTCGGCAATTCGCGACCAGCAAGTGGCCGAGTTTGTCTCTCAGGTCGCGCGCGTTCAGCCCGTCCGCGACTTCATGAAGCGACTCACACACCGGCTAGTTGCCGAGTCGGAGAGAGCCGGCGTCGTAGTCGAGGGGCGCGACATTACGACGGTCGTAGCACCGGATGCCAAAATTCGACTACTGCTAACCGCGAGTGAAGAGGTTAGACTTAAAAGACGCTCGGCGGAACTTAGTCCGCAGGCAGCAGCCGAAGTTCACAAGCAGGTATCGCAACGCGATCGAAGCGACTCGAAAGTCGTTGATTTTATGACTCCGGCCCCCGGTGTGACCTTGGTCGATTCGACTGACTTGAACTTTGTGCAAACCGTTGCTGCAGTGCGTGAATTGATTGAGCGGGCGCTAGGGCGCTAAGGGCTCGGTCGCGATTGGATTTGTGATGAGCAAGAAGAACGAAGACTTCGACGAGGTTGAGGTCACCTACACCTACGGGAACCCCGAGGAAGACTTCGTCGACGAAGACTTCGAAGAGGAAACCGAGGGTGAGGCGCTCGGCGAACTCGTAGAGGACGACACCGACTACGACTTCGACAGCGAAGAGTTCAAGAACCGCCTCGAGTCGCTGACCGAGGATGAGGAAGAGCAGCGCGCCCGCAGTCTTCGCGCCGGTCTCTCGGACTACGACCTTGACGACGAAGACCTCGAGATGCTCGAGGCAGGTTTTGGAACCGACGGTGAGTACAAGGTCCTGCCAGCGCTACCTGTGCTGGCAATCGTTGGTCGCCCAAACGTTGGCAAGTCGGCACTCGTAAACCGCATCCTTGGACGCCGCGAAGCGGTCGTCGAAGACAAGCCGGGTGTAACCCGCGACCGCGTTTCTTACAAAGCCGACTGGAATGGCCGCAAGTTCACCCTCGTCGACACCGGCGGCTGGGAACCAGACGCAAAGGGAATCGATAAGTCGGTAGCTCTTCAGTCTGAGGTAGCCATCGAACTGGCAGACGCCGTGCTCTTCGTGGTCGACGCCAACGTCGGCCCAACCGCAACCGACGAGCGGGTCGTAAAGCTACTTCGCGCCAGCAAGCGTCCGGTAATTCTGGTTGCAAACAAGGTCGACGATGCCCGCCAGGAGCCTGAGGCGGCGGCACTCTGGTCGCTGGGCCTCGGTGAGCCTTACCCTGTTTCGGCCCTTCACGGTCGAGGCGTTGCCGACATGCTCGATGCGGCGCTAGCAGTTCTGCCCGAGATATCGGCCGTCGCCAAGAACGAGATCGGTGGCCCGCGCCGCGTTGCCCTGATCGGCCGACCGAACGTCGGAAAGTCGTCGTTGCTTAATAAGGCGGTTGGTTCGGAGCGAGCCGTGGTCAATGACCTGGCTGGTACAACTCGCGACCCAATCGATGAACAGGTCGAACTGGGCGGCAAGGTCTGGCGATTCGTCGACACAGCTGGCATCCGCCGCCGCGTTCACCTGCAGCAAGGTGCAGACTTCTACGCTTCGCTTCGCACGGCTGCCGCTCTCGAGCGTGCCGAAGTTGCGGTTGTTCTGTTCGACGTCACCGAGAAGATTTCGGAAGCCGACATTCGCATCGTCGACATGGCCCTGGAGTCGGGCCGTGCCCTGATCCTAGCTTTCAACAAGTGGGATGAACTCGACGACGAACGTCGCCGCTACCTCGAGCGCGAGATCGAGCAGGACCTGGCACACGTCGACTGGGCACCGCGTGTCAACATTTCGGCTAAGACCGGTCGTCACCTCGAGAAATTGGTGCCGGCCCTCGAAGTTGCCCTTGACTCCTGGGACAAGCGCATTCCAACGGGCAAGCTAAACGCTTTCGTTCAAGAGCTCGCCATGGAGACGCCGCACCCGGTTCGTGGCGGCAAGCAGCCACGCATCCTGTTTGCCACACAGGCAAGCTCGCGCCCTCCGAAATTTGTACTCTTCACGACCGGGTTCCTCGAGCCTGGTTACCGCCGTTTCATCGCTCGCCGTCTGCGCGAGACCTACGGCTTCGAAGGAACTCCGATCGAAATTGGTATGCGCGTGCGCGAAAAGCGCAAGCGCACCTAAGGTTGGAGAACGGGCTGTAGCGCAGCTTGGTAGCGCACTTGTCTGGGGGACAAGGGGTCGCCGGTTCAAATCCGGTCAGCCCGACCGTACGATTGCCTTGAGCAGTCACAATTGGCACGAGGAGGTGGACGCACGATGAGTCTTTTGCGTCAGTGGGGAACCCTGCCAAACGTGCTATCGAGCATCCGTCTGGCACTCGTTCCGGTTTTCCTGCTGCTTTTGATGGCGGAACACTATGAAGTTGCTCTGATCGTGCTGGCCGTCGCCGGAATTACCGATTATCTCGATGGCTACTTCGCTCGCAGGCTGAACCAAATCACGCGTCTCGGTCAACTGCTCGACCCCGCCGCGGATCGCCTGTACATTTTTTCGACGCTCGTTGGGCTGTCGATCACCGGCCTGATTCCTTGGTGGTTGGCGGCTCTCATTATTTCTCGCGACTTGCTGCTGCTCGTCGGCTACCCGGTGCTCGCTACGCAGGGTTACGGACCGCTTCCGGTGCACTACCTCGGCAAGGCAGGCACGTTCGCATTGCTCTACGCTTTCCCGCTCTTGATGCTCGCAAAGGTGTGGTCCGGCGCCGAATTAGTCATCTTGCCAATCGCCTGGGCTTTCGCCTGGTGGGGCGTTGGTTTGTACTGGTGGGCAGGCTTCGTTTACCTGCACCAGGTTATCCAAATCGTGAAATTTGGCACTTCCAAAAACCAGTAGGCTAGGGATTCTAGAAGAAGGAACGTGACGATGTCAGCCGGGGAATTCGAGTCGCAGGGCGGGGCCGCAGAGGTCGAAACCACGCTCACTTTCGCGTCCGATCTGATCGCTGACAAGACCGCAGAACTTTCTGCCGATGAAGCCGCCGCAATCGCCGCATTGCCCGCCGGCTCGGCTCTCTTGGTTGTTATCAAAGGCCCGGATGACGGCGCACGATTCTTGCTTGACCAAGACCTAACCAGTGTCGGCCGTCACCCGAACGCAGATATTTTCCTCGACGACGTAACCGTTAGCCGTCGCCACTGTGAGTTCGAGCGCAAGGGTTCGAACTTCGTTCTGCGCGACCTCGGTTCGCTGAACGGAACCTACCGTGCGGGCCGCAACATCGACGTCGTGCAGCTAGTCGACGGCGACGAGGTGCAGATCGGCAAGTTCCGCATGACTTTCTTTGCTTCGCCTTCAGATCTGGGCGGTGCTAAGTAGTGAACGCAATGACCGCGATCTCGCTCGGCGACGCCCGCGAGGCCAAACTCCTGACTATCGGCAAGGTGCTCGCGCTACTCTCCCCTGAGTTCGAAGACATGACGGCCTCGAAGCTTCGTTTTCTCGAAGAGCAGGGGCTGATCAACCCTTACCGCACTGCCTCGAACTACCGCAAGTACAGCCAGGGCGATGTCGACCGCATTCGCATCATCCTCGAACTCCAGCGCGACAAGTACCTGCCACACAAGGTCATCCGTCAGTACCTGGAAGACCTGGACGCTGGCCGCCAGCCGACCCTGCCAGGCGAGAGCGCGGTCAACGCCGCGCACCTTCGACACGGCCGCAGCCGCAAGTTTTCGCAGATCGAGCTAATCGCCGAGACTGCAATCACCCACGAACTCCTGGGCCAAGCTCAGGAGGCGCAGCTGCTCAACTCTGAGCCCTTCGAACAGCGTGACGTGGAAATCGCTCGCTCGCTAGTTCAGCTCAACCAGCGTTTCGGCATCGCGCCGAGACACTTGCGCAGCCTCAAGGCGGCTGCCGATCGAGAGATTGGAATCCTTGAGGGAGTCATCGCTCCAGTGCTCCGAAAGAACGACACCGGCGCTCGTTCGCGCGCCGCAAACTACGCACAGGAGATCGAGAGTCTGTTCTCAAACATTCGAGGCGAGCTGCTCGGTGCCTTCCTGTCGAAGATCGACCAGTAATTCTCAAGAATTTGCAGCCCTTATTTTTGGGCTCGAACGACCCTCGAAGCCGCTCTGTGGAGCGGTTTTTTCATTTTGCTGGACATTGCGACACGCCGAGACTAAAGATTAACCAATCATCGTTAAAGCGACAGGCAAGAATTAAACCTGTACTTGAACGTTTAAGTTTCGATAGAGAGGGATGCGGCGATGGTTAATTCCGAACCGACGCTCGGCTTCGTGCCGACCGATCCCACCATCGAAGAGTACGCATCCGACATGTTGATCACCGAAGGGCTGCCATCGGTTGATCCTCGCAGTGGCTACCGTGGAACCTCAGCGGCGGCTGCGGCCGGCATCTCTTACCGTCAGCTCGACTACTGGGACCGTACCGGTTTGGTACAGCCAAGCGTTCGCCCGGCTGGCGGCTCGGGTTCGCAGCGCCTGTATGCATTCCGCGACATCCTCGTTCTAAAGCTCGTCAAACGTCTTCTGGACACCGGCGTATCGCTCCAACAGATTCGCATCGCCGTCGACCAACTCCGTGCAGCTGGGATCAATGACCTCGGTCGCATCACCCTGATGTCAGATGGCGCCCGTGTTTACCTTTGCACCACAGAGGACGAGGTCATCGACCTGCTGGCTCGTGGCCAGGGCGTATTCGGCATTGCCGTTGGCCGCGTCTTGCGCGAGGTCGAGGCGTCGCTGATCGACATGATTTCAAACCACATCGACGAGGTCGATGAACTGGCGGCACGCCGCCAGAACCGCGTCGCCGGTTAGTCGCCCGCGCGGCACCCACTCTCACACCTTTGCCCATAAGTGGCGCGCATTTAGCCTGACCGATTCGGTACGATTGGATGCAGCACGACGGAGTGTTTTGTTCGAACGCAAAACCTCAATTCTGGGGATTGTGCATCGTCAAGGCTCCGTCTTCGGTTGCCAAATATCGACTGTTCGCTTCAACCACCATGTAGGGATTGATGTTTAAGAAAATTCTGGTTGCCAACCGAGGTGAAATTGCCGTTCGCGCGATGCGCGCAGCCTACGAGTTAGGCGCCAAGACAGTCGCTGTTTTCCCTTATGAGGACCGCAACTCGACCCACCGACTCAAGGCCGACGAGGCCTACCAGATTGGTGTTGAGGGTCACCCGGTTCGCGCTTACCTCGATGTCTCCGAGATCATTCGCGTGGCAAAGGAATCCGGCGCCGACGCCATCTATCCCGGTTATGGCTTCCTCAGCGAAAACCCAGAGCTAGCAGCTGCCGCCGCTGCCAACGGCATCACTTTCATCGGTCCGACCAACGACGTCCTTGAGATGGCCGGCAACAAGGTCACCGCTAAGGACGCGGCGATTCGTGCTGGTGTGCCGGTGCTCAAGTCGACTCAGTCGAGCGCCGACGTTGACTCGCTGCTGGGCCAGGCTGACGCGATCGGCTTCCCGATCTTTGTGAAGGCTGTTGCCGGTGGTGGTGGCCGCGGAATGCGTCGAGTCGCCAAAAAGGAAGACCTGCGAGCTGCCCTGGTAGAGGCTTCGCGCGAGGCTGAGAGCGCGTTCGGTGATCCACGCGTGTTCCTCGAGCAGGCAGTGCTGCGCCCTCGTCACATCGAGGTGCAGATCCTTGCCGACAATCACGGCAACGTCTCGCACCTGTTCGAACGTGACTGCTCGATTCAGCGCCGCAACCAGAAGGTAGTCGAGATTGCTCCGGCGCCGCTCATCGACGAAGAGCTGCGCCAGACGCTGTACCGCGATGCCGTGGCTTTTGCGAAGGCAATCGGCTACCAGAACGCGGGTACCGTCGAGTTCCTGATCGACACAATCGGCGACAACGCCGGCAAGCACGTGTTCATCGAGATGAACCCACGCATCCAGGTTGAGCACACCGTTACCGAAGAGATTACCGACGTGGACTTGGTGCAGTCGCAGATGCGCATCGCGGCTGGAGCGACGCTGGGCGACCTCGGGCTGACCCAAGACAAGATCTCTATGCACGGCTTCGCGGTGCAGTGCCGAATCACCACCGAAGATCCTGCGCAGAACTTCCGCCCTGACACGGGCAAGATCACCACTTATCGCTCACCCGGCGGCGCAGGAATTCGCCTCGATGGCGGTACCGTTTCGACCGGCGCAGAGGTCAGCCCGCACTTCGACTCCATGCTGGTAAAGCTCGTCTCACGCGGACGCGACTTCCAGTCGGCAGTCATCCGCGCCAAGCGCGCTCTCGCCGAGTTCCGCATCCGTGGTGTTTCCACCAACATCGGCTTCCTGCAGGCTGTGCTGGCTGACGAGACATTCGCTAGCGGAGACCTCAGCACCTCGTTCATCGACGAGCGCCCATACCTTTTCCACGCCAAGCCTTCGGCCGACCGCGGAACCAAGATTCTTACCTGGCTTGCTGACGTCACCGTCAACCAGCCAAACGGTCCTCGCGCAGGACAGATTAGCCCGTCTACCAAGCTGCCGAAGCTAGACCTGACCGTGGAAGCCCCTGCTGGCTCGCGTCAGCGACTGCAGGCCCTCGGCCCATACGGTTTCGCAAAGGAACTTCGCGCTCAGCAGGCCGTCGCGGTCACTGAGACCACGTTCCGAGACGCACACCAGTCGCTGCTGGCCACGCGCGTTCGCGGTCGTGACCTAGTTCAGGTTGCGCCATACGTTGCTCGCCTGACCCCGCAGCTGCTCTCGGTTGAGGCCTGGGGCGGAGCGACCTACGACGTCGCACTGCGCTTCTTGGGTGAAGACCCTTGGCAGCGCCTCGAGGCTCTACGTGCCGGCATGCCAAATGTCTGTATCCAGATGCTGCTTCGCGGTCGTAACACGGTTGGATACACGCCGTACCCGACCGAGGTAACCGAGGCCTTCGTCAAGGAAGCAGCCGCGGCAGGCATCGACATCTTCCGAATCTTCGACGCGCTGAACGACATCGACCAGATGCTGCCGGCCATCAAGGCCGTTCTCGCCACCGAGACCGCGGTTGCTGAGGTTGCCCTGTGCTACACCGCCGACCTGCTGGATCCGAACGAAAAGCTCTACACGCTCGATTACTACCTCGGCCTCGCCGAGCAGATCGTTGCAGCGGGTGCCCACATCATCGCGATCAAGGACATGGCCGGCCTCCTGCGCCCTGCGGCTGCTGAGAAGCTCGTCAGCGCACTACGCGAACGTTTTGACCTTCCGGTTCACCTCCACACCCACGACACCGCTGGTGGCCAGCTGGCGACCCTGATGGCAGCGATCAACGTTGGAGTCGACGCTGTGGACGTTGCCAGTGCGCCGATGGCGGGAACCACCAGCCAGCCGAGCGCCTCGGCCCTCGTTGCTGCACTCGCTCACACCCCGCGCGACACCGGCATCAAGCTCGATGACGTATGCGCACTCGAGCCTTACTGGGAGGCCGTTCGAAACGTCTACCACCCATTCGAGTCGGGCCTGCCAGGCCCAACCGGACGCGTCTACAAGCACGAGATTCCGGGTGGTCAGCTGTCGAACCTGCGCCAGCAGGCCATCGCACTCGGTCTGGGTAACCAGTTCGAGAAGGTCGAAGACATGTATGCGGCAGCCAGTGAGCTGCTCGGCCGCCCGACCAAGGTGACGCCGTCGTCGAAGGTTGTCGGCGATTTGGCCCTCCACCTCGTGGCCGTCAATGCAGATCCGAAAGACTTCGCCGAGAACCCTCAGAACTACGACATCCCAGACTCTGTCATCGGATTCATGGCGGGCGAGCTCGGCGATTTGCCTGGCGGCTGGCCGGAACCATTCCGCAGCAAGGTGTTGGCTGGCAAGAACCCGAAGTTCGGCATCACTGCCGTATCGGAAGAAGACCTGGCCACGCTATCGAGCGACGACAAGGATCGTCGCCGAATGCTGCTCAACCGTCTGTTGTTCCCTGGTCCGACCAATGACTTTGTCAAGGCACGTGAGGCATACGGAAGCCTGGACGCGGTTGACACCGTCGACTACCTCTACGGTCTGGAACAGGGCCACGAGCACGTCGTCGAGATCGCGAAGGGCGTGCGCCTGTTCGTGGGTCTCGAAGCTATCGGTTCGCCCGACGCAAAGGGTTTCCGTACAGTCATGGCGACGCTGAACGGTCAACTGCGCCCGATCAACATTCGCGACCGCAAGATCGCTTCGGACGTACCTCAGGCCGAGAAGGCTGACGCCGCCAACCTTGGCCACGTCGCTGCTCCATTCAGCGGTGTCGTGACGCTACAGACCGTCGAGGGCGCTCACGTCGAGGTAGGCCAGGCTGTGGCAACGATCGAGGCCATGAAGATGGAAGCGACCATCACGGCTAATGTGACCGGCGTAGTTCGGCGTCTCGCAATCGCGAAGACCAGCCCTGTTGACGCCGGAGACCTACTGCTCGTAGTCGAAGCCGAGTAACCAACTCTCACGTTCGCGGGGCGCCTTCGGGTAGCCTCGCGTTCGTGCATTTGGGGGAGCGGGTTTCGGCACCCTCGGCTAAACTTGGCTGGTTGCAGATTGCGACGGCTTCACCCCATCAAAGGAGACCGAGTGGGTATTTGGGACAATCCAGAAGATCAGCAGCAGGACTTTCTAAGCCCTCGTCCGGCTGTTCCTCCAGTGAACCCGGTATCGCAGAACCCGATCACCTCGGGAATCCCGCTGGTTGGCGGCGCCGAGAGCAAGCCTGAGGTCGAAAAGGACTATGCGCTCGCCGAAGTAGCCGTCGACGCAGGCATCATCGACGTGACCCCATCGACATCGTCGATTCAGGTCGTCACCGAGGAGCAAATCCTCAACCGAGACCTGCAATCGACCGACACCGGTTCGATCGCGACCTTGCGCCGCAGCAACTACAGCCGTCGCGACAGTCTGCGTGGCGAGGCATTCGATCAGCCAGAGCCGGCGGCTATGCTCACAGCGGACCGTCTGCTCGACTCATCGGCAAAAAACCGCCCTGCTCCGGAGCGCGGCTTCCGTCGATTCATCTACTTCTTGAGCCTCAAGACCATCAACCTCGGCGACCCGCTGAAGGTTCGCGAGCGCAAGGCGATTGACGCTCGCATCGGCGCAAACCTCGATGGCGGAGCCAAGTTCGTGCCAGTGCTAACCCGCAAGGGAGGCGTTGGCAAGACCACGATCAGCACCCTGCTCGGCATGGCGCTCGCACTCGCGCGCGAAGACCGCATCATCGCGATCGACGCTAACCCAGACCGCGGCACCCTGGCCGAGCGCGTCAGCAAGTCGACACGCTTTACCGTTCGCGACGTGGTTAACCGTGCCGCCGCGATCGATGGCTTCACCGACTTCTCTTCGATGGTTTCGCGTGACGTAACCCGCCTCGATGTGCTGGCTTCGGACAGCGACCCGATGCTTTCGGAAGCCTTCGACGAGGGTGACTACAACGTCGTCGCCGACATGGCAGCTCGCTACTACTCGATCATCCTCACCGACTGCGGCACCGGCATCGTGCACTCGGTCATGCGTCCAACTCTGCAGCGCGCAAACGGCCTCGTAATCGTCTCTGGCGGTTCGGTCGATGAGGCCCGCCTCGCATCGGAGACCCTGACCTGGCTCGAGGCCAATGGCTACGGCGACTTGGTTAGAAACTCAATCGTCGCACTCAACACGGCTACGCCTGCGACCAACATCGTCAAGTTGGACGAGATCGAGCAGCACTTCAAGACTCGCGTCCGCCACGTCGTGCGCATCCCTTACGACCCAGCCCTTTCGGCCGGTTCGGTCATCAAGTTCAAGGAACTCAAGCAGGACACCCAGAACGCCGCGCGCGAGCTCGCCGCACTGGTTGTCGACTCGCTCAACGCTCCGCTTTAGACCGTCAAGGCTGGTCTTAGGTAGACATCGAATGGCTGTGCGCGAGATTCGCCTGTTCGGCGACCCAGTTCTGAAAACGGTTAGCGACCCGGTTCGCCAATTTGACGGCAAACTCAAGGCCCTTATCGACGACCTTCTCGACACCACCAAACTGCCCGGTCGTGCCGGTGTCGCGGCTCCGCAAATCGGCGTGAACCTGAGGGCTTTTAGCTACAACGTGCAAGGCGAAGTCGGTTACATCATTAATCCGGTGCTGATCGAAGCGTCGGGCGAGCGCCAGCTTGTGGACGAGGGCTGCCTCTCGGTGCCTGGACTCTGGCACAAGACGCCCCGCTACGAATTTGCGCGTGTGCGCGGCCAGAACCTAGCGGGGGATGAGATTGAACTCAGCGGTAGCGGGCTGATGGCCCAGATGCTCCAGCACGAGTGCGATCATCTGGACGGCTACGTCTACATCGATCGCCTCGAGGGCGATGAGCGGCGTGCGGCAATGAAGATTCTGCGCGCGACCGATTGGTTTATGCGCTAGTTAGCCGAAATGCTTCGGCGCAATGGCGCTCTGAGCGCCTAGTCGCGCTCTCCGCCAGTCATCGGAACCGAAGCGTATAGGTCATCAACGAGCGGCAGGTAGTCGCGCATCACGGCTTCACGCTTGATCTTGAGCGATGGCGTCAAGTGGCCGCTGTCTTCGGTAAGTTCGCGGTCGATAACGATGAACTTGCGAATGGATTCGGCCTTCGAGACGTTCTTGTTGACTCGATCGATGGCTACCTGGATCTCGGCGAGCACCTCTGGCTGCTTTGCGGCCTGTGCCATCGACATGGTCTTGTCGAGGCCCTTGTTGGCAAGCCAGAGCGGAAGCATTTCGCCGTCGAGGCTGATTATGGCCGCGATAAATGGGCGGTTGTCGCCGATCAGGACTGCTTGGCCGATGAGTGGGTTTGCGCGAAGCGGGTCTTCCATCGGGGCCGGAGCCACGTTCTTTCCAGCAGCGGTGACCAGGATTTCCTTCTTGCGGCCCGTGATGCTCAGGAAGCCCTCGTCGTCAAGCTCGCCGATGTCGCCGGTCTTGAACCATTCGCCCGAGAAAGCCTCTGCGGTCGCGGTTGGGTTGCGCCAGTAGCCGCGCATCACGTTGCTACCGCGCAGCCAGATCTCGCCGTCTTCGGCGATCTTGACGCCGCAGCCAGGCAGCAAGCGACCGACCTTGCCAATCTTGAGGCCGTTCGGGCGACCGATCATTGCCGGAGCGGTGGTCTCGGTTAGGCCGTAGCCCTCGAGCACGATTAGACCAATCGAGCGGTAGAAGTGTCCTAGGCGAGCGCCGAGCGGGCCACCACCCGAAATCGCGTACTTGACCTGGCCACCCATAGCTGCGCGCAGCTTCTTGTAGACGAGGGCGTCAAAGAGGCGGTACTGGATCTCGAGGCCAAGTGGCACGCGACCCGCGTCTAGCGCCTTTGAGTGTGCGATGGCGGTGTACGCCGCCTTGCGGAAGATCTTGCCCTTGCCTTCGCCCTCGGCCTTTTGCTCGGCCGAGTTGTAGACCTTCTCGAAAACGCGAGGAACGGCCAACAGGAAGGTTGGCTTGAAGCTCTGCATGGCCGGTCCGACGTTCTTGCTGTCTGGCTGATGGCCGATGCGAACACCCGCGTACGCCGCGAGAACCGAGATGAATCGAGCGAAGACGTGGGCCATCGGAAGGAAGAGCAGAGTGCTCGAACCAAGGCGAATGACGTCTGGCAGTTCGATGCACGCGTTCTTGGTGAGGTCAATGAATCCGCGGTGAAGTAACTCGCAACCCTTTGGGCGACCGGTGGTGCCAGAGGTGTAGATGATGGTTGCCAGGTCGTCGATCTTGGCCGACTTGCGGCGCTGCTCGAGTAGCTCGGAATCGACTTCGCGGCCAAGCTTGCTCAGTGCGTCGATCGAACCGCCTTCGATCTGCCAGACGGTGCGTACCATCGGGGTGGCAGTTTGAATCTCTTCGAAGCGGGCTTGGTGCTCGGCGTTTTCGACGAATAGGGCTACCGCATCGCTGTCGGAAAGAATCCATTCCATCTGGGCGGGTGCGCTGGTCTCGTAGATTGGCACGCTGATTGCGCCTACCCACCAGAGAGCAAAGTCGATCAGGGCCCATTCATAGCGAGTGCGGCTCATAATCGCAACGGCCTGCCCAGGCTGCACGCCGGCTGCGATGAAACCCTTGGCCAGTTTGACTACCTGATCGTGGAATTCAGCAGCCTTAACGTCTTTCCAGGTGCCGTCGCCCTGATCGATTGAGTACAGGGCCTGCTCTGGCGTCTCGTTGATGCGGTGCAGCAATAGGTCTGTGATGTTTTCGGATGCGTCCGATTCGACGTGCTTTGGGATGTCGTATGCCTGCATTGACTCGATTTCCGTTCTCATCCGGGTTTGGGCGCTGGAGCACCTTGCGTTTACTTTACTGGGCGGGCCGCGGCAAATGGGTAAACTTGAAGCCTTGGGCGTCAAGCGTTATCTCGACGTTTTTTTACCAGCGATTAGGGGCACTATGCACGCGATTGGAATCGACATTGGCGGCACCAAAATCGCCGGTGCTCTGGTTGACGAAGACGGCTCGATCGTGCGCGAGCTTCGTGTCCCGACCCCAGCGCAAGACACTCAGGCATTGACCCGCGCGGTCGCCGATCTGATCAATCAACTTGCCGAGGGCGAAGAAGTCTCGGGCGTAGGCATTGCCGCGGCCGGCTTTATCGACGCCGACCAAGCAAACATCGTCTACGCACCGAATTTGAGTTGGCGCAACGAGCCATTCAAAGCCAACGTCGAGGCACTGATCGACTTGCCGGTCATCCTAGAAAACGACGCAAACGCCGCCGGCTGGGCCGAATATCGCTTTGGCGCCGGCAAGGGCTACAAACACATGGTCATGCTGACCATCGGTACTGGCGTGGGCGGTGCCGTCATCGTCGATTCGCACATGCTGCGCGGCGGCTTCGGTATCGCAGGCGAACTCGGACACATCCGTATGGTTCCCGACGGCGTTCTCTGCGGCTGCGGGCAGCACGGCTGCCTCGAATCGTACGGCTCTGGCTCGGCGCTGCTGCGCTCGGCCCGCGAGCTGGCCGCTTCTGGCGACCCGCTTGGCGCGCGACTTCGTGAACTCGAAGTCGAGAACGGCCAGCTAACTGGCACGGAGGTCTATGCGGCGATCGTCGAGCGCGACCCGGGTGCGCTACAAATTCTGCGCGAGCTTGGAACGTGGATTGGTCAGGCCATCGGTTCGCTTGTTGCTGTCCTAGACCCAGAGATTGTCGTGATCGGTGGGGGAGTGAGTGCTGCAGGGGACCTGCTTCTCGACCCAATCCGCGAAGCTTATTTAGCCCACCTGCCAGCCCGTGGTTTCCGCCCGGAGCTCAAGATCGTTGCAGCCGAGTTCGTCAACGACGCTGGCGTAGTCGGGGCCGCCGACCTAGTGCGCAACGCCAAGCGCTAAACTGGTCGTTCAATTGCCTCGCGGAAGGCACATGGAACAGAGAAGGTAGGGAGTGAAATGGCTTATTTCATCCTGAAGACCTTCGTGCTTGGCCCATTGCTGAAGCTACTGTTCCGTCCTTGGGTTCGCGGCATGGAGAACATCCCTTCATCGGGTGCCGCCATCCTGGCCTCAAACCACCTTTCGTTCTCGGACTCGATTTTTCTGCCGCTCCAGGTTCGACGCCCGGTCGTGTTCCTTGCCAAGAGCGAGTACTTCACCGGCAAAGGCATCAAGGGTGCTCTGGTGCGATGGTTCTTCAAGTCGACCGGCCAGTTGCCAATCGACCGTTCGGGTGGCAAGGCCTCCGAGGCTTCGCTAAACACCGGTCTTGGCGTGCTGTCGCAGGGACTCCTGCTCGGTATCTACCCTGAGGGCACGCGCTCGCCGGATGGAAGACTTTACCGAGGCCGTACCGGCATCGCACGCATGGTGCTAGAGGCTCGCGTGCCAGTGATTCCTGTGGCAATGATCGACACCGAAAAGGTGCAGCCAATTGGCAAGCGCCTTCCGCGCATTCGTCGCGTTGGCATCGTGATTGGTGAACCGTTGGACTTCTCGCGCTTCGAGGGCATGGAGGGCGACCGCGTCGTACTGCGTGCAGTCACCGACGAGATCATGTACGAACTGAAGCAGCTCAGTGGTCAGGAATACGTTGACCTATACGCTTCATCGGTCAAGGAAAAGCGCGCCAAGCTGGCACGCGCCTAGGGGCAGAGGGAACAAATGGCAAGTAGAAACGAACCTTTCGTTGCGGCGGATCCGGCTGTGTTGGCTGGTCTCGATCACTATCTGACCCTGCCGATTAAGCAGCAGCCAACCTGGACCGATGCCGCAGAGGTCGCCTCGGTGCGCCAGCAGCTGGCCGCGCTGCCTCCGCTGGTGTTCGCGGGTGAGGTTGACATCCTGCGCGACCGCCTGGCTCAGGCCGCGAGCGGCAATGCTTTCCTGCTTCAGGGCGGCGACTGCGCCGAAACCTTCGCTGATGCAACTGCCGACCGCATCCGCAACCGCGTAAAGACGCTGCTGCAGATGGCCGTCGTGCTGACCTACGGCGCATCGCTGCCGGTTATCAAGATGGGACGCATGGCGGGCCAGTTCGCCAAGCCTCGCTCTTCTGACACCGAGACCCGTGGCGACGTGACTCTGCCGGCGTACCGCGGCGACATCGTCAACGGCTACGACTTCACTCCAGAGTCTCGAGCGACGAACCCTCAGCGCATGCTGCAGGCATACAACACCTCGGCGTCTACGCTCAACCTGATCCGCGCCTTTACCCAGGGTGGCTTTGCCGATTTGCGTTCGGTGCACGAGTGGAACCGCGGATTCGCCGACAACCCAGCCAACAACCGCTACAAGGCACTCGCAGACGAGATCGACCGCGCAGTGCGCTTCATGGATGCCTGTGGCGCCGACTTCGACGCGCTACGCACCACTGAGTTCTACGTGAGTCACGAGGGTCTGCTGCTCGACTACGAGCGCCCTATGACCCGAATCGATTCGCGCACCGGCACCCCATACATCACCTCGGGTCACTTCATCTGGATCGGTGAGCGCACGCGTCAGATGGACCACGCGCACGTCGACTACCTGTCGCGCGTTCGTAACCCAATCGGCGTCAAGCTTGGCCCGACCACGAGCGTCGAAGACACCCTCGAGCTCATCGAGCGCCTCGACCCGAACCGTGAGCCTGGTCGCCTGACCTTCATCACCCGCATGGGTGCCGGCAAGATCCGCGAGGAACTGCCGAAGCTGGTTGAGGCCGTTCGCGACGCCGAGGCAAAGCCGCTGTGGATCACCGACCCGATGCACGGCAACGGCATCACGACCAAGAACGGCTACAAGTCACGTCGCTTTGACGATGTCATGGACGAAGTTCGCGGCTTCTTTGAAGTGCACCAGGCAGCCGGTACCTTCCCCGGCGGCGTACACGTCGAACTTACTGGTGACGACGTTGCCGAGTGCCTGGGCGGTTCAGAGAACATCGACGAGGCTTCGCTCGAGGAACGCTACGAGACCCTGTGCGACCCACGTCTGAACCACATGCAGTCGCTCGAGCTCGCCTTCTTGGTAGCTGAGTCGCTCGCGGCTCGTAACCAGCGCTAGGACTCGTTCTGCGGCCTTACTTGGCCGTGATGGTTACCGTGGTTGTCGTAACGTCGATGCGCGTTCCTGCGCTAGCGGACGAGAACTTCACCTTTACGATGCCCCAGTTTGCCTGCAGGGCCGAGGTATTCACGGTGACGCGAATGCCGAGCGATTCAAGCAACGTCTTCGCGGCAAGAATCGTTTCTCCGACAACCTTTGGCATAGTGACCATGCTTGATCCCTTGGATACGACAAGAGTTGCGCTCGAGCCCTTGCCGATCGGCTGACCCTGGGCGGTCTGGATGGTGATTACCTTGCCCTTGGCTACGTTCTCGCTGTACTGCTCGCTGGTTTCGGTGACGACTAGCCCGGCCGCTTCGAGAGCCGTCTTGGCCAAAGCGGCGTCCATACCCGAGACAATCGGAATCGGACCAAGCGAGATTTTCAGGTCGATCTTGGTGCCATCGAGGATTACCGAGCCGTCTTTGCCGGTGTAGTCATAAACCGTGCCCAGTGGAGCCGCATCGAACCAGCTCGAGATTGCACCGCGCTCCATGCCGCTTTTCACAAGAGTTGCCGTCGCATCGACCAGGTTCTGCCCTGTTAGCTCTGGGACACGCAGCTGCTTTGGCCCAAGCGATACGAACAATTTGACCGCGCCAAAGGCAAGCTGCCCCGCCGCTGGTTCGGTGCGGATGACGGCACCCGCCGCAACATCACGGTCATTAACAGTGCTCACCTGATACTCGAGGTGAATCGCCTGAAGGGTGGACTCGGCCGAGGCCTGCTGCTGGCCAGCTAGAACGGGTACCGTCTTGAGCGCGCCCGGCCCTGAAGAGAAGAACCAGCCCACGCCGCTGCCAAGCAACACCAGGACCGCGCTGAGTGCGAGCAGTTTCGCGGCGATTCCGCGTTTCTCGAGGCGCTCGAGCGGGTGCAGTTCCTCTGGGTTTTCGGGGTCGAAATCGATGCGCTCAGTGGCCGATCCGCTGATGCGTTCGGTTGCGCCTGCAGGCGCGATAAATGACGGCAGCTCACCGTCGAGGCGAGTCGTAGCATTCGCGTAGGTTGGCGCAGGCTCGAACGAGTTGAGGTCCGTCGCGGCCACGCGTTCAGTCGCCGCGATTCGGGCAGTTGCCGCGAGGTCGGTGGACTTGGTGAGCTGTCCAGAATTGTGTAGCTCGTTGCGGGCGCGCGAAACGACCTGGAGGAGTTCGCCGGCATCGACCGGGCGATGGGCAGCCTCGCGAGCCGTCGCCCAGAGGACGAGCTCGTCAATGAGTGGCGGAACCGATGGATTCACCGTCGAAGGCGCGGGAACTGCCGAATTGGCATGCTGGTAAGCAACCTGCATGGCCGCCTCACCTGTGAAAGGTTGCTTGCCGGTGACCAACTCGAACAGCAGGACTCCGGCGGCGTAGACGTCGCTGCGAGCGTCGGCCGAACCGCGCAGAACTAGCTCTGGGGAGACGTAGGCGACCGTACCGATTAGCGACTCGGTTGCCGTGCGCTGATCGACCTCGCGCGCCAGCCCCCAGTCGCTGAGCTTGATTCGACCGTCGTTGGATAGCAGAACGTTTTCTGGCTTGAGGTCGCGGTGCAGAATGCCGGCCGAATGCGCCGATGAGAGCCCGGCAAGAACCGGCTCGAACAATTCGAGAGCGCGTTCGGCGCTAAGGGCACCGAATTTGTCGATGACATCGCGCAGGGTGATGCCCGGCACGTATTCCATGGCAAGCCAGGCGTGCTCGCCATCCTGCCCCTGGTCGAAAACGTTGACCAGGTTCGCGTGGGTCAGTCGAGCGGCGATCTTTGCCTCGGCCACGAAGCGTGTGCGGGCCGAATCGTCTAAGTGAGGGTGAACAACCTTGACGGCGACCTCACGGTCGAGGCGGGTATCGAGGGCAACATAAACCGCGGCCATGCCGCCGTTGGCGACGAGGCGACGGATCTGGTAGCGGCCACCCAGGGTTTGGCCAGTCAAGTTGCTCATGCTTGAAATATCGTGCCATGACAAGCGGGCGGCTCACATTAGGCGCGGTCGTGTGGCAATCTGTATTCCGTGAATAACGCGCTTGCCCAAGTAACCGAATGGATCACCGTTCCCGATGCCGCGGAACTATTGAATGTGCCGCTAGGCAAGGTGCATCGCCTGATCGAGGAAAACGAGTTGTTCGTGATCCGCATCGACGGCGTGAAGAAAATGCCGGCCGAGATCATCGTTGATGGTGAACCGCTCGCCAGCCTAAAGGGCACTCTCTCGGTGCTCATCGATTCGGGTTTCAGCCTCGAAGGCGCAATCGATTGGCTTTACGAGCCGGACGAAACATTGCCCGGCACGCCTATGCAGGCTCTAATCGAGGGTCGCAAAACCGAGATTCGTCGCCGCGCCCAAGCGCTTGCTTTCTAGCTCTCGCGGTCGATTACCTTTTTGGCCAACTGCTCTAGGGCGGCTAGCGCCGACGGCTCGAGCTCTATTTGGTGCAGCACCTCGAGGCTCTGAGCGCCAAGTTCTTCAATCATGAGCTGAGTCTTGCCTAGCGCGCCAGAATCCGCGATGGTCTGCTGAAGGTGTGAGATCTGAGCCTCAGTCAGGTCGCGCTCCGCAAGCAAGTCGTCGAACAGTTGTGCCACCGAGGTTGGCAGGCTTTCGCGGGTTAGGGCCACAAGTACGGTTCGCTTGCCCTCGCGGAGGTCGTCACCGACGGGCTTGCCGGTTTTTTCGGCCGCCCCAAAGACACCCAGGACATCGTCTCGGAGTTGGAATGCAAGACCCAGGGGGATGGCAAACGTTGACAGTGAGTACAGCAGGGCATCGGATGCCCCCGCAAAGGCTGCGCCGATCAGCAACGGTGCCTCAACCGAGTACTTAGCGGTCTTGTAGAGCATGACGCGATTTGCTCGGCCGACCGCCTCGTGCCGGGCCCGCGTTGGGCCTGCGTTTTCTTCGGCAACATCCAGGAATTGACCTGCCATAACCTCGGTCTGCATTTTGTTGAACTCGAGTCTTGCCGCGCGCCGCGCTTGCGGGTCGGGGCAATTCTCGAGGGCAGCGGCGAACATCTCGCCGGCCCAGGCCAACATCATGTCGCCAACCAGAACCGAACCGGCCTGGCCGAAGCGCTCGGCCGAGCCTGCCCAGGCATTCTTGGCGTGCGCCGACTCGAAGCGCTTGTGCATTGCCGGTTCTCCGCGACGGGTATCGGAACGATCGAGCAGGTCGTCATGCACTAGGGCCGCTGCGTGGAACATCTCGAGTGCCGCGCAAATCTGGATCATGCCACGCGTGGCATCATCCTGCTGTTGCATCGAGAGACTCGAGCGGTCGACTGTGCCGGCCCAGGCTAAGAATGCGAACTGACCTCTAAAGCGCTTGCCGCCCTGTAAGAGTGCCGCAACATAGTCGGGGATGGTGCTGAGGTCGTCTGAGATTTCGGCGAATGTGGAGCGCACGCCCGAGCAAAACGAGTCAAGCTCCTGTTGGATTTCACGCAGAAGCGTGGCGCTGTCGATCACGCGACTTAGCCTAACCGCGCACGAAGGCTTAACATGGGACTAAACCAGTCGGAGGTGAACGTGGCACTGTCAGAACGTGAACGCAAATTGCTCGAGGAACTCGAGCGGGGTCTCTATGAGTCCGATTCATCATTCGCGGCCAAGATGGGCGGCTCACAGGCCAAATTGGCAGCCGGGCGCGCCTCATCGCCCAAGCGCATCGTTGGCGGAGCGGCGCTGGTTTTGATCGGGCTCAGCGTGATTCTCGCGGCGCTCATCATGAAATATCCAGCGTTCGCCGTGGTTGGCTTCGGCTTCATGGTGTTCGGCCTTTCGCTTGCGACCGGGCAGTTTGGGCGACTGGCCAAGAAGGCAAAGGGACTCGACGCAGGCAAGCGAAACGTGCGAGCCAAGGCGAAGAACTCAGCGACCGGCCTTGGCGGCATCCAGGCGAAGTTCGAAGAACGCTGGGATCGCCGCGAAGGCCAATAACTCCACTCTCATCCACTAAAAGCATCGAGGCTCGTTTTCGGGCCTCGATTTTGCATTTTCCAGCCAAATCGGCGGCAAATTTCGTGCAAATTGCCCCCAAAGCCGGCTAATTGCTCCACCACGCTCCACCGCCGTTATATGCCTGTGATTTATTGACTTTTCGCGACACGCCGTGTCGAAAAAACTTCCAAAAATAGTGGCATTGTGGCGAAAAGTGGAGTAAAGTGGAGGAACAGGGTATAGATGTCGAGAAAGGGGAGGACATGCAGCCGTTGGCATTGCTCGGATCGCACACTCTCAAGCTCGACGAGAAGGGCCGCTTCATAATCCCTTCGAAGCTCCGTGATTCCTTTGCCGGTGGCCTCGTGATCACTAAGGGCCAGGAAAAGTGCCTGTATGTATTCAGCGTCGAAGAATTCAACTCGCTGTTCGAGAAGCTTCGTCAGGCTCCACTCAGCAACGCCAACTCGCGAGAGTACCTGCGCGTGTTTCTTGCTGGTGCAAGTCAGGACCAGCCGGACAAGCAGAACCGCGTCAACATTCCTTCGGCCCTGCGCGACTGGGCGAACCTCGACAAAGACCTAGTAATCAACGGCGCTGGCAACCACGCCGAGATTTGGAACCAGGCTGACTGGATCGAATACGAGCAAAAGGCAGCCGAAAACTTCTCCAGCATTCAGGAGGAGGTGATTCCGGGACTCTTCTAACCTGCGGTTAGGTCTCCACCCATTCATTTGACTCTGACACTCTTCCCCGATGTCAGATGCGGCTAAGAAAACCAAGCTCTTGGCGAATGAGTGGGGGTCTAGCGGCAGGTAACCACCGGAACCAAATGGCAAAGGCGCAAATCGACAAGCAGGTCCACGAACTGCACGCACCGGTGACCCTTGAGCGCTGCATCGAGCTGCTCGGTCCGGCACTGAGCGTTGATGGGGCAGTACTTGTTGACGGCACCCTCGGCCTCGGCGGTCACAGCGAGGCATTCCTGGAGCGCTTCCCCCACCTCACCTTGGTTGGCATCGACCGCGACACCAACGCGCTTCGCCTCGCGGGGGAGCGTCTGGCTCGCTTCGAGAACCGCATCCACCTGGTTCACGCCGTCTACGACGAGATCCTTGAGGTGCTCGATGGCCTGGGCATTCGTTCGGTCCAGGGAATCCTGCTCGACCTCGGCGTCTCATCTATGCAGCTCGACGAAGCCGACCGCGGATTCGCATACTCTTACGAGGCTCCGCTCGACATGCGCATGGACGCGACTCGCGGAATGACCGCAGCCGACGTCGTCAATGAATACGACGAGCGCGATCTTGCTCGCATCTTCAAGGAATACGGCGAGGAGCGCTACGCCAAGGGCGTTGCCCGTGCAATCGTCGAGGCTCGCAAGGCCGCCCCGCTGACCACCAGCACCGAGTTAAGTGGGCTCATCGCCAAGGTCATCCCATTCATCCCTGGCAAGAGCCACGGCCACCCAGCCAAGCGCGTCTTCCAGGCGCTGCGCATCGAGGTCAACGGCGAACTCGAAGTGCTTGCCGACACCATGCCGGCATCGATCGAGGCCCTTGCTCTCGGCGGACGCATTGTTGTCTTGTCGTACCACTCGTTGGAAGACCGAATCGTCAAGCAGGCCTTTGCCGCCGCTTCGACCAGTTCGGCTCCAATCGACCTGCCAATCGAGTTGCCGGAGCACGCTCCGGTGCTCAAGTTGATCGTCAAGGGTGCCGAGTCGGCAACCGACGCAGAAATCGCAGTAAACCCAAGAGCAGCATCGGTGCGACTCCGTGCAGCCGAGAAAATCCGGAGCGCAGCATGAGTGCCATTCGTCTAACCCAGCCAACACGCAGCCAGCAGCAGGGCTTGCGAGCTATAACCGGCGGCAAGCTCGCAGCGATGATGGGCACCGGCACAAAGTCGAAGTCGCGCATCGTCTTCGTCCTGACCATCCTTGGCGGCCTTATGGCCATCCAGATTCTTCAACTGGCGCTCAGCGTTGGTGTCACCGACGCAACTTACGCTCTGGCCGACTTGAAGAAGGAGCGCGACCAGCTTGTCATGCAGCAAGAAATCTTGGCTGAAGAGGTCGACTCGCTCGCTTCGAACCAGAATCTCGCGAACACCGCACAGAAGATGGGGATGGTTTCCAACGCAAATCCTGTCTTCCTTCGTCTAAGCGACCAGCGCGTGTTTGGCAAGCCAAAGGCCGCACTCAACGCCGACAACCGCCTGTCGCGCAACCTAATTCCTTCGGCGACGCTTACCGTGACCAGCAACCTGGTCGACGAAGCAACCACCGCAGAGGCACAGGCAAGTGCTCTGCTGCCTGCTGGCTCGCTGACTCTGGTTCCTGTCACGACGGCCCCTGTCACCACCTCGGCCAAGGCTGCTGCTCCTGGCGCTGGTTCGCTGACCCTGGTGCCTTCGACCAAGACCGCAAATACCGTTGCGACCACGGCGACCGGTTCACTTCCGGTTCAGGTCAACCACTAGCATCAACTGCGATTCGAGCGCTAAATGAATCAGCAGAGACCACCCGGCTTCCTAGCCGCAGTATTCGCGTCGCTGCTGCGCACGGTTTACTACAAGCCGGCTAACACCAGCAAACGACTAGCGCTGTTCCGCATGGGAATCATCGGTATTACGGTCGTTTTTGCCTTCCAGCTCGTAAAGATTCAGGGATTCGACGCCGAGCGTTTGAATGCCGAGAGCCTCGACCGACGATCGGTAGATCGCACAATCTCGGCCCTTCGCGGCACAATCTATGACGACAGCGGCGAGGTGCTGGCCAAGTCGGTCTATCAGTACAACATCACCGCTATTCCTCGAAACGTCGGTGTCAGCTTCACGCGCACGAACCCGGATGGCTCCAAAGTCACGGTGACCAAGGAACAAGCGGTAAACCAGCTTGCCACCGTGTTGCAGATGGACCCTGCTGAGATCCTGCAGAAGATCACGGGAACGAGCCTTTATGCCTTGGTCGCTAAGCGCGTCGATACCTCGGTATACCAGCAGGTAGTCGACCTGCACATTCCTTGGCTAAGCAGCGAACGCCTCGTCGGGCGCGTCTACCCTAATGGCGCGGTAGCCGGGGCTCTGCTCGGCTGGGTCAACCAAGACGGTGTTGCATCTGCCGGCGTGGAGCGTCAGATGGATGAGTGCCTTGCCGGTGTCGATGGCAAAGAGAGTTACGAAAAGGGCCAGGACGGTATCCGAATTCCTAGCTCAGCGATCATTACGCAGAAGGCGCAGAACGGTCGCGATGTTGTGCTCACCATCAACCGCGATTTGCAGTATTACACCCAGCAGGTTGTCACTGCGCAAACCAACACCCTGAAGGCCGACTGGGGCACGGCCGTCGTAATCGAGGTCGCCACGGGAAAGATTTTGGCTGCCGCCGAAGCTCCGACCATGGATCCGAATGACTACGGTGCCGCAACCGAGGCAGACCGTCACGCCCGCGTCTTCGAGACCGCGTTCGAGCCGGGTTCGGTCATCAAGACTGTGACTGCGGCAACGCTGGTCGATCAGGGCTTGGCAACGCCTTCCACGCAGGTCGTCGCGCCTTTCGGTATGACCCTGCCAAATTCTGGCGGTTACAAGGTGACCGACAGCCACTTCCACGGTAACGACAAGCTGACCCTTGCCGGTGTCCTTCGCGACTCATCGAACACGGGCATCATGAAGCTCGGCGTCAAAGCCCCGCTGTCGACTCGCTACAACTACCTTGAAAAGTTCGGCCTTGGGTCCAAGCCGGGAACCGGATTCCCTGGCGAGTCATCTGGTCTGCTGCCAATCCTGGAGAGCTGGGATGGCGTGAAGAAGTACGTTTCGATGTTCGGTCAGGGCATCGCCCAGACCCCGCTGCAGACGGCCATGATGTATCAGACCATTGCTAACAACGGCGTTCGTCTGCACCCTCGCCTGGTCGAGGGTTGCATGGACGACTCGGGCAACCTGGTCGAGTTGCCCATTAAGCCAGGCGTCACCGTAGTTTCGCCCGCAGCAGCGCGCAGCACGGTAGACATGCTCGAAAAGGTTGTTGAGCAAGGTGGCATCGGAAAGACAGCGGACGTGCCGGGCTACCGCGTTGGCGGTAAGACGGGTACGGCTCAGATCATCGACCCAAACACCGGCCGTTACGGAGGCCTGCACGCTATTTCGTTCATCGGCATGGCCCCAGCGGAGAATCCGAAGTACGTGGTCGCGGTGACCTTCTTCAAGTCGCGCACCAAGAGCAACTCCATAGGTGCGACGCCAGCCTTCAAGTCGATTATGGAGCAGGTATTGCGAACGTATCGCGTGCCACCATCGACCACGAAGTCGGCCAACATCCCCACGACTTGGTAGGTCGTGGCCGAGAATGAACTCAGTCATGAAAGAGCAAATACCGCCAATTCTGCGGCCCGATTCGGTTGTGCCCGTCGGGCTAGGCGAAATCATCAGTCGATTCGGGCTTGGCGTAGCTGAAGCGGTCGGTGATGCATCGGTACTCGGCCAGGTGGCGGTATCAGGTATCAGCATGAACACCGGCGATCTGCGCTCAGGCGACCTTTTCGTTGCCATGCCAGGCAAGAAGACCCATGGCGCTCGATTCGTGGACAGGGCCTTGGCTCTTGGGGCTGCGGCCATTGTGACTGACCAGGCCGGCGTGGATGAGATCGCCGCTAATGGCATCGGCGTAAAGGTGCCGGTATTGCTGCTGGAGGAGCCTCGCAAGCACCTGGGCGACCTGGCGGCCTTCGTTTATGGCAACGCAACGGGCGCTCAACCGACTCGTTTTGCCACCACCGGCACTAACGGTAAGACCTCTACCACCTACCTGCTCGAGGGAATCCTGCGTCAGCTAGGCCAAGTCACGGGCCTGACATCGACCGCCGAACGGCACATCGCAGGCGAAGTAATCGTCTCGCGCCTCACCACACCTGAATCGACCGAGATGCAGGCGCTCGTTGCTCGCATGCGCGAGCGCGGTGTGCAATCGATCGCCATCGAGGTTTCGGCGCAAGCCCTCTCGCAGCTGCGAGTTGACGGCCTGCACTTCGATGTAGTCGGCTTCACTAACCTCAGTCACGATCACCTCGATGACTATCGCGACATGGAGGAATACCTCGCCGCCAAGGCTGAGCTGTTCACGCCAAGACGTGCGGACCGCGGCGTTATCTGTCTCGATTCCAAGTACGCACATGCCTTCGCCGAAGCCAGCCAGATTCCGTTCGTTACCATCGCGCTTCGTGCAACCGTGGATGCGGGTGCTCGAGCCGATTGGGTTGTCGATGTGCTCGAGGAAACGCCGAAGTTCACTCGCTTCGCTCTGTCTTCGGCCGACGGCTTGGTGCGGATCGAATCTTCGGTGCCGGTTATCGGTGCTCATATGGCTGCCAACGCCGGCCTAGCAATTGTCATGCTTATTCAAGCGGGCTGGCAGCCTGAAACGATTAGAGAAGCAATTGCTTCGGGCATCACCGCGTACCTCCCCGGGCGAACCGAGAACGTTTCGCAGGGCGACGGACCGGCCGTTTTTGTCGACTTCGGCCACTCGCCGGACGCGTTCCTGAATACTCTGGCAGCGGTTCGCCACGTCACCAGTGGCCGCGTTCTCATGCTGTTTGGCGCTGATGGTGACCGTGACGCAACTAAGCGTCCGGCTATGGCGCAGGTCTCAGCAGATGGTTGCGACATCCTCGTGATTACCGATCACCACCCGCGCTTCGAGAACCCGGCATCGATTCGCAAAACCCTGGTGGACGCGGCACGCTCACACCGCCCAGACCTCGAGATTCACGAGGTCAGTCCGCCAGAGGCAGCCATTCGACTTGCGGTTAGCCTTGTCGGTCCCGGCGACGCCATTCTTTGGGCCGGACCCGGACATCAGGATTATCGCGACATTGAGGGAGTGCGAACTCCCTATTCGGCGCGAGCCGAGGCCAGAGCCGCGCTTCGAGAAAGCGGTTGGCAATGATTCGGTTGACGCTTGCAGAAATCGCACAAATCGTCGACGGCCAGCTGCTGAAACGAGACAGCGCCTCGGTTGTCGTGAGCGGATCCGTCGAGACCGACTCGCGCCTAGTCGCAGCGGGCTCGCTTTTCGTGGCCAAGCCGGGCGAGGTAACCGACGGGCACCTTTTTGTGGGCAAGGCCGCCGAGCTGGGTGCCGTCGCGGCAATCGTCCAGCGCGAGGTTGAGAGTGAACTACCTCTGATTTTGGTGGGCGATGCCGTTTTGGCACTCGGTCGACTGGCCAAGCACGTCATGACCGTTCTGCGCCAGCAGCACAATCTGAAGGTCGTTGGCATAACTGGGTCGAACGGCAAGACCACGACTAAGAACATGCTTCGAGAGATTCTTTCGCGCGTGGGGGACACCATCGCTCCGATTGAGTCGTACAACAACGAGGTCGGTGCGCCTTACTCGATGCTTCGCTGTAGCGAGTCAACCGAGTTCCTGGTTGCCGAGATGGGAGCTGGAGGTGTCGGCTCAATTGCATACCTAGCGGAAATCGCTCAACCAGCGATCGCGGTCGAGCTAAAGGTTGGCCTCGCTCACGTGGGTGAGTTCGGCGGCATCGAAACCACCGCGGCCATCAAGGCCGAATTGCTGCAGAACCTGCCAGCCGAGGCTACCGCCGTGCTCAACGCCGACGACGGTTGGGTACGTGAAATGGCAGAGGATTTCGCGGGGGCAAAGGTCTGGTTCGGCACTTCGGCCGAGGCAGATGTACGTGCCGAAAACATCGCACTGACGATTGATGGAACAGCATTCGACTTGATCACTCGCGATCAAGCGCCTCGGCGGGTGACCCTGCGCATTCTGGGCGAGCACCATGTCATGAACGCGCTGGCTGCTATCTCAGTGGCCCTGCACCTTGACGTACCTATCGACCTTGCGATTGATGCACTGGAGCGCATGCCGCTTGCCGAGCGTTGGCGCATGCAGTTGACCAATCGCGCAGACGGAGTAACCGTCATCAACGACGCCTACAACGCGAGCCCAGACTCGACCAAGGCCGCGCTGCAGACGCTCGCTCAGCTGGGTCGCAGCGGTCGACGCACCATCGCAGTGATCGGTGAGATGGCGGAACTCGGCGAGTTTTCTCGCGAGCAACACGACGCAATCGGTCGCGTTGTCGTGCGCCTTAACATCGACCAACTCGTAGTCGTTGGCGAACGTGCCAAACTCGTCCACCTAGGTGCCATGCAAGAGGGTTCGTGGGATGGCGAGAGCGAATATTTCGACCAGCCTGATGACGCGCTGGTATACCTCCAAGACTTGGTTCGCTCAGGCGATATCGTTCTAGTTAAGTCTTCGAAGTCGGCGAATCTGCGTCACCTCGGTGACGCCCTCAGCGGCGAAGAAAAGGCGGAGGTCCACTAATGAGAGCACTGTTGCTCGCCGGCGGTATTTCGATGGCGATCACGCTGTTTGGCACTCCGGCATTCATCTGGCTGTTCCGTCGCCTACGTTGGGGCCAGTTCATTCGCGAAGATGGACCGCAGAGTCACCAGGTCAAGCACGGCACGCCAACAATGGGCGGTGTCGTCTTTATCTTCGCCGCGGTGGCTGGCTACTTCATCGGAAAAATCGCGAATTTCGAGAGCCCAACGCCCTCGGCCCTGCTCGTGCTATTCATGCTCGTCGGGCTCGGAGCCGTGGGCTTCATCGATGACTACATCAAAACCCACAAGCAGCGCAGCCTCGGCCTTGGTGGCTGGCAGAAGATTGCCGGTCAGCTGTTGATCGCTTTCGCATTCATCGTGCTTGCGTTGAACACTCGCGACTCAAATGGGGAAGCGCCACTTTCGACCAAGATTTCGCTATTCCGCGACCTGAACATCGACTTCATGGCCCTTGGCGCTGTCGTCGGCCTAATCTTGCTAGTGCTTTGGATCGCGACGCTCGTCGTCAGCACCTCTAACGGCGTGAACATCGCAGACGGACTCGACGGCCTTGCCACAGGCTCGAGCATCATGGCCTTCGGCGCTTTCGCCGTAATTGGTTTCTGGAAGTTCAACCAGGCCTGTGGAACCATCATCGAGAACGCTTCCAGCTGCTACACGACGAGCGACCCACTCGACCTAGCAGTCGTCGCATCGGCGATCGTCGGAGCGCTAGCCGGCTTCCTCTGGTGGAACACGGCACCGGCGCAGATCATCATGGGTGACACGGGTGCGCTCGGTCTCGGCGGCGCACTTGCAGCATTGGCCATCCTCGCGCGTACCGAACTGCTGTTGATTCCGATTGGTGGCCTCTTCGTCATCGTCACGGGCTCGGTAGTGATTCAGCGCATCTATTTCAAGATCACCAAGAAGATTTACGGCCAGGGGCGTCGCGTGTTCCTGATGTCGCCGCTCCACCACCACTTCGAGCTCAAGGGCTGGGCAGAGATTACGGTCGTCGTGCGCTTCTGGATCATCGCCGGCCTTTGCGTTCTCAGCGGTATCGGACTCTTCTACATCGAATGGATTTACGGCTAGCGATGTCTAGCCTCGACAACCTGACTAGCTGGCATTCCGATTGGAAGGGCCTCCGCGTTGTCGTATTCGGCCTGGGTGTGACCGGATTTTCTGTTGCGGACACGCTGGCCGAGCTGGGTTGTGAAGTACTCGTCGTTGCCGAAAAGGCAGAGCCGGATCTGGTCGACATTCTCGACGTAATCGGCGTCAAGCACGTCACGGGGCAGGCAGCCGCCGGCGTGCCCGCTCAGGTGCGCGATTTCGATGCCGATCTGCTAGTCACCTCGCCTGGCATTAGGCCAAAGCACCCGCTACTGAACTGGGCTGCAGACGATGGCGTCGAAATCTGGGTCGACATCGATCTGGCCTGGCGCTTGCGCGACAAGACCGCCAAGGTAGCCGACTGGATCATGGTCACGGGCACGAATGGCAAGACTACGACAGTGCAACTTGTAGAAGCCATGGTGAACGAGTCGGGTCGCCGCGCCATTGCCTGCGGAAACATCGGCACGCCGATTCTCGATGCGGTGCGCGATCCTGACGGATTTGACGTGTTGGTAGTCGAGCTGAGCAGCTTCCAGTTGCACTACCTAAGCGAAAACATCTCGCCAGCGGCCGCGGCCGTCCTAAACCTTGCCGATGACCACATCGACTGGCACGGAACCTTTGCCGAGTATGGCCGCGTCAAGGGCAAAGTGTTCGCCAACACTCGACTTGCCTGCGTTTATAACGTCGCCGACGAGGCAACGATGCGAATGGTCGAAGAGGCCGACGTGGTTGAGGGCGCTCGCGCAATCGGCTTTGGGCTAGGTGCCCCGCGTCGCAGCGAGCTGGGGTATGTCGAAGACATGCTGTGCGACAGGGCCTTTATCGAGGATCGCGCCGAGTCGGCGTTGCCGCTAGCCACCTTCGAGGACATAGCCGAAATTGGTGTCGTCACCCCGCATTTGCTTGCCAATGTTGCTGCGGCTGCGGCACTAGCGCGTTCCATTGGTGTCACCGCAGACGAGGTAAAGGCTGCAATTCGTGCCTTCAAGCTCGACGGTCACCGAATCGAAGCCGTCGCATACGCTCACGAAATCGGCTGGTTTGACGATTCCAAGGCAACGAACCCACATGCGGCAGCGGCATCGCTCGCCTCGTTTGATCGTGTGGTCTGGATCGTTGGCGGACTGCTCAAGGGCGTCGACATCTCACCATTGGTCGAAAAGTTTGCCGGCAAGCTCGCCGGTGCCGTGGTCATCGGCGTCGACCGCCAGCCGGTACTCGATGCATTTGCCTCGCTCGCCCCGAATGTGCCGCTGCACGAGGTGGTTGCAGAGGCCGGCGAAGGTGAACTCGTAATGAGCGAGGCCGTCCGGGCTGCGATTGGCTTCGCCTCGGCCGGCGATACGGTTTTACTGGCTCCCGCAGCTGCCTCGATGGATCAATTCAAGGATTACGCCGATCGCGGCGACAAGTTCGCGGCTGCCGTTGCTGCCGCATTAGGGGGCAACCGTGGCTAGGCGCCAGACTTCGACAGCACCAAAGCCAGGCAGGGCTCCACGAGCGCAACGCCAAGGCCCGAGCCGCGCGAGCCTGATCGCGGACCGAATTCAAATCGGTATGGGCCTGGCATACCGTGGTCAGTCGCGAGAGTTCTACATGTTGCTCGGCGTCGTAGCCGCGCTCGTCGGATTTGGCCTCATCATGGTGCTGAGTGCTTCATACGTAACCCAGTTGGCGCAGGGAAACCCTTGGTTTAGCTCTTTCGCAAAGCAGGCACTGTTCGTCGTCATCGGTTTCGCGATCATGACGGCTATGGTCCTATTCAAGCCGACCTTCTTCAAAACCGTTTTCCCTTACGCCTACTGGTCGATGATCGTCGTGCAGCTTTCGGTTTTCGTGATCGGCAAGGAGATCAACGGCAACAAGAACTGGATTCAAATCGGAATCTTTTCTTTCCAGCCCTCCGAGGTTTTCAAGGTCATCCTGCCGCTTGCCCTCGCCTACGTCCTCGCAAACAACCAGGCCGAGCTCGACAATCGCCGCACGTGGATTCAGGCTTCCTTCGCGGTCATCCTGCCGATTTCGATCATCATGCTGCAAAAAGACCTAGGCACAGTCATCGTCATCGTGGCCCAGTACTTGGGGCTTGCGATCCTGGCGGGTATGCCGGGCAAGCTGGTTCGCAACGTAACGCTGATTTCGATTCCAGTCATGGCAATCCTGCTTTCATTGAGCAGCTCGCGCCTTCCTCGCATCATGGCCTGGCTTTTCCCGACTGATGCAAACGAGGAGACCTACAACTGGCAACAGAACCACGGACTGTGGGCGCTTGCGGCTGGTGGGTTCTCAGGTGTGGGGCTCGGCGCAGGAAAGATGAAGTGGTCCTGGATTCCCGAGGTCGACAATGACTTCATCTTCGCCGTCATAGGTGAGGAACTTGGAATGGTCGGCTGCGCGCTCGTCATCGCTTTGTTCGCAGTTCTGCTATTTGCCCTCATTCGCATAGCCCAGAAGACTCAAGACGTGTTCCAGCGGTACTTCGTGCTCGGAGTCGCCACCTGGATCGCGGCGCAGGCTTTCATTAACATCGCCGTGGTACTGCGGCTAGCGCCAGTTCTTGGCGTGCCACTGCCGCTGATCTCCCAAGGCGGAACCTCGATGGTTGCGGTTCTAGGTGCGCTCGGCATCGTGCTCGGCATCGAGCGACAAAACCATCTCGGTGGTTCGGCGAAGTATGCGGGCACTGTGCCACGCAGGAGCAACCGTTGACCAACTACTTGCTCGCCGGCGGCGGTACTGCCGGACACGTGAATCCGCTACTCGCACTTGCCGACGCGATCACTGCTGCTGAGCCACATTCCAAGGTCTGGGCATTGGGGACATCCGAAGGCCTCGAAGCGGAACTCGTGCCGGCGCGCGGCTATGAGCTCGTCACGGTTGCAAAACTGCCTTTCCCTCGTCGTCCGAGCACATACGCGCTCAAGTTCCCATTCCGATTTGCCGCGGCCGTAGCCGGGCTTAAGCGATTCATGCGCGCAAACCGGGTCGACGTCGTGGTTGGCTTCGGCGGCTATGCGAGCGCACCGGCTTACGTTGCCGCCAAGCAACTGGGTCTGCCTGTCGTGGTGCACGAGGCGAATTCCTTGCCAGGTTATGCCAACAAGCTAGGCGCCAAATCGGCGCGGGCTGTTGCCGTGGCCTTCGCCAACACGCCATTGCCGGATGCCCTACACGTCGGTATGCCGCTGCGCCGCGAGGTCGAGGCAATCGCCGCAGCCGAACCTGGCAGCCCGGAACGCGCCCTGCTGCGCGCCCAGGCTCGAGACCACTTCGGGTTTGACCAATCGGCACCCGTCTTGCTTGTGACTGGCGGGTCGCTCGGCGCCAAGCGCATCAACGATGCGATCGAGGGGTCGCGTTCGGTCCTAGACGCGGCCGGCATCCAGGTCTTGCACATCGTCGGCGGTCGCAGCGAGCTCGAACCGGTCGATGCTGGTGGTTACAAGCGCATCGCGTATTGCGACCGCATGGATCTAGCTATCGCGGCAGCGGATTTCGCGGTTTCGCGCGCAGGCGCATCCACCGTCTCTGAGTTTGCAGCCGTGGGCCTACCGGCGGTCTATGTTCCCTACGCAGTAGGCAACGGAGAGCAACGTTTCAACGTCGAAGCTCTAGTGGCGGCCGGCGGTGGCATTCTGGTTTCTGACGCCGAATTCGACGCCGACTGGGTGCGCAATCAGCTTGTGCCACTGGTCTCCGATTCGCGCGGTTTGGGCAAGTACGTCTCGGCTGCGCGCGCTCAAGGCATCGCCGACGGCACCGCTCGACTGTTCGAGCTGGTCAAAGGCGTGTTGACCCCAAAGAAGTAGTACCTCGCGCCTACAGTTGGGTTGTTCCCAACAAGGTGCAAACCCGCAATAACGCTCAAGGAAACCTGATGATCAAGCCAGACTTTTCGGTTCCGGTGCCCGCAGACCTCGGCACTGTCCACTTTGTCGGCATTGGCGGCTCGGGCATGAGCGGAATCGCCGCGATGCTCATCGGAATGGGCCACAAGGTTACCGGCAGCGACCTTCGCGACACCGATAACGTCAAGGCCCTGCGCAAGCTGGGCGCAACCATTTACATCGGTCATGACGCAGCCAACCTGGGCAACCCCGACACCGTTGTCGTAACCTCCGCGTTGTGGCCCACCAATCCCGAGTACCTGCTCGCCCAGGAGCGCGGCATCCCTGTTTTGCACCGCTCAATGGCGCTGGCCTACCTCACGGGCAAGAAGCGTGTGATTGCCGTAGCAGGCGCACACGGCAAGACCACCAGCACGGGCATGATCATCACCGCGCTGCTTGAGCTAGGCCAGGATCCAAGCTTCGTAAACGGTGGCGTAATCGCCTCGATCGGCGCCTCCTCGGCGGCCGGCTCTGGCGAGCTTTTCGTCATCGAAGCCGATGAGTCGGACGGCAGCTTCCTGCACTACGAGACCGCCATCGCATTGATCACCAACGTCGACGCCGACCACCTCGACCACTACGGGTCTGAGGAAGCCTTTGAGGCCGAGTTCGGCCGTTTCGCTCAAGGCGCCAGCGAGTTTGTCGCGATTAGCTCCGATGACCCCGGCGCCGTGCGCGTTACCGCGCTGCTCAGCGATAAGCGCATCCTGTCATTCGGATTCGCGGCCGACGCCGCGATCCGCCTCAAGAACGTCGATGCGACGGGCGCTCGCGTCGCATTCACTCTCGAGTTTGAGGGCTGCGAGTACTCCGCTCAGCTTTCGGTACCCGGAGAACACAATGCGATCAACGCCGCGGGTGCATTTGCTGTGCTCGTTGGCCTCGGGCACGATCCCGCTGCCGCACTAGCCGGCATCGCTAAATTCGGCGGCACCGAGCGACGTTTCGAGCTACACGGCGAGGAGCGCGGCGTTAAGGTCTACGACGACTTCGCGCACCACCCCACCGAGGTTTCCGCCGCGCTCAAAGCCGCGCGCGCGGTGGTCGGCGATGGTCGCCTAATCACGGTTTTCCAGCCACACCTTTACAGCCGCACTCGAATCATGTGCAAGGAGTTCGCGGCTGCGCTGGCCGCTAGCGATGAGGTCGTCGTGCTCGACATCTACGCGGCACGCGAAGATCCGGAGCCTGGCGTGACCGGTGCGCTAGTGAGCGACGCCTTCGAAAATCAAGCCCAGGTGCACTACGTTCCTGAGTGGGACGACGCGCCGGCCGTTGCGGCTGGCCTCGCTAAGTCGGGCGATTTCATCGTGACCATGGGTTGTGGCGACGTCTACCGCATGGTTCCCCAGCTGCTCGAAGCGCTAAAGCACTGACGAGGTTTCCCCGTGAAGCGACCGCAGACCAAGGCCGGTGTTGGCAAACCAACGTCGGGCTCTGGCGCACGCGGGGGAGCCGATAATAAGGCAGCGCCTGCACCAGTTAAGGCAATGCGGGAAACCGGCAAGATTCTGGCGAGCGTTACCGACTTGGCAAAGGTTCGTGGCAGCAAGCAGTCGCCTGCTAAGCAGTCCGCACCGGTTGCTGCAGTCAAGCGCGGGGCAGTCAAGCGAGTTATTCCTGCCAAGCCCTCTCGGGTCAAAGGCGCGCCAGGCAATTCCAGGAAGCTATTTGAGCGACTGAGCCCCGAGGCCGCACGCTTCAGGAGCTATTCGCGTCAGCGCAGGGCTGTGTTGATCTCGATTGTCGGCTCGTTCACTGCCTTGCTGCTTTTGATGCTCGCTTCGATGTTCACGCCGATGCTCGCGGTTGAGTCAATCCGAGTCACCGGACTCGATCGCCTCAAGCCTGCAGCAATCCAGGCTGCGCTGAAGGGCCAGATGGGCAAACCGCTGCCAATGATTCAGGCCGAGTCAGTGGGGGAGGATCTCAAGTCCTTTGCCCTCATCGAGAGCTATGCCATCACGGCTCGACCGCCGCACACGCTGATAGTGCGCATCACCGAGCGCAGCCCAATCTGCGTGGTTGAGGTTGGCGGCAAGGCGTACCTTTACGACCCAGCCGGCGTGCGTATCGATGCCGCCAGCGGTAGCGACAAGTATCCGCTGTTGGCCATCAACGGCAATCCGGCGAATAGCGCTGAATATCGTCTCGCAATCGACGTTTTGTTGGCCCTGCCTGCGACCCTGTTGCCACGCGTGTACGCCATCGATGCCAAGACGAAGGACAACGTCACGATGCAACTTCGCGGAAACGCTGGGCAGGCCATCGTTTGGGGTGACGCATCGAATTCGGCGCTCAAGTCGAAAGTTTTGGCAGCTCTCCTGCGCAATTACAAGAAGGGCGATCGCGTCACCTTCGACGTCTCTTCGCCTAACGCTCCAGTAGTTCGCTATTGATTCTGGGCTTCGCCTGACAACAATCGCGACACGCCCAAGCGCATCCGCGATATCCCCAGCCACACGCCGTAACTTCGTGGCGCAACAAAATATTCGGCAAAAACCCTAAGTCTAAGCATTAGGTTGAAGGTTTTTCCAGTTCAAAAACTTCCTCAAAACGAAGGGCACACAAGTGGGACTCAGCGGTAATCCACTCGCAGTTATCAAGGTCGTCGGCGTCGGCGGTGGTGGCGTAAACGCCGTCAACCGAATGATCGAAGCCGGTCTTCGCGGCGTCGAATTCGTTGCCATCAACACCGACGCACAGCAGCTGCTGCTCTGTGACGCACACGTCAAGCTAGACATCGGCAAGGAGTCGACTCGCGGTCTCGGTGCCGGCGCAGACCCAGAGGTTGGCCGTCGTGCCGCCGAGGAGCACGCCGACGAGATCGAGCAGGTCCTGGCTGGTTCGGATATGGTCTTCGTAACCGCTGGTGAGGGTGGTGGCACCGGTACCGGTGCTGCGCCAGTCGTCGCACGCATCGCCAAGAGCCTTGGCGCTCTGACCGTCGGCGTTGTGACCCGTCCATTCGCCTTCGAGAACCGTCGCCGCGTCGAGCAGGCTGCCAAGGGCATCGAGACCCTTCGCGGCGAGGTCGACGCCCTCATCGTCGTTCCAAACGACCGCCTCTTCGACATCGATGACCGCAATCTGTCGTTCGCCGAGGCCTTCAAGCTCGCCGACAACGTACTGCGTGCAGGCGTTCAGGGCATCACCGACCTGATCACCAACCCTGGCGTGGTCAACCTCGACTTCGCCGACGTAACCGCAATCCTCAAGGGTTCGGGCACCGCACTCATGGGCATCGGTACCGCCAAGGGCGAGGACCGCGCGGTTCGCGCAGCCGAAATGGCAATCTCGAACCACATGCTCGAGGCCAGCATCGACGGCGCGCTCGGCGTGCTGTTGCTCATCCAAGGTGCAACCGACATTGGTCTGCGCGAGGTCGAGTCGGCTGCCAAGCTCGTGCAAGAGGTCGTCAGCAAGGATGCCAACATCATCTGGGGTCTAACCCTGGACGACACCCTCGGCGACGAGGTCAGCGTCACCGTGATCGCAGCCGGCTTCGAGGGTGGCGCACCGCAGCCGCTCAAGACCCGCTCGACCTTCGTTGGCCAGTTCAACTCGAACAACCAGGCCCGCACCGCACCTGAGGCTCCAATTGCGGCAGCCGTGGCTGCTCCGGCAGCTGAGGCAGCGGTCGAAGAGGCCAAGCCAGCTCACTGGGCGCTCGCAGAGGCAACCGAGGCTCCGGCCGAGGCAGCCACCGAGAACACCAACACCGGAATCTTCAACACCATCGTCAGCCACGAGTCGCTACAGACGGTGCCGACCGGCAACGTTGACTTCGGTGACGACCTCGACATCCCCGACTTCCTGCGCTAATCGGCGCTAGTCGACCGTCGACCAGCAACCTAGGTTGATCATGACTCAGGGCAGCTCTCTGGCAGAACGCTACGAAGCTGCCCTTGGTCGTATCCAGACTGCCGCCGTTACGAGCGGGCGCAAAGCGGACGACATAAAACTGATCGTCGTAACCAAGAATCATCCGGCTTCGTTGGTGCTTGAACTGCTCGAGCTCGGAGCGCGCGACTTCGGCGAAAATCGCGACCAAGAGGCAGCCCCCAAAGCGGCGGATGTGCGGTCGGCAAGCACAATCGCGCACGACTGGCACTTCGTGGGGCAGCTGCAGAGCAATAAGGTCAAGTCGGTTCTGAAATATGCGTCGAGCCTGCATTCGCTCGATCGAGAATCCCTGCTGGCGGAACTCAACAAGCAGACGGAACGCCTGGAAAAGAATCTAGACGTGTTCATCGAGTTGAACCTAACCGGCGACCCTGGTCGCGGAGGCATTCAACCCCAGCACGTGGCTCAATTCGCCGAACTCGCACTGGCGGCGCCGCGACTAAACCTGCTTGGTGTAATGGGTGTTGCGGGTCTTGGGGTCGAGCCGGAGCTCGAGTTCGAGCGAATCAGATTGGCAAGCGAAGCATTGCAGGTAGTCGCGCCGCAAGCTCGTTTTATTTCGGCTGGAATGTCGGAGGATTTCGAGGTTGCGATTGCCAACGGTGCGACACACGTGCGAATCGGTACGGCAATAACGGGTAAACGCCAGTACTGACCATATTCTTGAACCAAAGTTTGTCGCGTCGGCACGGTTGTCGGCGTCGTACTAGGAGGCAAAATGGCTAACCCGCTGTCATCGATGAAGGAATTCTTCGGCTGGAACGGCCCTGCCGAAAACCCGCCTGTTCAGGAGCGCACCACCCCAACCCAGGGTTCGTCGATCACTAGCATCTTAGGTGGCGGCCAGGGTCGCGGCCGTTACACCAACTCGGTTCAGGGTTTCATCGTCACAATCGATGCAACCTCGTACTCCGATGCCAAGCAGGTTGCGCAGGAGTACCGTGCCGGATCGTCGGTCATCGTCAACATGGCAGACATGAGCGAGTTGGACCAGCGTCGCATGGTCGACTTCATGTCGGGCCTCAAGGAAGGCCTCGAGGGCGGGCTCAGCCGCGTCGCCAGCAAGGTATTCCTCTTGGTTCCTGCAACTGTGCGGACCAACGCCGAGGAGGGCGATGACGACGAGTTCGGCCCAGCCGATGGTCTCGTAATCAACCCAATGCGCTAAGTAGCCATGGTTGGCAACGTCCTAGCCTGGGCGATTCAGGTTTTCATCTGGCTGCTCTTTGCCCGTTTCGGCATCGACTTGGTGCGTTCCGTCAATCCAAATTGGCGTCCAAAGAGCGCGATCCTGGTAATGCTCGAGCTCGTAATGACGATCACCGACGTTCCCCTCAATGCCATCCGCAGGTTCGTGAAGCCGGTACGCGTCGGCCCGCTGGCTTTCGACCTTGCCTGGACCATCCTGTTCTTCGCAGCAATCGTGCTGCGTGGTCTGGTGACACGACTGCCTTTCTAGCAAGTCGTCCACAAGGCACCAAAACGAAATTTCAATCCATCGGGCGCGTGCGGTATCTTGGAACGAGCGCCTCAAGGCGCACATCTTTTTAGCTAGGAGGCGTAGCTATGCCGTTGACTCCGGAAGACGTCGTCAATAAGCGGTTTCAGCCAACCAAGTTTCGCGAGGGCTACGACCAGGACGAGGTCGATGACTTTCTCGACGAGATCGTTGTCGAGCTTCGCCGACTGACCGAAGAGAACGAAGACCTCCGTCAGCGTCTTCTGGCTTCGGATGCTCGAATCGCCGAACTGCAGCGCTCGGGCGCAGGCATGGCAGAGCAGTTGGGCACCAATACTCCTGCCACAGGAATTGCACCGCTCACTCCTGCCACCGGGCTCGCCCCTATCTTGCCGAGCGCGCCTTCGGCGTTCCCAGAGGCAACACAAGACCCTTCGAGCCTCGACTCCAACAACACCAACAACCTGCTGCAGCTTGCTCGCAAGCTGCACGAGGAGCACGTTCGCGAAGGCCTTGCCAAGCGCGATGCACTCATCGCCGAGGGACACGCCACGGCTGCTCGTATCGTTCGCGAGGCCGAGGCGCAGCACCGCGCCGACATGAGCCGCCTCGAGCAAGAGAAGGCTCTCATTGAGCACTCGATTCAGGAACTTCGCTCGACCGAGCGCGAGTATCGAGCCAAGCTGAAGTCGTTCATCGAGGGTCAGTTGACTGAGCTCGATGCATCGGACATGGGCCCAACGGAAAGCGCTGGCCTTAAGCCCGCACTCGGTTCGGCCGGATTCGCGACGTTCACGCAAGCCAACGCCATCATCAGCCCGGTCGAGCCGGTTACCCCTGCTCAGCCGTCAACCGGCGGTCAGGGCGGCAACAACCCATTCGGCGGCTTTACCGGCTGGACTCAGACTCAGCCAACTTCGCTCGACGCCGAAGAGGAGTAGTCGTCGCGAATGGCAACCGCTAGGCGGCTACCCTGGCTCGCGCTTGCCTGCGCTGCCGCTATCGTCCTTCTAGATCAGGCCATCAAGGACCTGCTAATCGAGACCCTTGCGCCGCATCGTTCGGTGCCGCTGTTTGGCGACGTCGTTAGGCTCTACCTGACCTTCAATGACTCGGCCGCGTTCTCGATCGGCTACGGCCAAACTTGGATCTTCGCGATTCTGTCAACCGTTGCGAGCCTGACCTTGATTTGGTACTTGCCGCGCATGCAAACCCGCTCGTGGGCCATCATGGCGGGCGTCGCACTTGGTGGAATCGTGGGCAACCTCGTCGATCGCCTTACTCGCGCACCGGGCTTCGGGGTCGGTCAAGTCGTCGACTACATCCAGATCCCGTTCAACTTTCCAATCTTCAACCTCGCCGACATGGCAATCGTTACCATCGCCTGCTTGACCGTGCTGCGCATCATGCGCGGCAACCAAATCGGCAAATGACCGAGACGCGCTACTTTCCGGTTCCCGACGGCCTGGTCGGCGAACGTGTCGACGCAGCAATCGCCAAGTTGACAGGAATGTCACGCGCTGTGTGTGCCGACATGTGCGTTGATGGACTCGTTCGCCTCGATGGTCGCGTGATGGGCAAATCGGACCGACTCAACCCGGGTGGGCTACTTGAGGTGGGCATGCCAAAGCCCAAGAATCAACTCGAAATCGTTCCCGTCGAGGTTCCCGGCTTCGGCATCGTGTATCAGGACGCCGACATCGTCGTAGTCGACAAGCCCGCCGGAGTGGCATCGCATCCGTCGGTCGGCTGGGATGGCCCAACCGTCGGGGGCGCGCTTCTGGCGCACGGCATCCAGTTGACGACCTCGGGCGCGCACGAACGTCAGGGAATCGTCCAACGCCTTGACGTCGGAACCAGCGGTCTGATGACGCTGGCCAAAACCGAGATCGCGTACTCACGGCTCAAGCAGGCCTTCCGCGACCGTGCGGTGCACAAGGTTTACAACGCCGTGGTTCAGGGCCACCCTGACCCATTTGAGGGCACGTTTGACGCCCCAATCGGGCGGCACCCCAAGGCCGAATTCAAGTTCGCGGTTATGAACGACGGAAAGCCGTCGATCACGCACTATTCGACTCTCGAGGCTTTCCCCTCGGCAACCTTGGTCGAGGTCATCCTCGAGACCGGCCGCACGCATCAGATTCGCGTGCACTTCAGCGCCTTCAGGCATCCGCTGGTTGGCGACACAATGTACGGCGCCGATCCGAAGTTAGCGGCCCGCGATGGGCTCGACCGTCAGTGGCTGCATGCGGTCAAACTGAGCTTCGAGCACCCGACTTCGGGGGAGCACGTCGAGTTCGAGAGCTCGTACCCGACCGAACTCGAACACGCCCTCGACGTGCTGCGCGGC
>JACCDL011311831.1_pt1 | contig 51019 bp, 45 predicted proteins | sample 7441931 | NCBI WGS metagenome assembly JACCDL01 (sample SAMN15323437, study PRJNA562643) | freshwater metagenome | isolation source: river surface water | place: USA:Blue River Watershed | collected 2017-08-16
AAAAGCATTGACCGAAAAAGCATTGACCGAAAAAGCATTGACCGAAAAAGCATTGACCGAAAAAGAATTGACCGAAAAAGAATTGACCGAAAAAGAATTGACCGAAAAATCCACCTATAATACCAATATGGACCCTTGTTTATACGATCGCAAAGAATGCACCGAACTGATGATCGATCCAGAAAACGACCTGGAAAAAAAATGGAGAACCCGTATTTTGTTTGAAACCACTCCCCGTGGAAACATCATTATGCATTATAATCCATTCAAAAATGCATTTGCTTATTACTGCGACAATGCCAGTCTACCATACCCTATTTTAAACGCAGTTGTTATGAAATATGTACTTTTATACCGGTGTATCGATTTATTTATTGATGAACATGTAAGTGGTGAAAACCCATCGCCGCTGATTCAAATAATAAAAGACTATGACAAAGAACAGGATAAAAAACCAGAAACTGAAAAAATCGCATTACCCAAAAGCAAAGCGTTTGCCAAGTTCAAAAATTACAGCAACCTCTCGACCGATAAATCAGACCCCCATAAATCCGAATCCACCACCCCTAAAATGATCAATTCGATTGTGTATATGGGAAAAATAGCCAATTTCAGTTTTATACAAAAATCTTCCAAAAAGAAGGCAGGATTTAAATCCAAATTGTTGGAAGGGTTAGATAGTCAAACGAAAATAACCAGTTGGCGCGATTTCAAAATACAAAAAACCCAAACTCCACCAGAATCTAAACCGTTACACGAAGAAATACAAGAGTTTATGGAAAAAACCGAACTCATCAACGATGCAATCAATGCCGCCATTGAAAACATTAGTCAGAACCAAACCTTATAATCCATTTTTCTTTTTCCATTGTAAAAACCCTACACTTTTATAGAGGGAAAATGACGATCCCAAATGCGATTTCGCAATCAAATACGCTTGCATCTCTTTGGGAGTAAAAGATTCAATGTATTGTTCTAGACTATTGCACAATTCCACTGTGCAACCAGTATGACATTGCTCTGAAGGCACGCAGTGAGTGCTTTTTGTGATTGTGCTCATGTCTAATAATTTTTCCATGATGTAGTAATGATTATATTTATAATCATATAAATATAAAATCAATTTTATTATATATGAATCATCTCAAATTATTGCAAGTTTATCACTTTGATAAAAAAATTAGATGTGGTACAAATACCGATGGTGGTTATGTGATTGGTGATTTAGATGGATATTATGATTGTTACATCTCTGCTGGTATTTCCAATGAAGAAAGTTTTTCACGAGATTTTATTAATAAGTACAATATGAATAGAGATAATAGTTTCGGTTTTGATGGAACAATATCTAAATATCCAAGCGAGTATACTGAAAAAATTACATTTTTAAAAAAAAATATCGGTGATGTGAATAATGACGAAAACACTAATTTAGATTTTTTAATAGATAAATATAATACTATTTTTTTGAAAATGGACATTGAAGGTGGCGAATATCCATGGTTATTGAATATTAGTGAATCACAACTTCAAAAGTTCAAACAAATTACTATAGAGTTTCATGGAATTACTGATGATAACTGGGGTTGTACTTATGATAATAAAATAAAGTGTTTAGAAAAATTATCAAAAACTCATTATATTATTCATGCCCATGGTAATAATAATGCTCATGTTGTCAAAAATATCCCAGATGTTATCGAGTTAACATATGTGAACAAAAAATATTTTGATTCAATACCTGAATTAAATAGAATCAGTTTACCAATTGATAATTTAGATTATCCGAATGTCTCACGTAAAAAAGATATTTCATTAAACGTTTATCCATTTGTACATACAAATACTATCTAATTACAATGCCCATCCCAGATAGTTTGTACATTTTCGTCATATTATATATTTATGTGAAATATACAATATATTATATTATCTAATTTCCAGGTAAAGGTACACCTCGGCGACTTGATGCATCGGCAACACTCACTGTGTTAATAGTTGAGTCACACTCCTCACTTAATTGCAACATATATTCACCTTGACTCATGGCAACATAATCACTTTCTGGTTTTGAATAAGTGCATTTTTTGTTATTATTAAGTGAATCGGATGATGTTGCGCATGATCCCGTATTATCGGTAGTTTTTACTTCATAACATGAATTGGCATCCTTAATGACCCCATTGCGCAATATACGAAGACGTTGGCCTTGGTCATTAATATTTTGGTTCACGTCAGGTTTCACACTTGTATATGGCTGAGGTCTAAAAATCCATGCATATTTTTCGTGGATTAAACCCAATGTATTGATCGACGATTCTTTAATGACCGATGGATCTTCGGTACTATTCACCGCCGATATAATACTATTGGATGTAAATGTTCCACTACATCCACCCGAATTGCGCATAGCCCCCCCTCGCCATAAAGTACGAGGGAGTGATCGTGATAAATTGGTTTGTCCGACATAGCCTTGGCTTCGATGTCCGCCGTTTAATGAAAATAATGGCACACCTACACTACTATTATGATATTTGGCAGCAGTCTTTTTTTTAAGAGTCGCAATTGACATGTATATATTATACATATATATTGTATATATCAAAAACACTTAGGCTAAAGTTCCGCGCGCACAGGCATTATTACAATTAGTTCTTTTCACGACAGGAATATCTTTCACATAAGGCACCACGTTCTGAACAGTGGGAACTCCATTCGCATCCAAAAATGTACCAACATTGGATTGATTGAATCTGCGCACCAAGTCATCTTCGTCTTCATGAAAACAAAATCCAGAATTGGCACAGCCCGCTAATTGTAATGGCATATCAAAAACAGTCGTTGTTCCAGAAACAGCCAACTGATTATAGGTGGGTAAACTATTTGAAACTGATTCTATTGCATTCTTTTGCAAATAATCTGTATACATTTGAGAACCAAAGACCTGTGGAAAATCACTACGATTCAAAGCTGCACCTGCACCTTTGGTGGAAATGATATTGGCAATTCTTTTCTGTTTTATATAATCGCTTTGGGACATTATATAATACAATTACATAATCTCCGACTCTAAAAATATTACAATAATCGCTTATAACAATCGAAAATATTTGGTTCCAGCCCACCAGACAAACCAGGCAAATCCGCATCCACACAAGAATCCCACCAAGAGTTGTATCATACTATGATTGCGATATTTCCATCGCTGATACAACGTCAGTGCGCCAATAAAGGAACTTAGAATCAATGTTGCATCCATGGTCCGAACTAGCCATAAATACATAAGTGAGAACCCAATACTTTGGGCATGTCCGGAAGGCATACCGTATTTACTGGCGCCCGTATAAGATTCATGTTCCGAAAAAGGAATACGTCCTTCTGGGCGGGGTTCACGAAACATCAATTTGAGTCCTCGATTCAAAATGTCATTTGCCACAATGAAAAATATGTATACCCAATTATATTTGGGTTGGCTAAATAAATCTATAATAACTAGACCCATCACAATCAACGGTCCATAAAATCCCACAGTGTCGAATGTATTTATAATTTGATTTATCATTATACATTACCATCCTATTATTTGGGCAATGTTTGTAGTTGTTCCCGTTGCTGCATCATTTTATTGCGGATAATATACAATGCGGACAATGACAATAACGATATTTCAGTTGAACTTCTAAATATCATCGGAAAATCATTGGATTCTACACTATAATAGATCCACATGCTGGATGAACAAATATTCAATCCGCAAAACAACAATGACAATGAATTGGTACTCCGATTTTTGTATAATAAATACATGAATATCATCCGTCCAATGATCGAAATCGATGTGGCGGCATAAGGTAAATCACTAGGGTTCATACAAAAGGGTGGGATATTTTCTACCCCCGTCCCGATTACGGGTCGCACTCTTCGTTGCTTACGGGTCGCACTCTTCGTTGCTTACGGGTCGCACTCTTCGTTGCTTACGGGTCGCACTCTTCGTTGCTTACGGGTCGCACTCTTCGTTGCTTATAGATTGATAGGTGTAGAGTCCGTAGTTTTTATTACGATCCGCATCTGGTTTACAATATCCGATGTATAATATTGCCAATGACAAACTGCATAAGACAAATGGTAACAATAACGAATAATCGACCACTACATTCACTGTTTCATAATTTTCATCGGCTGTATAAAAACTCGCCGCATCCGGATTTTCAGATGAATACAAACTACAAAGTGTTCGCGATCCATCGGGATCCAAATCTTTCTCAAAATATGACGCCGGATCAACAACACTTTTCTCTTTCTCCGTAATCACTTTGACCCCCTCATATTCAATTGTATAATGAGTTTCGCCCAATACATAATGTATAATTTCGGTTCTTGGCGAAGATGATCCGCCATATAAAATCGATGACCATTGATCCACCCCATCGATTTCGGTAGTATTGGTCCATTCATTGTTGGTCGCCAAACCCATAAGTGTCGGCATCCAATCCGTCACATGCAATCGCCCACTATACGTTTGCCCACGTAATGAATCATCAATCAATGGACTATGCACAAATGCATTGGTTCTTACTCCGCCATTATAAGTATCAAACTTGTTGCCACGAAAAGGATACGATGTTCCATTGATGGATCCTTCGCCTCCATTATCACCCGCAATCACTATAATACTATTGTCATAGAGACCATGGGATTTTAATGCACATGTAACATTGGAAATGGCTTCATCCAACATTAAGTTTTGCGCACAATAAATCGCGGCATTTTCATCGTATGACGTAGAACAACGCGCAATATAAATATCCGGTGCTTCGCGCGGATAATGCACAAGTTGCAATGCATAATACAAAAACATGGGCGTCGATGCATAATGTTTCGCATGGTCCTCAATCATTTGTTCTACTTTATCATTGAATATATAGGCGGCATGGTAATCTGAACTGATAAGTGTAGTATCGTTTTCTACACTTCCTTCATTTTGCAGATCCAAATATTCCGAATAATCTTTGGTCCAATAATCAATATATGCATTATAATACCCATAAAATCGGTCAAAACCGCGATACAATGGAGTTCGCGCATCCGATGAATAACCCAAATGCCATTTACCGACCATATATGTCCGATACCCCGCCGATTTCATTTCTTGTGCTAATGTAGTTTCCGAGAGGGGCAACTCGGCACCGTCGTTTTCGTCGCATTCTTCGAATCCAAGTCGCAATGCATATCGTCCTGTTATAAATGCCCCGCGCGATGGCGTACATGATTCATGTGTAAAATAGTTCTCGATAATAATTCCATCTTGCGCTAAATCGTCAATATTGGGCGAAACAAAAGGCATATAAGTGGAATGATACCCGACATCATTATAACCCCAATCGTCTACCATAATAAATATAATATGCGGTGCGCCAGAATAATCATAGAGTTGTTCCACTGTTTTCGAATAAGTATTATTCAAATACGGACAAATACCTCCACATTTCTCATAATATTCCGTTTTGACAGTCATATTGACGTCTGTTCCAGAAGTATCGGGATCCACATATTTGGATAACCATAGGGTAGACATAGCGGTAATGGTATCAATCGATGCAGTATAGTCCGAATCTTGAGAAACATCATTGCTTTCGTAGGGGTCGGCTGTTAAATTAAAGACATTCGCGGCAAAAATAGGGGATAATATAAACAAAAACCATAGATTCATACTAAATGTTGATATATTTTAGCGTCAATCTTCTAAACCGTTTAACATATAACATGAGACCGTTCATACGTAATATATTGGTATTGTACATGATCATCTGAAAACATCGTTTCACTTTCATTTGTTTTTTGGAAAAATCGGTCTATTTCCGCCAATCGGGGAAAATAGGTTTTCGCCGTAGCGATTCCGGAGAAATCGCCATCCACGACAGTTGCATGAATTGTAGTGCAAATATCAAATACTAAATCATATATTTCGCGACCACCAATGATAAACATTTTTTGTCCTTTTTGTTTTACACTTCCTAATATGTCAAACAATGTTAACATGTTCGCAATATACACATTTTCTTCCCTATCCTTCTCCCACGTTTCGATATTTTCCCGTGTTAAAACCACATTGATACGACCGCGTAAAGGTCCATTTGGCAAACTCTCAAACGTTTTACGTCCCATGATGACAATATGACCCATTGTCATTTTACGAAATCGCGCCAAATCGGCACGAATATTCCATGGCAACCCACCATCGACCCCAATCAACCCATTTTTATCATAGGCAACAATTATTTCAAACATTATATAACTCTTATATAATATTCGCAAGTTATCCTTCAATTGTTTTCACAATATTTCTATCAACATCATTGTATTGGACATTTGCTTTCAAATATGCCGAATAAAACACATTTTTATCGGTATTTGCCACTGCATATACCGACGACAATTTAGATACCATGACTAATGCATACGTGATCATTGTGGTGGTAGTTTGATTACCCAAATAGTATTCATTGACAACGACTGAACTGAAAACCAAGTTCATGATGAAAACCACAATAGAAGCATATCCTAAGGTCTGATAATATTTATCAATACTTATGATTTTATCGCGTTTTTCACTTGGCAGAATCTGTAAACGTTGTTCGACTTGTTCATTGTCGTTTGGCAATTCCGAATTGACGTCCAAGTATTTGATAAGACGATTTTCGCGGATCACTTCCACACGGTATAATAGTAAAAATGCCGCCAATGTAAAAAAATTGAACGCCAATGCAAAATGATAAAAGCCATTTGCGGCCACCATATTATCACTCAATGTACACACTTCCCCATTACAATTTTGTGGGACAAACAGAATGAGCAATGAACTACTCAGAATCTTATACAATTCAATCGCCACACTGGTAGAAACACCTAGTCGTTGGTTGAAATCTTGGTCGGCAAACTTTTCTTGGATTTTCTCCACCAGTGTCAATTCGCGCGGGTTTGCTAAAACAACCGCATTTTCCACGGGCACAATCACTTCTGGAATTGGATCTACTACTGCCAATTCAATTTCGGATAGTTTCTCTGCACTACTGGCGTCAATCATTATATAATTTATCCATATAATAATTGATTCATGTGTTTAGTTGCGATTTTTACGTGAAACATTTTACGGGTTTTATTTGCACGCTTCCCACCGACCTTTTTGCGTTTTGTAAATCGGTTGACAAAATCATTTACTTCACGCTTATCTTTTTCAATACCTTCATAATATACTTCGTCAGTTTCACCATGCATTTTTCGAACCGTTCTATACATGGGTTCTACTATTAGTGGATCAACTATTGGAATCTTTCCTTTTTTGATTGCACCAATCGTAGAATCATAAACCACACTGCTTGCATATTTCATCATTCTTCGGGTTTTATTCTTTCCATCATCTGAACTTTTTGGACGATTTGATTTATTGGGAGAATCTTTGGACAAATATTTTCTTGAATATTTGATCGAATATTTGGAAGACATATACATACTATGGCTAAATTATTTGGTCGATTTTTGTTGATACAATTGATCACACTGAAATGAAAGCGACCAATTTGACCCATTCAAATCGACCACTTCACCACGATCATTGATTAGCTTCACTGTCATACGACTAATATTCACCGGTCCAAAATACCATCGTTCTTGTTTATTCAACGCACTACCCGTATCGGTAAATATGGATCCATTTGCTAACCCAGAAACATTCAGTGGAATCAATGCAAAAATATCTTGTATAAATGGCCCACTCGAATATATTTTGGAAGTAGCCTTGCGGGCCGCCAATTTTTGATTGGCCGAATAAACTTCTTTTGCAGTATTTTTATTACCGGCATTTGTGGTTCCATAAAATATTTGCTCGCCTGTTTCCGGATCACAACGGTATGTTGATCGATTGGCATATGACGAAGGTGTTATATTCGATTCGGCCGGAGTAATCGTTACCATACCGTCATTCAAATGATTTTGTGCATAATCGTCTAATATAATCATGAAATAATTGTACAAGTTGACATTTACATTGGTGTCACCCATAATTGTTGCAATATTTGTAGAAGTATTGTATGTATATTCCGACTCAGTTTCACTATAATACTGTAATGTACTATCGTTGCTATCGACTTCAATATATGACGAACCGAGTGGATATTCCGTCAATGTGTGAAATCCTAATATCCAACCAATCGTTGAATCCCAACTCGTATTTTGCACACTGCTCGATCCAGTAATGCATTTCACAAAACTGTAGGGATCATAAAAGACAAGTCGATAATCATTTGTATAAAATACTTTATTGACATTCATACGGAAAGACACATACCCAGAAGAGTATTTTTGCACCAAAGACCCGGGAGAAACACTATCTAGTTTTGAATTAATATTGACAATAATTTCATCTACCGTATATGTTCCCTTATCCACTACTACCGTTAATGTATTTGCACCAGTACTATCATAAACGCCATCTCCCGTTGCTTTAATATAAAAGGTATTATTGGACGAAGTAATGGTAATCTGATTACTGTATCTTACAGTAGACATCGTAATATCCGCATAATCAAACTCAAATCGAGAATCATAAGTCATGTAACTTTCCAAATTATAACTTGAATCCAAGTATAAATAATCCGACCACGAACTTGACGGATCATAATAATATACAATATAGTCTTTCGTAGTCAGTTCAACATTAATTACCATATTCAAAGATACATCTATCGTACCAGTACTTGGACTATAATCGCCAAACTCTACCGTCGTTTCTGAAAAAGGATAAATACCGAGTATTGGATCTTGCCAATGCGTTATCGTATAATTGATGATGGTTTTTAAATCACTATCGTTATAATAGGATGGCTCGTCGTTAGAAAGATTATAGGATGGATCATTGAGTAGATTGGTATATACCGATTCTGTAAAAGTTACTTCATAGGAAGCGGCATTTTTATTACCCAATCCTAAATATGTATGAGGTTTAATAACAAAAAATGTAGTTTCATAAGGTAAATAATATGTAGATTGACTCGATATTTTTCCCGATATGGCTGATGTATTATCTGAAAAATTATAATCCACTAAACTCATATTTAATGTACTACCGAAATAATAATTCGATGCATCAATGCTATACGATTCGGTAGAAAACGTTTTGTTCAAATAATAACGTGTGCGTGGTTTATACTCGGATTTTGCATTTACCGCAAAAGATGTAGTAATCAAATCTGTATTTGAATCAAGTGTAAAAATATTGTCATTATCCAGACCTGCACTTGCAATATCACTGTTGATTTGTGCAATATATTCATCTAATGCATATGTTCCCGGTGTTATTTTAATTCCTACACTATTTTTCGTAAACCCATCTGATTCAGTATATCCACTACGTTTACATTTTAAATAAATATACACGGTATTTCCCACAATAAAATCAGATGTTGATGTTTCCGATTCACCTTTAATATCGGACAATTCAATGGTCGTCGTTTCTAATTTGAAACAAGATTCTGAACCAATCCACACATTACTATCCTCTGGAAATAATGCCACCGTTTTTGAATCTTTCGTTAATGTTTGGGTATATGGATTCAATGGCAGAGTGAACTTGTAATAATAATACCCATAATTGATGGCCGATACATCGGTAATGTCAATAAGTTCGATACTTGCTCCCGATAAATTAGATGCTGCTGCCAACTGTGTATTAAAATCCGTAAACAAATCACTTCGACTATAACTGGCGTCTACTGCCAAACTTGATGTAATGGTAATGGTTTGGTAAGATACATCATTATATGCATATACATAATTCGAATCGGCATACCCCGGATATTGAATGATCCGGAAATAATTATTGGAACTAGTCAACCAAAAAGTCTCGCTATCTGAAAAATTGGAATCACTCATAGAATATGCACTATTGGGTACATACGTTGTACTATTGTAACCCAATATGGATGGAATCGTCGTAAATGTTCCAACATCCGATTCGCTTTCATGCCACGTAAATGTTGGAAAATACAATGAAAATGACGGCTCATTATAGATTTTAGTTATATCCAATGTAAATGTCGCTCTACCCGTATATGTATTGTATGTAATATCTGTGGTTCCGAAACTGGTATCTGTATACGTTGATTTGAGAGTTGATATTGCTGTACTAACCGTGGTATTCAGTTCGCTCGCAGTATAATTACCCGCTTTCACTGAGATTTTATAATCATGATTTCCATCGTCAATTCCCGGACTATTGCCCTTCAAATAAAAAAAATTGGCTCCGTAGTTTTTATTGATGGTATACCACGTTTTCGGTATTTGAATCGAATGAAGACGCAATGCAACCACGTCGCGTAATGAATCCGATAAATTGAATGAAAAATTAGTTGCCAGAGTGGTTTTTTTATTATTACGATATTGACTATCAACACTTATGATACGAGTAATTGTTTGTTTCAGAAGCGGATTGATACTTTGTGGATCGCGTACATATTCCATATTCGTCGTTAATGCGATTTTTTCACCGCCATTATCCTGAGTACTCGTGCTTTCCATATTCTCATCGGTTTTATCATTATTCCCATCATTTTGCGCACCATCATCATCCTCAACGACCAATTCGAAAAATCGGGCATATATATTATTAAAAAAATTGGCAAGCTTATCACCCGAATCCGTCTCCATATTTTTATACTTGTTGATCAAATGATAGAGTCGGGCTTCTAATTCACGATCCGTGGGGTTCACCAAATCCAATACGGAATATAATTCGTCGTCGGTATATTTATTTACATCATATATTTCATCTCCACTTTTCATAGTCGCCATTTATTTATTGATATACATTGCATTTATATTTTTTGCACATCGATTGACTTTTTGGAAGCGGCCATCATTCGTTTTTTGAACATGGACCCAATAAATCCAACTAAATCAATTTGGTCTTTGTATTTGTATAATATTTCGCATGGGAACGATTTCAATCCTTGCCCCCGTTTCATATGTTTATTGCCCGTAAAACAGAGGATATCGAATATTTGCATAATTGCATTTTCTCGCGCATTCATTTCGGAGCGATCAATGCGTTGTTTTCCGGGATACACATAGCGATTATAGTTATTGTTTTTATAGATCCGATATTTTTCACAATAATAATGATTCCGCACTAATCCTATACCGGCAATTTGGTTGGTATCGTTATTCATTTCCAAGACGAAAACAATGGCATCGACCTCAATATGTTGTGAGATTGGTTCCGGAGCCGCATAAATACATCCAATGTTTGAATGACGACTTCGAAACTCGCTATTTTCGCGCAATGTTTCGTTATTGAAACGTGATGTCATGAGATGTGTTTTCATTTGTTTTTTATATTCAGCGACATTGAGTCGAAATAATTTGGCATCATAAGCATTTTCCATATTGATTTGTTTTTAAGAATCATGTATAATACCTCTAAATCCATCAATTTTGTATTCCCCATTATCTACAAAATTGATGCCTCGTGTACCCGTCTCATGATAATGACACTCATCACACAACCAAACAGTATGAAAAAACAAGAGCAAATTATATTGTGTATACCACGTATGGCTACCGATGTTCCCAAAGAGTTGATTGCATCTACTTTTAAAAAGATGAATCTGGGCAACATCGATTCGATCTATGAATCGCAAAGCCAACACATGCCGCAATATAAACGGGTATTGATTTATATCAAATGGGATTATAATTCTCCTATGGTGCAACAAATCATGACCCATTTGGAAAACAATCAAACTATCAAAATCGTCTATGATATGCCCTGGTATTGGATTTGCGTAAAATATGTGAAACCAAAACCGGTTTGTTTGATTTCGCCGGAAAGTCTATTTGATGCATCTGCATCACCTGTATTATGCAATGGATAATAAGTATTCATCCACAAGTGGATTGCAATGATAAGGATCCACTGTATACTTAGGTGGGCGATTACACAACAAATACATCCATAGCATGACATTCTTGTACATTTGCGCATGTGTGTTTTCGCGCACACATATTTCATCGAAATAAGTGAATGCATTTTCGTAATGGTTCATGTTTTTTTTCACTTTTTCTTTTTCATTCAATAAATATTCAAGCCGATTTTTCACGCGCAAATTGCCATCGCCGCCATATTTTTTCACAATGAGTGTAATTTCGTTTTTTATTTTTGCATATTCTTTTTTCGAATCGTGGTTATGCGCATTTAGTTTTTTAATCAGGGCAAATACATTGACATTATACATGATGGGATATAATAATTTAACTTCTGTGGGTATTTCGATCGTTTTTTCGTCCATCATTGTTTTCATTTTACTCTCCAATTCATATATTTTTTTGATACCGTCGTTTTTCATATTATAGTAATTGAACTCATTGTATATTTCCAAATTGGTTTCTATTTTTTCATATTGTTTGGATGTATGCAAATATAGTGTGGTCGATGTTTCCAATTTCCAATAGTTCGCGAGGGAAATACATAGCGTCGCCACAGCATTCAAAATGACAATGATTGGAATCGTCCATTCACCATTTTCCGCGAGAGGTGCAAAAATCGTAATACCGGAGGTTATGAATAACGAAGTCAAAATAAGAATATGCGATTTCAATTGTGTAATATGACTGGCATACAAATACATGTTCTTTTGCCCTTTTAAAAAAGTGATGAAAATACTGAGTTCATTGATATATTTATAATTTTTAGGGAACTCGTCATAGATTTGGATGGATACTGATTCTTGACTATTCGTTTCAGGATCCATATTATCATCATTATCCGACATGGTAAGTGGACTATCACTATGGGCATATGTATTATACAATTCAATCATATTATACGTTTTAGGAATAGATATTTCGTGTTCGAATGGTTCTAAATGACTCATGATATAATATGAGGAGGTTTTTAAGGTAGATTCGTTATAAAAAATTATAAGGGTATTGTAAGATAAGATAAAAAGTATGTCTAATTTTTCGGATTATGCATTATCCCGGAGAATCACATCTACTACACAAAATTGTAATACATGTAGTCATACCAACACCACCAGTATAACAAGCCACTCGGTAACTGGTCCAACCGGTCCAACAGGTTGGACTGGAGCAACTGGATCCACTGGTGTAACTGGTCCAACTGGTCAAACCGGGTCCACTGGATCCACCGGACCAACTGGTCAAACCGGACCAACCGGTCAAACCGGACCAACTGGTCAAACCGGACCAACTGGACAAACTGGACCTGGATTGTTTACATTGATATCCCAATCACAAAATATTAGTTTTCCACATAGTAACACAATTGTTGCATTAAACAATGATACTACTGGATATTCGTATGCAACAACTGTCGAATATTATACTTCATTGTTTTTGTCTTTTGTATATCATGTGGATGGACTTCTTCCAAATGTAATAGGTTTATCATATTATTATAATTCAAATTATACCCCTTATTATTATTTTCATTTCAACCCAAATGGAACTGCCATGGAATACAACATCAAAATTAATCATAATACTACTGCATTTACTGGTACATTTGACTCTGATGATCAGTTTTCTATTACAGTCGACACTTATAATGTATATTTTTATGTGAATGGATTATTGAAATATACGAGTAATCGGGTAAATCCTACATCTGGCAATTATTTTCAAGGCTATTTTGGCGTTACCTCATTAGGGGATTATGTAAAAGATATAACGTTTGGCTATTTATCAACTGGTGTAACCGGTCCAACTGGAGCAACCGGACCCACCGGTTCTACTGGAGCCACTGGTGAAATTGGACCGGCAGGATATGCAACAAATACTGGTGCAACAGGTGAAACTGGTGCAACGGGTGAAACTGGTGCAACGGGTGAAACTGGCGAAACTGGTGCAACGGGTCCTACGGGTGCTACTGGGGCAACAGGTGCTACTGGAGTAACGGGTGCAACGGGTGCAACGGGTCCTACGGGTCCTACGGGTGCTACGGGCGAAACGGGTCCTACGGGCGAAACGGGTCCTACGGGTCCTACGGGCGAAACGGGTCCTACGGGTCCTACGGGAGAAACGGGTCCTACGGGCGAAACGGGTCCTACGGGAGAAACGGGTCCTACGGGAGAAACGGGCCCTACTGGCGTAACGGGTCCTACGGGCGCAACATTATTCACATTAACAACATCATCATCAAATATTAGTTTTCCAACCAGTAATTCGATAGTTGCATCAACAGATGATACGACTGGTAATTCATATGCAGCAACAGTGGAAAGTTATAGTTCGCTATTTTTATCATTTACATATCAAGTCGATGGAACTAATTCAAATATTATTGGACTCTCCTATTATGATACTATATATCATCCATATTATTATTTTTATTTTAATGTACTAGGAACACAACACGTTTATCAGATTATAATAAGTCAATATACTTATGTCTATTCAGATCAATTCAATGCAGGTGATTTATTTTCTATTACACTTGATAATTATACAGTTAATTTTTATGTAAACGGATCATTGAAATATAGCGGTAGTCGAAGCGTGCCTGCATCAGGTAATTATTTTCAAGGATATTTTGGATTAACAACATCCGGCGATTACATAAAAAATATAACATTTGGATATTTATCATCAGGCGTTACAGGACCAACGGGTCATACTGGACCTACTGGTCATACTGGACCTACGGGTAATACCGGGCCAACTGGTGATACTGGACCTACGGGCAATACTGGACCTACGGGTAATACTGGAACAACTGGTAATACCGGGCCAACTGGTGATACTGGACCTACAGGTAATACTGGACCTACGGGTTACACAGGTCCTACTGGTCGAGTAGGAAATGTTGGATCAACTGGTCCTACGGGTTGTACAGGACCAACTGGTAAGAGTGGTCCTGGATTATTTACATTAACTACATCATCTCAAAATATTATTTTTCCCACATATAATTCTATACGTTCATTAGATAATGATACCACCGGAGACTCATATGCAGTAACAGTAGAAAATTATAGTTCATTATTTTTATCATTTGTATATGAAATAGATGGAACGCTTCCAAATGTAATCGGTTTATCATATTATGATACTGTAACTCATGAATATAGACCATATTATTATTTTTATTTTAATGCAATCGGACAAGCAGATATGTATCAAATAATTGTAAACACATGTCCAACATCATGTTCAGATTATTTCAATGCCGGCGACCAATTTTCTATTATTCTTGACAATTATAATGTATTTTTCTACGTGAACGGATTATTGAAATACACAGAGCCTAGAACACTTCCTACATCTGGTTATTACTTCCAAGGTTATTTTGGATTAGTATCCGAAAATGAATATATACGAGATATAACCTATGGATATTTATCCACTGGATTTACTGGACCTACTGGACCTACCGGAGAAAAGGGTGTGAGTTCAGGATTATTATTATATATGAATTATAGCGAAAATACGGATCCAGCCAATCCAATCGTATCTTCATTTCCTGTAGATAGTAGTATGAATATTCCAACAACTATAACACCATCCCAAAGTAATATATCAAAACTTTCGATTATTGCTACGAATACATCATCTACCAATATTTCGTGTACTCTTATGAAAGACCAAGAAGAATGTATAAGTCAATTTGGTTGCTATTTATCAGACTTCAATAATCTAATTTTTATACCAACTGGTATTTGGGATTTGAATCTATATGCCTATGTTTCAGCCACTACAACTATCAAATATTATATATATTTATATAACTCTTCGACTGAAACATTTTCTTCGCAGATTGGCCAATCTGGTAGTATTACATTATCAAATCAAACACTTGCGCAAAATATATTATCATCTGTCATTTCTGCGAATGTTTACACTCTTGGTTATGATATGTTATGGGTGTTTGTATCTGCATTATCATCTGGAAATAACACTAGTGTGCATATTTCATTTGAAAATAATACTTATTCCCATATTCATAGTACTATTTCAGCGCAATATGGTCCGACTGGGGCAGATGGTAGTGCAACAAACACAGGAGCAACGGGACCAACTGGTTATACTGGGTATACGGGACCAACTGGTCCAGATGGAAGTGCAACAAACACAGGAGCGACAGGACCAACTGGTTATACTGGTTATACCGGACCTACTGGTTATACCGGACCTATTGGAGAAACTGGTCCTACTGGGGAAAGTATAACTATTGGTACGACTGGTTACGGAAATATGGTTGTTGTAGATCCACAAAATACATCAAATGTATATTATTCCAATTTATTATCAAGTGATATAAATGGTAATGTTAATATTGGCGGATCATTATTACCTTCGACAACATTAGAATACAGTTTAGGTGCAACGGGATCACGATGGAAAGATATGTTTGTGGGTCCAGGAACCATTAATATTGCTGGTCCAACCGGTTCAACTGCAACGGCAACCATCGGAACTGATGAAAACTCAATTATTTATACGGAGTTCGGTTTTGCCACTCCATTCATTAATGTAGGTGCATCTGAATTAACACCAAGTGTAGTTGGAGGTTGGAAAATAACAGCGTCAGGTGATCCAAATGACGAGACATATGATTTGACTGCCCAGCAAGTAATTATTGGTGCTACCGGATTAACTGGATCAGTATATTCATTGATTCGCAATCCAGGACCTACTGGAGAAACCGGACCTACTGGAGAAACCGGACCTACTGGAGAAACCGGATCTACTGGAGAAACCGGACCTACTGGAGAAACCGGACCTACTGGAGAAACCGGACCTACTGGAGAAACCGGACCTACTGGAAATACTGGAAATACCGGACCTACTGGAAATACCGGACCTACTGGTCCTCAGGGTGCCAGTACCGGATTAATATTATATATGAATTATAGTGAATCTACCAGTCCATCGATTCCTATCAAAACAACATTCCCTACCGACAGTACAATGTTTACACCCGACTCAATAAATCCTGCCCAAACCAATATTTCAAAATTATCAACAACTGCTACAAATGTTTCGACAAGTACAATTACGAACACATTATCAAATAATCACAATCAAGAATGTATCAGTCAATTCGGGGTTTATCTATCCGATATCAATTCGCCAGTATTTATCCCCACTGGTATTTGGGATCTGAATCTATACATCACCACGACCGTCCAACTGATTCTGCGGTATCATATTTATTTATACAACTCCTCGACCCAAACGTTTTCCACCAAAGTACAAACCATTACCGGACAAGCAACAATAACAGCATCCACTATCACACAAACAGTCCTATCTAACATTATTGAAACAAATGTTTACACGAGTGGTTATGATATGTTATGGATTTTCGTAACCGCACAATCAAGTGATAACAATCATTCACTAAGTATTTACTACGAAGGTCCATCATATTCTCATATTCATACCACATTGTCTGCTATACAAGGCTCTACCGGACCAACTGGCCCAACAGGCCCATCCATTTCATCCATTGTTTATGGAACTACTTCTACTTACACATTAGCAGACGGAACAGACGGCCAACATCTAACAATTATTAACAACTCCACTGGCGCCACCGGTCTCTACGTAAGCGGTTCTTTTATTAATTCAAATAATGGTGCAACCGGGTCTACTATGCATGCAACCTTACAATACAATGCAATGTCCATGATTTACAGTAGTACCTTCGGTCGGTGGCTTGTGCTGTATCGATCAACTGGCGTAACAGGTCCATTTTAGATACCATATATTATAGGTATTCGTATTATACTTATTGCGTGAATAACTATAATAAAAAATATACATCTTTTATAACCATGTCATATGATTTCAATATTTCCAACTATTCTATTCCCGATTTAGAAAAGTTCTTACAACTCACACCTACTTATAACGAGTTTGAAATCCAAACCAAAGAAGGACAGCTCAGAACCAAACTCAAGATTGCTTTCCAAAAATCGGGTAAAAACACCAAAATCGAGAAACAGGCCATCACCTTTTTAGATGAAGCCAAACGTATTCTCCTCGAAAAACTTCAGAAAACCAAGTTGATCACTTCCGGGAGCGCTTATTTGATCGATAAAGAACGAGCCAAAGATTCCCTGGCTTCCTATATTGAACCCATTACTTCTTTTCCTACTGATGTTGCACAAGGTAATTTGAATCGCTTAAGAAAACGCACCACCAATTATACATTATGTATGAATACCATGTTCCGCGAATGCACTGGATCTACCTCCTCCGAATCTCTTTTTGTTCTCCCTTATCCATTAAAACATATTGTATCCACCAAACTAGTTTCACTTGAACTGCCCAATACCATGTATCTATTATCCGACAAACAACGTACGAATCGTTTATATATTATAGAATATATTCCCAGTGAAGAAAATCCAGACGAGTTTACCACAGTAGAAGCGTTTATAAATATTCCCGAGGGAAATTACACACAATGCCAATTAGAAACATTATTGAATGCTGCAATTACCAACAATATGTACTCATCCAGATTTCAAGTAATTATTGATTCCATTGATGGTCGCACCACTATTTCCAATACCACCAACAATTTCGATCTATATTTCCGTACAGAAGAAACCTGCCAAAATATATCGAAAAATATTGGATGGCGACTTGGGTATCGCAATGAATCGTACACATCTGGCAAATCTTATGTATCCGAAAGCCTTTATAATTTAGTGCCAACTCAATACATTTATTTTGTTCTCAATGAATACACCAATAACAATTCCACTACTACTATGGGTATATTTTCCAATGACTATTTGGAAAAGAATATTCTGGCCAAAATACCACTGCAAATCGATACATTCAATATATTATATGATAATAATAGCACTTTAATATCAAAAAAGCGCGATTATTTCGGTCCGATTGACATTTCCAAGTTCAGTATTAAACTATTGGATCAATATGGCGATGCTGTCGATTTAAACGAAGCGGATTATTCCTTCACATTAGAACTTGAAATTGCCTATGATATTTAATCAATATCTTTTTCAGTCGCTTCTATTCTTCATCGTTTTTCGACGCATAGAAGCATTCGGTACAAAATCCTTGTTATGTTCTAATGCACGTAATAATCGCATTTGCCTGATTGCATTTTTACGAGTCGTGCATTTAGCAAATACTCGTTTTGTACCCGTTTTCTTGGACACTCGGTAGCAGTTTTTTCGTGATACTTTGCGCATGCGATATGGCATTCTATAGTATATACAAATATATTTCTATCTAAATACTATACCATGGCTCCATGTGCTGTTAGTTGCGCCATTGCCGCTGTCTTTATTATTGCCAATATCTACATGATGTATGCTACCACCCAAAACAACATTATTGCCAAATACGAAAAACAATTGAAACCCGAACAAAAAGCGATTTACCAGAAAATCGTCAAGGAGCGCACCACCAATTATTATACCGGTTTTGGAATCGGATTTGTACTTTCATTGGCGATTATTATGTATAATCGTTACGGACTGAAAACCCCTTTTTCTGCCATGCCACTGGTATGTATAGTTGTCGCCATCTCGTTTTTGACCAATTATTTCTACTATGTATTGTCACCTAAACAAAATTGGATGTTGGATCATTTGTCAAACCCCGCAGACATTAAAGCCTGGTCAGAAATGTACAAGGGTATGCAAAAATACTATCATACCGGTTTAGCACTTGGCTTGGTGGCCATTGGATTCTTCGGATATGCGTTCCGCTGTTAAAGCATTTCACAGAAATGCGACCGAAAAGCATTCCACTAGGATGCGACCAAAGCATTCCATCGGGATGCGACCGAAAAGCATTCCACTAGGATGCGACCAAAGCATTCCATCGGGATGCGACCGAAGCATTCCATCGGGATGCGACCAGAACTTTCCACCCTTATTCCGTCGATTGTATAAAACATTCCGTATTCATATGTGCCGCCGAATCCGAGAACCAAGTGAGCCACCGTTCATCCCCTGCTTCGATTTTTTCCTCCACATTCGCCATAAACTTTTCTTTGGCTTCGGAATACAAGAAAAAATAGAGTTTTTCCGAAATAACCGTCCCATGTTCCCAATTTCCCGATGGTCCTAAACAAGATGTGGACCATGGGTATTCGGGACAATATTCACCACCTATTCCCCATGCACAATATCCACCATATTGCGGTATATATTGTTCCGGATCAGAATCAAATAGGATTTTATGATCTTCATTGGAAAACAAGTATTTGAATCCATCGTATACAGAGACAATTTCGTCGCTCCCACGTTCACCTACATACGATTCATTGTAAAAATACGGTATTATATCAAGCCCACCGAGAACAGGTTCTCCTATTTGTGAACAAGTTGGCAGCGATTCTGGACAAGATACACATTCAATCGTCGACAGATTCATAGTATTATACTGAATTACACCAAATGACGTAAATAATGCAAATGCAAAAATCGGCAAACCAATTAAGTATTTCTCCCACATTTTTCCCATTATTATAATAATCATTTATATTTTTATACCCCTTCCAAAAAACTCAAACAAATGGTATGCTACTGGCGGAATTTGACATTTTATTTGTCAACCAAAATGTCAAATTTGGAATATACGGAGTTTTCTTTTTGAGAAAAAAGTGGTTGTGACTGGGTCAGTGTGAAACACATCATTATAATTTTTGTATGACTGCATAATTTTTTCGATACTTATTTTTAGCGTAAAAGGATTTATGGGATTATTCAAGATCTCAAAAAAATCTTAAAACTATTTTATAGAATCATAATATAAATATAATATCTTTATAAGATTTATAATGCCGAAAACGGATATTGATTATTCCAATACGATTATTTACAAAATCACTTGTAAAGACCCAACTGTGAAAGATGTCTATGTGGGACATACTACTAATTTCGTGCAAAGAAAACATGCACATAAACAAAGTTGTGTGAATGAAAAATCATGTAATTACAAATGTAAATTATATGAAACAATTCGAAGAAATGGTGGATGGAACAACTGGAATATGGAAATAATCAATTTCTTTAAATGCCGAGATCATTATGAAGCAAGAATAAAAGAACAAGAATATTTTGTATCACTAAATGCAACATTAAACAGTATTGAACCTTTGCCAAAACCAAAACCAAAACCAATAAAAATACCAAAAGAAGCCGTTCCAAAAAGTATAGTAGTTGAATCCAATAAACCAGATAAGCCAAAAAATGTGAAAAAAATATTTTGCAAAAATTGTAATATTGAATGCATTAAATCTGAATGGGAAACCCATGCTTTATCCGATGAGCATAAAACCAATCGTACAAAAACCCTTTCTGGAAAGTACGTATGTGAAACTTGCAACTTTACATGCAGTAAACAAAGTGATTATAAACGACATACTGACTCTCGTAAACATGTATCGCTATCAAATGCTGGGAGTAAAACCGACGCGACCAACAAACCACCAAAGTTCAATTGCGAAAAATGCGCATTTGAATGCAGTTTTAAAAGTAATTATGATACTCATTTATCTACTCAGAAGCATATCAAAAAATTAAATGCTAATAAAAATAATGAAACTCCTACCATCCATGAATGTCGGTGTGGGTCTACATACAAACATTATTCGAGTTATTATCGTCACAAGAAAACATGTACTTATGTTCCACCACCACCCCCAGAACCTAAAAAACCCGAACACGCCGATGATTCATCGGAAAATCCTGATTTATATTCTATTATACAATTACTTATCAAAGAGAATCAAGAAATACGTAACTTATTTATTGATCAAAACAAAACATTGACAGAACTCGTAAAGAAGGTACTACCCAACAATTCCAATAATAATAACACCACCACCCCCAGAACCTAAAAAACCTGAGACATCCGAACATTCATCGGAAAATCCCGATTTATATGCTATTATACAGTTGCTCATCAAAGAAAATCAAGAAATACGTAATCTATTTATTGATCAAAACAAAACATTGACAGAACTTGTCAAGAACCAGCAACCCAACAATTCCCACAACAACAACACTACCACCAATTCCCATAATCAACAGAATTATACCATCAATATGTTCCTTTCCGAGAAATGCAAAGACGCCATCAATATGAGTGATTTGATTGAGAACGTCAAAGATAAAGTAGATATGTTCAAGATCGCCGAAAATGGATACGTCGACGGTATTTCCAAACTCTTTATCGACGAATTGAAATCCATGAAAGTGACAGAACGACCACTTCATTGCACCGATGAACGACGCAGCACGTTCTATGTACATAATAATGATACCTGGAACAAAGACGACGATCTGAAAGATACCAAACAAGCCATCGGGCATATTAGTCAAACCAATTTACAAAAATGTGTTGCCTGGTCGAAAAATGTTCCAGAAGGCGGATCAGATCGAGAAGAACATATTAACAAATCTATCCGTTTGTGCAAAGAAGCATGTAGCGGAAATGATACGAAAGTGGAAAGAATTATTAAGAATATTGGTAAAGTGGTTCCACTCAATAAACAAGTCATGAATGAAACCATTGAGAACTAGATATTGATAAAAATGATATAATACTTTTATCAATAACACCTATTATCCACCATGGCATCTTTGGCGATTCATCGTCTACGCAAAGAATACAAGGACATTGCATCAAAACCAATCGACAATATGGTAGCGCAACCATTAGAAGAAAATATATTGGAATGGCATTATGTCATTGAAGGGACATCTGGAACTCCTTATGAAGGCGGTCGCTACCACGGCACCATTACTTTTCCATCCGAATACCCGATGAAACCACCCAAAATCGAAATGCTGACTCCCAATGGGCGATTCCAGACCCATACCCGGCTCTGTTTATCCATGTCGGATTTTCATCCGGAAACATGGAATCCCATGTGGACAGTTCGTACGATTCTATTAGGACTCTATAGTTTCATGTTGGAAGATACTCCAACTACGGGGTGTATTGTGACTGACGACGAATATAAAAAACAAGCAGCTAAGGAATCGCATGTTCACAATAACAAAAATCCAGTTTTTTGTAAATTGTTTCCAGAACTCATCAAATCATAGATTCATCTCAATATGAATATCCGGAACATCGATTTCTTTCAATTTATATCCCATGATTTCCAACGCCCCCGCCTTTGACTTCGGTTTCACCACTTCCGCCTCTGGTAAAAAAGAGATCAATATATCTTTGAATTGATCACGGGTCATTGTTCCCACTTCACAATCGCGTTTAAATTGCGTCCATAATGCCGTTGATTTTATCACCACATCACCGTCACATTTTTCCATATTGGATTTCCACCATTGAGCGACTTGTGAAAAATGATCATTTTTACCTCCGCCGCCACTTACAATCGTTTCCATGACCATCTTGTTGGTTTCTTCATTCAACAATTCACGAATATATTCATCCGATCTATCGAAATTATTGCGGAACTGGGTCATAATCGTTTCGCGTTCCCGGTTGTTTTTCTGCATTTTCTGGGCAATTTCCTTGACTTTCAGTTGTTGTTCCCGTAAAATATGCAGATCCGCATCCCCGCGACTTTCGTCGTGATTCATAATATGATATATTGTCTGGCACGCATAAAACACCGCCCGCAACATTTCGACGGGTTCGGATGCCAGCATCAGTGAATTGATATAGCAAATACATTTATTTCCGGTCAACCATTCAAACATGAACGGGGCTTTGTCGAACTTGTCGATCGTGGTATTCAATGATACCAACCATGCAATATGTATGTGTTCTTTTGTTTTCAAATCCCGTTTGATCTTGTCGCGCGATGTACTGTTGACTTTGTTGGTATATTTCTTGGAATCTGCCAATACGGTGAAATCCTTGAACTTCAAATGGAAATCGCCTTGTCCGCCAATGGAATGAATATCGATCATTTCAAATGCTTCGAAATCACGGAATGCTTGTAATGCCAATTCACCAAACTGTTGTTCACCGATTTTTCCCAGCGAGACGACATCCTTTTTCTGTGAAAATCCGTTGAGTTTTTCCGCCGCTTTTTCCAGCAATGTTTTATAGGAATCATTTTGCTTGTCTTTTTCGCGCAACATCAGTTGCATCGAATCAAGATCCCGCTGCACTAACGACAATGCTTCCCCGCGAATCTGGGCATCCATTTGTTTCCCTACATTACGTTGTTCCACCAATTCCTTTTCCAAACTCAAAATACGCGCCATCATTTGATCACGTTCCGCCTGATGCATTTGCACTTGCAATGCGAAGTTGTCTTGTTGGATAGCCAATCGGCGCGCCACTTGTTTATCGATTTTCTCGTCTTCGCTCATCGTATACGTTTTATGCAATTCTTGCAACACTTGCAAATCCATCAAGGCGCGATCCAAACGTCCCCGCAAATCCTCGTTGCCCTGCTCATACACAGCCGCAATTTCGGATCGGATAGATGCCCCGATTTCTTCGTGTGAAATCGACAATAGTCCGTTTTTCAAAGACATGAATGTATTATACCCGCCATTTAAAATCAACCACGTTTCCTCGGGCGACAATGTCGCAAATCCGGGAGGCATAGTTTCCGTGTCGGGTATATAAAGCACTATTTTCTTAACGATGGTTTCCATAGTCACAATATTGACAATCGGGTCCATAAAGTAATATATATATGCATAAACGTTTATATATATTTGGAAAACAATCTACCACCCCTTCTCCGAATCATTTTCTTCCACGTAATAATTATCCCCATTCCAATACAAGGATGTTATCAATGAATCGAAATCGTATCCGGAATCTGTGCAATGATCCCACGTAAATGTATCATAAATATACGGCATGGCATACGAATCTTTGGTCGGATTTGTCCAACGATGTATATCATCATTCGTCGGACCCACTTTGGTATCGCGGTCGTTATTCGGCGCATCAAACATCTGATCAAATTGGAAATGACCATAACAACAATCATCCGACAAGACGAAATCGCCCACATCCGAATCATAACATGATATTTTATTGCATACGTATTCACCCAATGCATCCGTGGGCCACGCATCGGAGGCAAATCCACCAGCCATATATTTTGCCTGCATCAATCGTTCGGATGTAGGATGGATAGGCCAAAAAGAGGGATCCGCCGGCGACGCCGATTCCAAATGATCACCCCCGAAAATCAAACTACCGTCGCCTCCACAAATAAAATCAATCCATGCATTCCACCCATCGTCGGTCATTGTATCCACATCCACACATTCATAATCACTGTTCAAAATACTGTGGGTCAACATCAAGTATAATACATTCAATCGATCTTCGTTGCACGTATAAGCACACGAAATATCTTCGCGGTCTACCGAATAATCGCCGGCAGAATCAGCCGCATTACAATCCGTAGGTGGAATCAATACATTAGACCGGTAGATTTCTTTCAAATAAAAGATCCAATTCTTACACAAATTGAGTTGCCCCTCCACATCGGTTATATACCCGGCTTCCCTCAATGAATCAAACGCATCGCATCCGAAAACACCGCCGACGACACCATGGGTCGATGCATGAGGCGCATAAGGGATTTGATGAAGGAAATCAGTGATGGTATCATATTCCAACATGGTATAATGCGAATCGCAACCGGGTAAATCTTTGTCAATACTGACATAACGTGTTATATATTTGGATGGATTCACATTCCATGGCGCGCGCATATAACCATACCCGAAATATAAATCGTCGTATTTCGTATTATACTCGGCTTCCCAATTCGCCCAACGACCATCGAGAATCTTTCCGTCATCAATGCTGTTTTGGCTATATAACCACCCCCACGTCGAATTGTTAGGAATAGTTAATGACCCGAACGTGTTTTCCTGAAACATGGGTGAATCCCATACTTTGGTTCCTTCTGCCGTTTCAATTGTATAATCCCAATAAGGTAAGGAAATCGACGGATCCACGGTCTGCATGGATTTTTCGAATATATTGGACATTTTAATATGTTGGGCTTGGAAACCAATGCCTTCATGCACATGATCGGCGTCCATCCACGCCGCATTGAAATAGTGGAACTCGAGTAAATAATCATAATTATGATAATCGTCGCCGTAAATTGCCTTACCTTCATCTTCGCTCGTGGTCCACATAGTATACATCGCATCCATCGTTTTTCCCATATCTTCGTCGGTTAAATCGCGAAACTCCCTTCGCACATACATACAAAGAAGCGCCCCTTCGCTAGTACGACCGGTGAGTTGGTCGTTGAATGTATCATACTGTTCTATTGACACCGAAAATGTATCGTTCAATGCATCACATCCAAATGAAAAATCGTCTACATAATCGAAACCGGTAATACATTCTTCGGTGGCGTCGTTGCAAATCGTGTATTTATGATAGTATTGTTTTTCGGTTAGATCATCACCGGTCGCCGTGATGAGTAAACGCATATTGGCATATGGTTCTACGACACCCGTGTATGGACGTAGTATTTTGTAAGCATATATTTCCGATGCATTTGGTAAAAAATAAGAGAGGGTGGGGTAGCCGTAGCGGTAGGTAGTGAATCGGAGATCATATTGGTCGTAAAAACCAATATATGTATCATCGTCATCGGTGGACCCAAAGGATGGTTTTGTAGTTGGTTTCACGGTTGGTTTTCCTAGGGTTGGCAATGTTTGTTGAGATTCTTGTACCGGTATGATTGTCGACGCGGCATTGTTGGTCGATAAATTGGTTACCGCAGGTGTATGATAACTAATAGCAAATGGAAATGCTAAAATAGTAGTCAGGGCAAGTGTTAGTATGGTTGCATATTTCCAGTTTTTGAATACTTTTAGATTCGATTGTAAAAACGATCCATTGGGTTCCTCTTCATGAGGAAGTGTTTTCGGAATGTCAATATTAATATTTCCCGATCCGTAGTGCGTATACATTATTCTTATTATAGTAGTGTATTATTTTTATGTGGTTTACCAATATAAAGAAATTGTGCTAGTGTACTATAACAACTGGTGGTGGTTGTTCCATGGCGATTTGTCAGAGCGGTTAATGAGATAGACTTGAAATCTATTGGGCTTCGCCCGCGTAGGTTCGAATCCTACAGTCGTCGTTTTTTGTATAATAGGTGTATTATACAAAGATTCTAATTCAAACTAGGAACAGTGAGTATGGAAGCCGAACAAGTATCTTCTGCTTCTACACTCGACGGACACACGATTTGTGAACCAGGTATTCCATTGGTTTGCGACCAACAAGTATAGGCGCCCACGAGAACATTTCCACCACTGCATTGGAGAGCAACGTCCGACATCGATTTGCGAAGTGTCGCTGCATCAATCGTGCCACCGACTGCCTCCGTGAGAACTTCGGGGGTACCGTAACGCTCGATCAATTGCACCGCATCTTGAAAATAATCATATTGAGACAATGTGGAACAAGTGCCATGTTTGGTCCATTCGTGTTCCCAGAAAGAATCATAGGATGAACTGGTAATATCGTATTTGACATCCGGCCAGTATTGGACCATGGTGTCCATCCCAATGATGTCGGGAATAGATGCATTATAGGCTTCGGTACTGCAATATGATGGGTATCCACTGGTAGTGTATTGAGGCCATAACCCGTGTAATGTAAAATGATTTAGCCAATAAGGTTCCGGATCGAGACAACCAGGATAGTTTTGATTGATGCAAAACCCAGGTGTCCATGAATAGGCTAATACGTATACAAAGTCGGTAGCTAGAATTGCCGGAATAGATGCTAAAAACAACAATAAGGTTCTCATTATTATATAGTCTTATTTATATATAATATGGTATTTTTTCAAGGATATAGACACGGGTTCTCATGTAATAATTTGAAGGACATCAAAGGAAATCTAGTGACAAATGCATATCGAAAAGATTCTGAGCCGTCTCTAACCATGTGGGGCATATTACAATGTTTAGATAAGTCATTGGAGGTAAATGGTGTCGACTCCACATCACAAATTGTGTTTGTGTCTCCGCTTTTACGAACTTGGTTAACCGCTACATTGCTTTTTTTACCACATACGGAACATATTGTTCTACAAACAGCGCCACATTTGAAAGAACATCATCAATTCTCGGGTGATACCGGTAATTTACCGGCAACTAGGGAAAAACAAATTGAAAAATATACTAAGTTTTTGAATTATTTACAAGCAATAAATAATAGTCATCTTGAATATCCAATCGATAATAGTATCATCGGTAATTTGAAAAAAATTAATCAAGAAGGTAAAATCATCGAAATAAAAGACTCGTTTAATGATGTGAATATTGTATTTAAATATAATGGTGGTGAATGGACTAAAGTAGAACCTTTATCTACAACTGATGCAACAAAATTATATTCACTAGAAAACAATATACCTATATCAAGCGATAATGCACAGGCTGCTGGCGCATTATTTAGAGAAAGAAAATCATATGTTGGTAAAATCTCAAAACAAAATGTGTGGAGTATCAAGTTCGATGCCACAATAATTCTCCCTTTTATAAAGTATGAAAATGTCAAGTTTGAACGTGGAAAATATAAACCAAATGAAGAATCTGAACCTAAATTGAAATCTTCATGTGAAACCTTATGTGAGTTTACGGGACGTATACCACGTATACCGTTTAGTTTAAAAAAAAAAGAAAAAGAAGCAAAAGACCCATGTGCTGGATTCTCATTTGCAAATGTACTCGGTACTTATATCCATCAAAAAAATGATGATTATCATAAAGAAAAAGATCTTTATCCACTTCCTGCCGAAATTAGTTCTGTAAACATTGATCATAATAAAGAACTACATATTGATAAGTTAAATATTGATGATTATTATTCAACTGATATTACCAAGTTTGCTGAATGGATTTTAAAACACAATGATCACAAAAAGCTGGAAACAGTGTTTTTTGTATCACACAATGAATCATTACAAGATATTGCAGATAAATTAAATGATGAATATCGTAAAGAAATAAAATCAAATAAAAAAGTTGATGATTTATTAAGGGATGCTAGAAAAACCGATTTGGTATTAAAAAATGTGAAAACTAACAGTACAGCAAATGATAATACCCAAACAAAATATAAAGATCCCGAAGAAGAATATAATGAGGATGAGGATGATAATGTGATAAATAAAACGTTTCCTTTAAATAAACATGGTAGACCGTATATCGACCCTAAAAAACGTGTATATGATTTTATCACAAAAACAATAAGACGTCAAGGTGGACGCAAAAAGAACCATCGCAAAACCAATAAAAAAAGCCGATCCAGAAAGTCCCGACGTTAATCAAAGATACGATGTTAATCAAAGATACTGCGTTAATCAAAGATACTGCGTTAATCAAAGATACCGCCGTTAATCAAAGATACGGTGTTACTCAAACACCCGGCAACATTCCGCGACAAACTCTTCGTCAGACTTGACAACATGACGACTATATTTCCCCTTTAACAACGCTACGACAATATGGGTCAATTCTTCCATGGTCGCTTTCAATTCCAAGATTTCACCACTTTTGATATTGAAAATCTTCACCTTCCGTCCATCTCCCACACAGATTTGCCATAACCATGCATACAATACCACTTGCAACATATGATCGATGGTAATCCGACTGGTGCATTTCAATTCCCATACACAATGTTCCGTCACCAAATCCAGCCTTCCCGAAAATCGGAAAATACTACCATCGTCAAAATGGGTTCTCAAAATCGCATCAATTTCTTCGTGTTCGGTTTCCATCGAATAATCAATCAATACTTTCTCAAAGACGGGGATCTTTTGCTTGCATTCGGGCATAATCGTCGCATCCATCCGTTTCAAACACTTGTTCACGTTCTCTTTTTCTAACCAATTATATTCATCAGCTTCAATTTGATTTAATTTAAAATACAATTTCTCTTGACTCGCACTATACACATTTGCCGCATACAAATAATGCGATATTTTCGTGCATACATCTGGCATGTTCTCAATAATATTTTTCAAGAATCGATGTTCATTGTCTTTCGTGCCTTCCATATTGTTCTGAATCATCCTTTTCAATATATTGGGACAAGCCCCGTCCGCTTTCCATCGCCGCTGGATATGATGATAGTAAATACATGGGATAGCTATGCCATTCAAATCACTCACATCTTCGAAAAATCCTTTCCGAGTTTTCGCCAGTGTCGGTAAATCAATCTCTTCATGATCCGCCGACACCTTAACAAATATCTTGTCTAGAATCGGCGAGATTTCTTCAATGACCGTTTCCGAGATAAACTTGATGAGATCACTCGGAGTTATATTGTAGCGCGGTACTAATTGAGAACTTTCTCCTCCAGGTTCTCCTATTTTCTCATAAAAAATCGTCTGGGGCATACCTTTGAAATCAATATAGGATGCATCTCGCATCAAGTGATGATTCATTTTCAAAAACGATAATGGTCGATCCGTTCCAAAATCATTCTTCTCTAACAAATACAATGCCCCCGTTGCCCGGGTTGCCGCTACATACAATGTATTGGGGCAAATCTCCCGTGATGCATACTTGGCACTATAATAATAACTATTATCGAATCCTATAACAAAGACGTATTTGCGTTGGCGACCTTTTACGGAATGGAAAGTCGAGAACACCACCTTTCCGTCAATCACTCGTTCGTCGATACTTTCGCCTTCCAACATGGGAACATGGCACGGAATGTTGTTTTCCACGAGAACATTTTCCATTTTACGTATATTAAACCCCCGCGTCGATGCACCCAATATGAAAAAATCGCTTGGTTTGGCGCCGCGATCCAATAATCGTTGGATTTCTGCCACCACGAAACGTTCGGTATTTGATCGCGTATGGCGAAGATAATGCACTTGTTCTCCATCTTTGCAGGCAAACATCCGTGTTTCGCCCAACATGGCGTGATTGACAAAAGACGCCATGGGATGGGTAATACGATACGACATTTTCAACGTGGTTCTCACAAACTCGGGACAATTGAGTTGAGGATGTAATTTCCACAATTCATCCGCCATGGTGAGGAATCGGGTATCGGCTCCTTTGAACTCATATAGTCCTTGTTTATAATCCCCTAGTACCAGTAGTTGGAACTTGGAACCCATATCTTTTGAGAACTTGACCACAAATTGATAGTATAATAATGACATATCTTGGGCTTCATCGAGAACCAAGAGTTGGTAATGGGGTATTTTTGTTAGCGGGGGTAATTTATTATACAAAATATAGCGCAATGAATTGTCCGTATGGGCTGATGGCATATAATATCTGACGGCTAGACTATGAAACGTATGCACATTCAAGTTCTCCATTTTCAACGTTTTTACTTTGTCTTTGATTTCGTGGCGCAACATGGAATTATAGGTGATCTGTAGGATCTGTTTATCCGCCAATTTCTCGGCAACCGATAATATAGTAGTACTTTTCCCTGATCCGGCAATAGCGTCGACAATTACATTTTTTCCGGAACGTATATATTCCAAGACTTGGAATTGTTCTTCACTCATCACATTCATCTTTCAACTAAACAATACAAAACAAAACGGTTTATATTGTTTCCATTTGAGAACATTGTCATAAAAACTCTGTTTTTACAACATTTTTATCCCAGGTTCTCAAATATTTATACCTTTTCACATTTACACTATTGAAGATTTAAAAAATCACACTTAAATATTAAACTGCTAGAGAAATTGAATACTTTACATAGTTGTTCCTACATATTATCATCAATAAAATAATAATTAACAACAGTTTCTCTGTAATAATTACTCGTTTCATGAAGCATATAATTACTATAATATTATAGTAATTATTACAGTTTAATCAGACATTTACCAACCGGATTATATTGCGTGTATTTTTTTGTTAACTCTTCGTTCTTATCTATAAAACAATCATAACATAAGTTTCGCTCTTTATAACTAAATGATACTTTTTTATAAAAATATCCTTTATTGCAACCTCCTACACAAATCTCAGGTTCATTATCATCACATTCGGGTGTATTTTTTAACCAATATGATTTTTTAAATAATTCTTTGAGGATTTTACTTCTATCTTCAAAACGTTTATTATCATTCATTTTAAGTTGCTTATCTTTTGTATATTCCATAAAAAAATTACAAGGTTCTTCATCTATTTCGAAATCTTCTTTAAACTTATCCCACATATTCTTCTTAGCACACCTAAAAAACAAATAGTTTTTATCTTCATTTTTTCTAATATCGCAAGGCAACCTGCATTTACATAAAGGCAATTGTTTTATGTAATCATTATCTGGAAACCTATAATCAATATCAAACCTCGTATATTTTCCACCTCTTATTTTATCCCATGTTTCTTTATTGTGTAGCATTAAGCATTCGGTTATGTTGTTTTCTGCTTCTAATTTATCATGTTGGTTTTCATCGCATATATCATTGAAGTCTCTTAGTTTAAAACCTTTATAACTTTCGTGCCATATTCCATCTATAATTTTATTTACATAATTATTATAATCTGTAAACTTACAAATTGTATCTACTTTATAAATAGCAACAATTTGTTCAGGTATAAACATAGAAGTATTTAATCCACCGAATCCATCTTGATGTTCCCAAAATCTTCTATATAAGCGTGATGTTTCACCAACATAAAAATAACCATCTGCGCATTTTAAAATATAAACCCATAACATAGTTTCTATAATGCCATAGTATTATTATGTTTATATAATTTAATTTAATTTCGTTAATTTATGGTCACTCAGTCCTATTATACATTAATATTTTCAGAGAATCGAGAACCAGGTTCTCAAACGCCCCCGAGAACGGAAGGGGGCTTTGCGATTTTTATTTGATAATATTTGAAGATAAAACGAACTGTTTATTTCTATATACAAATGGAAGTAAAAAAGGGCAAATATACATTTTTTATAACGAATAATATTGAAACATGGAATGGTGTTATCACAGGAATGATTTATAAAATAAGTGGAAATATCCGCGACTATTTGAATATTTCAGTTCAATTTGATAACAATAGGGCTGTTTCGGCTTCTATTCCACATGCAATGTATCACGACGAATGCTCTCTTTATGAACCACTTGATAGAGGTGAAGGTTCTATTATTATGATAAATACACTTTTAATGCATATTAAAACTTTGCATCCAGAACTGAAAAAAATTAGATTTGATGATATGTCTTCAATTGAATGCGCAAGGGACGAAGATCTTGAAAATCCGTCAACACCAATGCCATTATACTATTTATCAATTGCATACAATGGTGAAACATGGTATGAAAAATATTTTCGTGCGGTTCAAGAAGATACTGCAAAACAAAATGCTTACCGTGTTCGCGTTGATAAAATGTTGAATGATATAAGTGAAAAACCAAGAGAATATATTGATTTTCTTAAAATTACAAAAGTCTCAATGAATATTCGTGCGGAACTTGAACACTTTTATACAAACTCTACCACTTATTCGGAGTTCTTTCATTTAATACCAAAACAAGACAGATGCCGTCTTTTAAGTCCATGGATAAAAGAGTTTATGAACTATTATTTGAAGGGATTATTTTCAAACTTTGATTGGGAAATACCACTCTCACATAGCAGTGACGACTCTTTATCAAAAACAATAAAACAACAAAATAAAAGTGAAAATAAATATTATTGTCCAAACGGTTTCAATCGAAATATGAATGATTTGCAAGACATCGGAGCCAATGTGCTGTGAAAAAAAATAGGTGTAAAAACCCCCTGTTTTTGCAACATTTTTATCCCAGGTTCTCAATTCTTTAGAAAAAGATCCTTTATCGATGATCCAAAGGACAATATACTATCTATGAGTACCCTCCTTACAATCATTCTTTTTCCAAACAATTGAGAACCTGGGTACCAAAAATCACCCCATTTTCACTACATTTTTAGAATGATCTTTTTCTAAAGGAACATACACTCGTGGATACAATTGCAAAACGAGTCCACTTGATGCTATGATACAATTAATCAGTGGTAGGGCTCGCTCTATTTTTCGAAACATCGACAATTATTATATCATTATATTATAGAAAAATATGAGAACTTTTTTAAACCATGGTGGAGATATTCATGCCAAATCGGTTTTTGAAAAAATCTTGAGTATTGGCTATGAAATGGAAACAACAGATTTAACTAAATTGACCCTACGATCGGATGGTATTTTTTTTAATACCGATACCGCCCGAAAAGATATTGCCAAAATTAATGACCCCGATCTCTCGGAAGATGATCCTGAGTTCCAAGATTATATTTCACGTCAAGAAGAATTGATTGCTGAAGTATCCTATGTAAACGGAGCCGTCGACAAGAATGTGGTATTTTATATTACCAACGACATTGCCAGTTCTCCTTTTGCAAAAGAATTGGACAAAATATGTGGAAATGGAGATCCCGATGAAACCACCCCCAGTGAAATAAAAAACGAAATGTACCTATTTAGACCAAATGCGGACGGGGAAGAAGATAAACCAATCAATTTCATATTTTGGAATGACCAAACCCATTGCAGTATATTTTCCGATGTGGAATGGATATTTACCCACTATAAACCAGCCAAATCCAAAAGTGTCATTTTAGATACGTTTTTCATTTCCATTGGCAATTTGATACGTCATTTAGACACATTGACATCATCATTGGGAACATTGATTTATACTCCCGAAGAAGAAGACGCAAAAGAAATCAAAATCCGAAATCCAAAACAACGAGTATTGTTCAACAAACCCGGAACCAATTTATATTATTTGCAAACCGACCATTACTCGAAACCATTAGAAGTGGACAAAATATGTTTAGCACCACAAATGACATTCTCTTCGCACATATCCGATTTGTTCCCTATTTTGAAACAATTGGCATCGGATAGTGTTCAATCCATTCCTGCTGTCCAAGAAAAGTTTGATGAATTACTCACTTTAATGAATATGTTAGAACATTTTACCCAAGAATTAATGACTGGATTCAATGAAAGATATCCAACCTATGCCATCACAAACACCGGATCCAAAGTATTATACAAATCCATCAAAAATTACCTTGCATTGATACTCTATAAATTGTATATATACATCAATAGTTATCATCAACATCGTAATGACCCAAAAGTTGGATACTTGAAAGATTACTTGACCTTCAATTCCAGACATTCGAATTATATATTATACAGTGGTTTGAAAAAGTGTTTGTTGGAATATTATTCACATGAAATCACCGAGAAAAACATTATCACATTAATTCGTAAATTATTATTGCAAGAATCGATTTTACAAGAGTATTTAATAACTGATCCAAAGCATGTTGAAAAAAATGCACTCAGTCTGGATAATAAATTGCCCAAAGATGATGAACATTATGGCGATCCGATTTATTCATTGTATTCGTATTTGCAGTTTTTCGAAGATCCATTAATAGACGAAAATAATACATCCAATGATCCTACGCGAAATCTACCCGATTGGTTAGTCTATAAAAACATAGATATTTATTCTACCCCCATGGAATTAAAAGACAATATTGTATTGACCGAGTTTCGTGGATTTGGCAGAATATTAACGAGTTATTTGTATGAAAATGGAAATAAAGAAATCAAAACCCTCATGACGGAAGGTATTTGCAATATTCGTACTAAAAAAATGAAACCCGATATCCGAGGCGCTTCGATTGAAACCTTGCGAGCATTCATCAATTTAAAATACCCCGCCCTTATAGCCAACTCAAACCCTAAACCAAAACCAAAAAGTCATCGAAAATCCCATTCAAAAACTCACATTTTCGAAACAATACGACAAATGTCCGATTCCATCAAACGCAAATCAAGATCAAAAACACGCAAATTAAACAGTGATCCTACCGGTAAAAAATCGTTGAAAAAATCAAAAAGCCGTCGTTCCGAATCAAAAATCCGAATATCAGGATCTATGCCAAAAAAGTAAAAATCAAAATAAAAAATTGAAAAAACGAGCACCCGGGTTTATATTATACACTATAATATAAAACAATCAAACATGATCTTCTACTCCGATGAAATTATAAACAAGATGATCGATACATCCGATGTAAATACACTACTTGAAGAGATTGAACAATTTATGCATAATGTGCGCTACGTCATAACCAAGTATTCGATACATACGATCTCGCATTATTATAGCAATGCAGCCCTTTCAAATAGCGACAACGTGATTGCATTTTATTGTTTCGATGACGAGTTTTCGTTAACCAATTGTCCGTCAATCATGATATATCATAAATACTATGATAAAATCAACAATGAGATAATATACTATGTATTGTTTACTTGCACGAAAAAAGGTTTTCGCAACATGGGTTATGCATCCAAATTATTTGATGGATTGAAAGAACGAATTGTGAAAGAAAAAACAAAACGACCAGACTTGCGTGCAAAAATGGTATTGAGTTCGGTGGAAGATGCGGTATTATTTTACGAGAACTATGGGTTTCGATGGACGCGAGAATCATTGGACAAACATCGCGTTCTCATGCAATATGAGAGTTATCATCCCGAGAAAGAGTACTTTATTATGGAATACTATGTTGAATGAGAATATTTACTGCAAACCATGTAAAAACAAAATAGCACACTATAATAATATGTATTACCAACATAGTGAACCAAAATCCAGTTTTATTCCTTTCATTAAAAAACCCGCCCACAATCCATTGTTAAAATGGATCACCCTGGGATCAGCATTGATTGCATCTGCGTTGATGATTTATTCCGTCCAGATGTTTAATACCAAAATAGAGTCCACCAATTTGTCTACCATAACCAATTATGGTGATCTTTTTGATGACGACAAACAGACTCTTTTTACTCAATTCAAACAAACGTTTTCCAGAAATTACGAAAGCGTCGAGGAAGAAACCACCCGATTTGAGAACTTCAAAAACTTTTTGGCAAAAATCGATGAGAACAATCTGGCTGAACAAACCCAAGGCAAAGGAATGGCGATTCATGGTATCACCAAGTTTGCCGATTTGAGTGCCGATGAGTTTAAGACCCATTATTTAGGCTATGTTGCACCCTCGTCTACACCAACAAAAAAGATAATTCCCCAATTGGTTGTATCCGCCAATACTGTCATGGATTGGTCGGGAATATACACAACTGCCGTGAAAGACCAAGGCTATTGTGGTTCTTGTTGGGCTTTTTCAGCCACCGAACAAATCGAGTCGGACAGTATCCGATTGGGTCTCACAACTACCGATATTACGCTCTCCCCCGAACAAATCGTCCAATGCGATAATGTGGACGCCGGATGCAATGGCGGAAATACCGAAACCGCATTCGAATATGTGCAAAAAGCGGGCGGACTACAATCTGACGTCGATTATCCATATACATCCTATTATGATGTCACCGGAAGTTGTGTATCCAATTCCAGTGAATATATTGTTACCGTGACCGATTATTATTCCATTGAGGGCGAGTCAGAGATGGCAAGTTATGTATTGTCGACCGGTCCACTTTCTATCTGTGTATCGGCTGAAACATGGTCAACCTATACATCGGGTATTTTAACCACCTGCCCTACTGAAGTCGACCATTGCGTTCAAGCAGTGGGAGTCAATTTGGATGAAAATTACTGGATCGTGCGTAATAGTTGGGGAACCGAATGGGGATTAGACGGTTATATTTGGCTAGAATATGGAAGCGACATGTGTTCGATTTCATATGATCCAAAATACGTCGACACTCGAATTGTATAATACAATTTATACTTGCTGAAATAAAAGTAGATCGAGATAGTCATTTGGTAATGTTACATTCACTGAATCTTTCACTCCATTCAAATCCCAATCACTGTATATGATTCCCCATCCGACAGTACCGTCAGGCGAATTACCGCCAGGTGATAAATCAGATTGATTTGTGATTTGTGTCATAAGTGTCCACACCACAACCGTTTCACCACTATTCAGTTTCATGTATAATTTTTGATCGCCGTATGCAATCGTTCTGGTACCAACACCGAGTGAGTAACCTTGATTACCGGATGATTGTGTATCAGCAGTTCTAGTGTAAACTTCTACATAAAAGGCTACTAAATCATCTACGTTGTCGAAATAGATACTCGACCCAGATTGAGTGTATGATATTTCAGTATTGTCTAAGGTCCATTGTAAATCCACTTGCGGATATAACCATATAGTATTCAATATGGAAATATATGAAATATCAGATGATGTTTCGGCTTGGGTCGGATAACAGTATGCTCGGCGTAAGTATGCCAATCCAGATCGTCGTTTACTCATTTATAAATACATATATTTTATTTATACAAAATTGATTATTTTCTTGTAAAAAAGAATCAATCTAACCAAAACTAACCAATGATTCATTCCAAAGTCATCCAATTGTGCAAGGAACAAGATGAACTTCTCCAAGGTAAGGCCGTGGATTCCAAAACCGGCGAAACCTATGCTTACGGGATCATTGCCGACGGACACGGACATAATCGTGGGGTCCAAGATATCCGCACCATTCTACAAACGCATTTGGATGCAATTCTCGAAGCCGAAGATCCACACCTGATTATACAAGACCAATTATTAATATTAAAACAACAACATCTCGATAACGTAAAACCTGCCATATTCGGATGTGCTTCAAAAACCCGTATTACATTTGAATTGAGTCAATCGGGATCTACCTTTATTCGGGTGAAAGTCTATGCCAATCGCGTCGAATGCTTTTCCATTGGCGATTCCGAAGTCTATGTTCTCAAAAACGGCGAAATTGCCTATCATAACCCACTCCATAATTGGGCGAATGAAGATGAAAAAACTCGATTATTGAATCGTCCTGATATATGTGTATGTGCAAAACCATCATTTCGCTATGATCTAATTAACCCAAACACAATGGTATGTGTTTCTTCGTCGCAAATCTTGTATACCCATAACCATTTGTTTGTTCCTTCGCAAGCATTAGGACATGATGGTATAACCGAGTTTGCACCCGAAAGATACACGGTCTCATATGACGAGTCGGTCGATCAAATCAAAGTTATTATGGCATCGGATGGATTATGGGATGTATTTATGCCGTCTCATCCCGATGACTATGCATGTTTACAAAATCTGAATGGCGAACAATTAGCCGATTTGGCGGAGTTGCGATGGAAACAATCGTGGAATATGTTGAAATCACATGACGATACCGATCCGCCACGGTCTGCGTCTTTCGAAGTATATGACGATGTTTCAGTAATCACCATTTGTTCTCCTGTATAATATAATTATCTGTTCCTTTTTATTGTGATCTCCGCCACACGGTAATCAAATACCATTTAGGTTTGACATATTCGTTTTCATTACGACTATAGATAGGATGACAAAAACGAGAACTTAGATTGGTAATATACTTGGAATCCATGATACAAAGGGCATGGCGCATATGTGTAATACAATCGATCATTTCGTTGGAAATATAAGAGTCGGTCATAATGTGGTTTTCTTGAAAAAAGAGTTGGACTTTGGTTTCAATGTTGTCGTTTTGGTAAATATGTAATACGTGGTCGAAGGTTTGATTATGTGTTTTGTCATAGTCGTCCATAATGTATAGGTAATAATAATTACATATATATTTTATTATCAAGCCTAACGCTTACCACCACGTAAACGTAGTACTAAATGTAGCGTGGATTCTTTTTGGATATTGTAATCGGCTAGACTGCGTCCGTCTTCCAATTGTTTACCCGCGAAAATAAGACGCTGTTGATCGGGAGGAATCATTCCTCCCCTACGATTTCTCGTAGGGATTAGACTGTATCTTAAGCCATCATCGAAGTTGATTAGACTTCTCAAGCCCATACCCGTGCGGTCGTTGAAGGAATACCATATCCTAATCATAACGGATGTAGGTATTTTACCCGCGGATTGCCCAATCTCAAGAGTTATTACGATAAACATGGTCATTACCCAGTCTATTATTATAAGTTTCCCTATAATAAGGCGTATCTTGAGCTCTAAGGGGGTTCCCGACATTATAAGGTATGTTGCATTTGTTCATTACAAATACTAGCCACCGAATTGTGATTTATATCTATCTAAATCACTTTGGATTCTAACACTTTATCCATAATCAGAGCCAAAATGATTATGGGTGATGACTTTTCAAGGCATTTATTGTTTACCTTCTTTGTCTTGGATTTTGGTTTTGATGGCTTCAATCGAATCGGATGGTTCGACCTCTAAAGTGATTGTTTTACCAGTGAGTGTTTTCACGAAGATTTGCATGGTATATAGAAGTATGATATAATATTTCTATATACTTATGGAGCCGCATCATATCTTTCATTTGCGGCGGTTATAATGTGTTGCAATGTTTTCTGCAATTCATCGATTTTTCCATATAGTAGCGAGTTTTTGCCGATTTGTTGATTGAGATTGGTCAACAATTGGTTGTTTTCTTGCATCAACTGATTATTGCGTATCATATGAGAATACAAAGGACTTGTATCGGAAAAAGATTCAAGTGAACGGATGGAATGATGTTGGGTCGATTTTTCAACTACGTGGTAGTTTCTCTTGGTTATTGCTAAAAAAGCACGGGAAATCATGGGTGCATTATTTGGATAGATACTCTTTATACTCATTTGGGTTCAATCATTTTTTAACTTTGTTTTTGGTTTTGCCGATTATAGCAGCAGAACTCGATTTTACTATTTTGTTTTTTTTGGTTGTATTTTGTGATACAGCAATATCTTCCGAAATACGAAGTGGGTCAATAGGTTCTAATACTTCGCGTTCGTTATCATGAAATGGATTTGAAAAAGGTTCTTCATCAATTGTGGTTTGCGATTCAACCGTATCCACTATCATTTCCACATCATTTGTTTCAGCAGGTGCTACTTGTTCATGATAACCTATTATTGGATCAATCATTTTCATATAATTGTAAATATTGCTATATTTTTGTTTGATATCGATAGACATAGGCATCGTTTTCATTTTATTCAAAACATTTTCATATGTATCTTGGTCTGAAGTAAATAAAGAGGTAGCTACATCCTTTCGATGTAAATAAACATTCAGTATAGTAACCATTTTTTCCATACTATCAAAACGGGTCGTGATAGTTTCAGTTATATGATCCGCAAAACGCATACATTGTGGAGGTGCGTGAGTTTCACGATGGTATATGATTAAATTAATCAAATAATCCATTATAATAATAAATGTATTTATGAAATGCAATATATTAGCTATGTTTACATGGTTTATCATTTTCCGATTACACAAGTCATCCCAATTAGAAACGATCCACATTATAAAAGCATAATCATATTCGCAATAACGTCCGAAACGCTTACCATAAATATGAGCTACTGAAGCATTATTCAATTTATCTTGCGGATTATAGTATATTCCACCACAAATACGCTTGTTTTTAAAATGAAATATTCTACCCATATCAATCATCCAAGATTTGATTTTACTTGTATCTCCTTTTGGATTGTTGTCTTTTCTCACACTTGACAAAAAGTTCCCGGAATGGGCATCTATATTCAACATCTGTTTTCGTATAACCAACAGAATCATAATTGCATTTGCATATTCCATACAACGTGGATAATATATAGTTTCACGAATATTACGCAAAGTCAAAATATCATATTCGTTTTTATCTATATGATTCATTGCTGCATCCATTGCAATAAATGCTAAATGATATTCTTTGTTTTCGGTTAAAATAGTTTTTATATAGTTTATAGTTTCTTGGGTTATGGTTTCTATTTTGGCTCTTTTTGATGGTTTATCAAATGGTTTTGCGGAAATGCTATACAATTTGGTTAATAGTTCTTTTGTTATAGTTTGGTTTTTGTCATTTGTTACAATTGTATTATTTTTATATTTTTCATAATTTTCTTTATTTATATCATGAATATTATACATTAAACCCGTATATTTATCATATTCAGTTTCGTGTCTATAATACATATGACAACATCCTACACCAAATGTAACTGGATTCGAAGGGAACGATTCAAATATTTCTGTTTGTGTCTCTGATTCTTTATAGAAGTCATTCCATTTCATAGTTGATTTTTCATATATTTTATAACCGATTGTGCCACTAATTCTAGTAGTCGAAGGTTTATTTACGTAGCACAATGCAACTTTGAGAATGATTTGATAGATGGGTTTTCCGTCTAACCCTATAAATTGTATACAATCTTTATCCGCATGTTGTGGAATAGTCAATAAAAATACAAACCCATATAGCGAATCGATTGAAATAACCTCTAATAGTGCACCAGGACAATAAATCATTTTTTTCACTGCATCGATATCAGATATATTCAAGTTTTCTTTACGCATACCACCTTTTCGTGTTTTATTTTTGCGTTTGTATTGTCCACCTTTTTTATGACTCTTCTTCATTTATATATACTTATAAAAAACCCTAAATAGCCATGTGTATTATACTAATACATCACTAATGACTTGTTTATTGAGAGGAATCTCTTTCGAAATATTGCGAATGATTTTTTCCACTTTATCATCTTCACCGGATTTATGGGCTTCTTTACAAAGTCGGATCGATCGGTTGATGTGATCTTCTCTTTCAGAACCACTTTTTGGAACATTGGATGACCAGTCGATACATTGTCTTAAATTGGCATGACTCACGTGGGAAATGGCTCTCTTGGTATCTTTCAGATCTTCGTCTTTATTCCAGGTATCATTGTTATGTACATAAAAGGTACTTCGCCTCTCATCCGTGCAGTGAAGTGGTCGTTCCGTCACTTCCATAGACTTCAATTCATCAATAAAGAGTTTGGAAATCCCATTGACGTATCCATTTTCCTCGATTTTGAACATATCTACTTTGTTTTTGATAACTTCAATGAAGTCACTCATGTTTTGGGCATCTTTGCATTTCTCGGAGAGAAACATGTTGATATTATAGATGTTATTATTATTTTGACTGTTGGTCAACGTATTTCCCGATGCATGCGTCTTTATAAACTCGGTGATGGTCTTATTTTGATCGGCTAAATTATTGTTCTGTGTTACGATTAAATTACGTATTTCTTGATTCTCTTTTACCAACATATGTATGATTTCGAGCCAATTGGTTTCCGATAGGGATGGCGATTGCGATGGTGATGGTTCTTTTGGTTCTGTTACAGGGGTTTCTTTGGGTGGTACATAAGTGCACGTTTTCTTATGACGATAATAACCAGATGAATGTTTATATCTCGATCCACAAATACATGTATATTTATTTTCAGGGAGTTTTTCTGTATCATTTTGTATCATCTGATGTTTGCGTGTTTGTAAATGAGTATTATAATTACTTTGCTTACTGCAAACAAAGTTGCATTTTTCACATGTATATTGTTTCGCATTTCTGGCAGCATTAGGTTGTATCATTAATGGCACAAGTGGTATACACTTGGTATATAAAAAATGCCTAAATACTTTTACGCAGAAATAATAAAAAAAAGTTATGCAGCCATATAAAAAATATAATGATGCCTCCCAGACTGACTCAGTCACAACCACTTTTTTATCAAAATAAAACTCCGTATAATCCAAATTTGACATTTTCCTTGCCAAATAAAAATGTCAAATTCGTCCAGTAGCCTACCATTACTTTCCAGTTTTTGGAAGGGGGTACCCCCAATTTTTATCATGTGAACATAAATCAGAACAATAATTATGCCAAAGCAGTTATGTATTATCCCAAATATAGTTGAATAACACGATTAAAGTAAAAAGGTTAGATATATAATTATATATTTCTAACCTTTTTATTTGTTGAGAGGGACGAGAACACGAGCGATGAATATTGCAGTTGATATATCAGTGATATCCTTGTAGCAGATGTATAGACGTCCGGATGATTTCTTTGTACTTTCTTTCTTAACATCAAAGTTTGATGTTTTTGACCATGAAGTTATTTCCTTTTTAATAGCATCATAATGTAGGACTGTTTTTTTCCCGGTTGTCGAACTGATAATGAAACCATCATTGTTTCTTTCAAGTGATTTCTCAGTTTTTCCTTGAGCGCCTAATCCACGCATGAAATTAGAAGCCTCTATTAAAGTCGTAAACTCACCTGTATGTAATTCGTATTTAGATTCGATTGCAAAGTTTTGTGCAAGTTTGATATCTGCCTTATTGACATTGACTATACCTTGTTCGGCAACAATACGAGCAATGTTTATGGCGATCTCTTCTTTTTTTTCAACACGGGAGAATGTCAAATTGTTTGTATATATTTCGACGGGTTTGTAGTTCGGAAAGTGACCAATATTTCCAAATAAGCGAGCCATTATTTGATATGCTTCTGCACCACATACGATAGGTGGTATGATACCATAATCAAACATAAATCCGTCATGTCCTTCTTCTGCACCGCACTGAAATGTAACACCACGCTCAACACAATAGTATCCTGTCACAGCAAGAGGGAAACGATGCCAGTTATTTTCTTTGTATAATTTTGCGAGTTGTATGTTTAATTCTGTTGGAACCTCATCGTTATCTACCGTGAGATAGCATCGTAGATCGATTGGTTCACCTCCGGGAATAAGTATTTCTTTACGTTCGCCATTGATAATGATAATAATGAACCCATATTCTTTATGAAGGAAGTCTGCGATATAATCATGTGTTTGTTTTGCCAAAGATCCAGGAATGAATGCACGCATTCCAGGTTTTGCAAGTTCATCACCGTGCATTTCAAATACGTGTCTCACGAAATCCGGTGCAGATCCGGCAAAGTTAATTTCATGACGGATTGAGTTTCTCAACCCACGATAACATTCTGGATGAGTTTGGAAGTATGGTAATACCGCTAGACTCTTGTATTTTGACATAACACTGTCGAACGTAGCACTCACTAGCGTTATCTGTTTCAACATTTGCAATGGAATAATATGTTCGTATTTTGACCATAAGTTTATACTTTTATCTGCCTCATCAATCCATATGTTAATTTTCTTTGTGAATAAAGGACATTTACTCAAAGTTTCGATGGTTTGAAATAAGTAACGAAGACGGGTTGCATGAGCACAAATGACAACCATTTCAATTTCACTAAGCATTCTAAACGCAAGCTCAATTGGTGTTATATTATTTTTTTTTGTTCCTGACGTCCAACTGAAAACACTTCCCTTGATGCAGGCATCATTCGCGCCTTCTTCACTATCTGTTGCAAGATCTTTTATGAAACGAGTTTTAGTTTGTTCCACAAGAAGTTTATTATTGGCTGAAATGATGATGTTGATATCGACTGGTTCAAATAACTCACCTAGTTTATGTTCCTTGATAAGTTCTTCCATTTTACGTGTTTTTCCACTTTGAGCAGGAAGATATAGACATCGCACTTTTGATTGTTCAATTCCCATTTTTATTATTTTTACTTTACTCTTTTACTTTACTGTTTTACTTTGTTATTGTTTGTTTTGGGTATTATACAATAAATGTAGAAAAAGGCATTTCAATTTTTTAAAGAAGTTTATCAAATTATGTTTGAGAACAATGAAATAAAATGTTGTAAGTTTTGAGTGTTTTTCTATTCCAGGTTCTCAATTGAAATGACTGTGTTCTATAAATATATTTATTTTGTCTGTATCATACAAAATGCCAAAGAAGGTCACATTCAGTTGTATTGTAAATGCTATTTTGATACCTTGCATCAATGAATATAAATTATACGATTTGCACAATGACCTATGGTGGAACAATAGTGATTATATTAATTTCAAAAGATCTGCAAACCATGATATATTTACACTTATGCAAAAACATTATGGATATATGAATTATAAAGATGCCCAAAAGATATTGTACCAACCGTTGAATCGTTTACCAAATTATATGTCGATAGAATTATAGTTATACAATGAGAACCTTGAACCAAAAATGTGGGTCTTTTTGAGTGTTTTTATGTTCCAGGTTCTCACTTTAGTAAAAAAGATTCATTTCAAATCCCATTATAAAACCTAATCATATAGTAAATGGACTTTGTATATGTATTTATTTACGGAAGTGAATGGGAAGATATGGTAATATTATTATCAAGGGAAGATGCTATAAGAGAATCGATCAATCATCCAAATCATCGAGTTGAAATATTTTGCAAAACAAACACCTCAGCATATAAACCTACCTATAATTATTATAAAAATGGAGAACTTGTTATTCAAGATTCATAAACATTGGATTTTTGATAGTTTTTATGTTCCAGGTTCTCACTTTAGTAAAAATAGTTGTTGCTTGAAATATAATATTTGTTCTATATAACACTATGGATAAGGGCGACAAGGGTTGGCGTATAAACAAAAATGATGAAAAACCCAAGGTTCGCAACTGCGACCAACAATTATTGAATGGAGCATACTTTGGAAATTGGTTGGTAGTCAAGAAATGGATTGAACAAGGAGGCAATCCAAACTACATGGAAGAAAGAGATGGGTGGTTGCCGATACACTATGCTGCTCGGTGGGGCGATATGAGAATGTTATTGTTATTGTTGAAAGCAGGTGCAGATATTGACGGTAAAACAAATAGTAATGAAACCGCCCTACATAAGGCGGCTAGATGGAATCGACGTGAAATAGCAATTGCATTATTGAAACGAGGGGCTAAAATCGAAATTAAAAATGGAGATGGCAACAAGGCGGCGGATATGACGACGGAACAATGGATGAAAGACCTCATCAATCATTTTGATGAATATGTAGCAAACGAAAAACTAGAAAAAGAAAAAAAGAATATTGCCAAAGTAGAACTAGAGCAAAAACTAGCAGACCGTAAGAAAGACTTTGGATATTAGTGTGTGATCGCTTGTATATTATATTTTAGAACATTGATCTAAAATATAGTCGTTTTTGAGTGTTTTTCTATTCCAGGTTCTCAATTATAAAAATAAAAAAGTCAAAAGTAATGGTAGGCTACTGGAAAAACACAACAAGGGTACCCCTTTGTTGAAAATGAAATATGTCAAGGAGTTTTTGCAAAAAAGTCATTTGTGACTGACATGCAGTGAAATCGATTTTTTACATATTTTTTCCACTGCATAATTTTTTTAATAATTTTGCAAAAAAGGGTTTAGAAACTTTTTATATACCATTTTATATAAACAAAATGATATCAAAAAAGATAAAAAAAGATCAACGCGAAAACAATAGTTTTATATGTTCAATATGTAACGTATCATACAGTAAAAAATATAATTTAGACCGTCATTTAACAACAATAAAACATATGATACATAAAGATACAGTAAATCTAGGAGGAGGATCAGAAAAAAGAGCAGAAGGAGGAGGAGAAGGAGGAGAAGGAGGAGGAGAAGGAGGAGGAGGAGATGGAGGAGCAGAAGGAGGAGATGGAGGAGGAGGAGCAGAAGGAGGAGATGGAGGAGGAGATGGAGGAGGAGCAGAAGGAGGAGAAGGAGGAGCAGAAGGAGGAGCAGAAGGAGGAGCAGAAGGAGGAGCAGAAGGAGGAGCAGAAGGAGGAGCAGAAGGAGGAGCAGAAGGAGGAGCAGAAGGAGGAGGAGGAGCAGAAGGAGGAAAAGGAGGAGTAAAAGGAGGAGACCGCACATTTAGTTGCGCAACTTGTAATTTTACATGTACAAATAAATGCAACTATATTCGACATACAAATACTAAAAAACATAACACATTACAACAATTTGGCGTGAACAAAAAAAAATATGACTGTCAATGTGGTGCAAAATACAAATATTCATCTGGGTATTATAGACACGTGAAAGTATGTAAACATAAATCAATAACCCAGGATTTACCCACTAATAGAGAATGTATTCAGAATAATAATAGTAATGATGAAGAAGGTGAAGTTACACCTAAAATGTTGAAGTTATTATTCGAGACGTTTATTCGAACAAATCAAGAAACTATACAAAGTAATCGAGAACTAAAAGAAGCTTTCCTCGAAATTGCTAAGAACCAAGCGCCGCACCATAACACAAATAGTCATAACAAGAATATCAATTTGGTCCTTTTTCTGAATGAGAACTACAAAGACGCGATGAACTTGACTGATTTTGTGAATAATCTGCAAATATCATTTGATGACCTGGAGAAAATGACGGAAGTGGGATATGTAGAAGCCGTTTCTGAAAAGTTTATTAGTGGATTGAAACAACTAGATATGAAACAACGCCCAATTCATTTTACAGACAAAGCCCGTGAAACTTTGTATGCTCGTGAGAACAACACATGGGAAAAAGATGAGAACCACAAGAAAATTACAACATCTATTCATACTATGGGACGCAAATACGGAAGTGAATTGCAAGACTACCAAGCAACACATCCGGAAACAAAGACACTATCTACCAAGGAAGGCGAGTTTGCATTCAAAGCCGCAAAACAACTCATGTCATCGGCTGCAAATACCAAAAAAGTAGAGAAGGTAATCCAGAATATTGTACCAACTGCATTTGTGGAACGTTCTACGTTGTTAGATAGTAGATGATATTCGACACTTTGCGTTTGTTTATGATAAGAATAAGATTATATTTGAGAACATTGTAAAAAAATATAGTCGTTTTTGAGTGTTTTTCTGTCCCAGGTTCTCACTTGATATATATTTTACACCCTTGAAGATTTTAAACAGCACCTTTTTGTTAATACATTTGGTCTTAATCTTTCAGTTTATCATTAAGTTTATTATAACTATTTGTATTATTTGATTTACATATATAGTATACATTACACCGACCAAAAAGAAAAATGAGACAAATTCTTTAATGATTTATTTTTTTAATCTAATAAAAATATAAAAAGACTATATGAAGAATACAACAAAAAAGATGAGAAAACACATTAAAAAAACAATTAGAGCAAATACAAAAATAAAAAAGTTAAATAGTATTCACCATAAAGGAGGAAATAATAATGATAAATATTATATAGATTGTTCTATAAATTATGATAAAATTATAGCAACGAAAATATTAGATAATACAGAAATGCGTATTCTTTTTTATGGTCTTTTACAACAACATAATATAAATCAGAAAATTGTTGCGAAAATAATGAAAAGAACCAAAAAAAATACGAATCGGATTGAATATAATTATGGTAAATTATTAGAAAATATAGAAGGGTTTATTCGTTTTATTTGTTTATTAGAATGTAAAACAAATATACATAAAAATCATGATAAAACTGAAGAAATTGAAGAAAAATCAATATGTATAAATACAGGTGGAATACAAAAAGAAATACTTATATCTCCTTATTATGAAGTCGGTTCTATGGAAAATTTTTATTGGAATGAAACAAATATACCCATATTTAAGAGTTGTTTGAAACAAATAATATTGTCTTTTTATTATGCATATAAAATGCACAGGTTCATACATAATGATTTTCATTATGGAAATGTTTTATTAGAAGAAACAAATGAAAACGAAATAAGGTATGAATATATTATTGTAGAAACAAATGGGTATAAAACCGTAATTATGGACTTTGATAATAGTTATATAGACGCTGATGTAAGATATTTTTGGGAGGAAATAATGGATGTATTTGAAAAAATAACATTATATATAAATATTGTATTTATACAAAAACCATTATACGATATAAAACAATTGTTGTATTCGTTATATAAAGAAAATAATAACAATATAGATAAATGTTTTGAAATTGTTGGTATGATTGATTTATTAGAATTAGATTTTATAAAACAAAGAAAAATACATTGAAGAATTACATTTAACAAACTACTTGAAACATAGTTATAAAATATATAAATCATAACTGCGTTTTGTCTCATTTTTCTTTACATATTTTTAAAATTATGTTTAATTGAATTAAGTGTGCGGGTTTAAATCTTCAAGGGTGTAAATGTCGAGCCTTTCTAAAAATAGATCCAACGACATTGGAGACCAACTAAAATAAGTTCCTTCACCATATGTGCTACTACATTCAGTATAATATTGAAAACGTACTTCATTTTTGTTATTCAACTCAGTATAGAATAAATATGCTTCTTTCAATTGTGCATGAGTCATTATTTCAACATATTTTTCTTCAAACAATATATTCGCAACATCATCATAATTGAAATTATATATTTTTATTCCAAAAATAGTACCATTGGAATAAATCCCCATTTTTATAACATAATCAAAGCAATTTAAGTTGTTTGTAGCACAATTATAATGAGCGTTTCAAATGTGTAAAGGTGTAAATAAAGTGATCGGGCGATGTTATATTGATGAACCCAGTATGTATACCATATTGTTTAACACGATTTTCACGCGAACGTAGTTCGATAAAGCGAAGCTTTCGTGAAAATCGTGTTTTTCCCCCGACTGCCATCTAAAATGGCTAAAGAGAATCGCCCATACCAATTTTTATTGGGATAACATTAGATAACTGCATATATCGAGCAAAAAGATCCATGACAATAACTTATATTGGATCAATTTTAAATAATATACGATCAATGCGTATATGCAGTCTAGTATATACAAATATGTTATATAATTATTGTCAATGCGAAATAATTATACAATTTAGCGTAATAGATACAATACATAAATGCTGCGAATATATATAAGCATATACACAATTTTACATTTTCAGTGCGACATGCTGCATAATTATAAAATGTGAAAATGCGATTTACATGGACTGCAATTGTGCAGTGGGTGTATATAGATATAAGTAGCGAATTGATCGATGCAGTGTTATTTAATGCATATACAGTTGGAATATAGTGACTGCATATATGCAGTGGTATATGCATATACTAGTAGCATTTTGGATCCGATGGTGTGGGGCGCTGCATAATACACAATGCACTATCTGCATTCCAGACTGACTGCATATATGCAGTGGGGTGGGCATAAACCAGTAGCGAATTGGTCTATGCAGTATATTGCGCAGTGGGCGGGGCACGAATCAGATGGCTGCATGGGT
>JACCDL010175968.1_pt1 | contig 50844 bp, 59 predicted proteins | sample 7441931 | NCBI WGS metagenome assembly JACCDL01 (sample SAMN15323437, study PRJNA562643) | freshwater metagenome | isolation source: river surface water | place: USA:Blue River Watershed | collected 2017-08-16
GAGTACGAGTGGGAACGCTACTGCGACCTCGCAGATCCCTACAGTCTAGCCAGCATCAATATGGAACTGCAGATTGTGGCAGAAAAACAACAGCAGGAATTAGAGGTTGACTTGCTGGCTCTTTGACCGTATAATACTATACATCAACAACGCAAACCAGGAGCGAAAAATGGTTACAGTAGATCAAGTCCGTGCCGCATTGTACACAGCAGAAGCCGCCAGCCGCGACAAGTATCGTGAGATTGGTGGAGACCGTTACGCCTGCGGCTTTGCCTGGGTTGAGGTCTATGTGGATCGCACCAACAGCAAGCAGGCCAAAGAGCTGATCAAGGCAGGCTTTAAGAAGGACTACAAACCCAAGTGCCTCAGCTATTGGAACCCAGGCCAACTGCCCGTACAGAACATTGACATCAAGGAAGCGGGTGCAGAGGCTGCGGCCAGTTTCCTTCGCAAGCTGGGCCTCGCAGCCTACGCAGGTAGCCGTTTGGATTGACAACGAGCCCCGGAGGGCTTATAATAGATACTTTAGCAACAACAGGAGCGATAAATGGGACGACCCCTCGGAAGCAAGAACAAGGTTATGACACTGGCAGCTCTCAAGAGCATGGAAGCAGAGACTCGTACACTGGCACAGGATCCAGTTGAAAAGGATCTGTCCAAGGAGACTGACGACGAGATTATGACTCGTTTGGGTCAGCGTTTTGAGATTCTGGAAGACATGACACGTGCCGTAAAGAAAGGCGATGTCCGTGCTATGATTGTGTCAGGTCCTCCGGGCGTGGGCAAGAGCTTTGGTGTAGAGAAAGTACTAAGCAAGCACGATGTCTTTGCCGATGTAGCCAATGACTCAAAGCTGAAGAAGTACGAGATTGTCAAGGGCGCAATGAGTGCCATTGGACTCTACAGCAAGCTCTACGAGTACAGCGACAAGAAGTGTATCCTAGTGTTTGATGACTGCGACAGCGTCCTGCTGGATGACCTTAGCCTTAACATCTTGAAGGCAGCTCTGGACAGCTCCAAGAAGCGTACCATCCATTGGAACACTGACTCTAGGCTCCTGCGCAGTGAAGGTGTGCCCAACAGCTTTGAGTTCAAGGGCGGTGCTATCTTTATTACCAATATTAAGTTTGACAACGTGCGAAGCAAGAAGCTACGCGACCATTTGGAAGCATTGGAAAGCCGTTGCCATTACTTGGACTTGACCATTGATACAGAGCGTGAGAAGCTGCTTCGCATACGTCAAGTTGTACGCGATGCAGGCATGCTGGATGACTATGAGCTTAGTGATATTGCCAAGGCCGAAGTAGTAGACTTCATTGCAGACAACAGCAAGCGTATGCGTGAGCTGAGCCTGCGCATGGTGCTTAAGGTAGCAGACATACGCAAGAGCATGCCCAACAACTGGCGTGCTGTAGCAGAGGTTACCTGTATGCGTAACCGTTAAGATAAAGAGCCCCTAGAGGCTCTACTAGACCAGCCAACGATTCGCTCCCGGTAACTGGTCCTGAGGGAAGGCAGCACCTTCCCAGTGTGATCCCTGATGCGGTAAGTCCGATTCGCTCCCGGCTCCATCAGGGATTTTTTTTGGTCAGTGTGGTGGGGTGGTCGGCATATATTTTTTTAAATTGTTGTTTTTGCGCAACAACGCATGCCCATAGGTGTAAAATCACCACCCCGAATCTATAAGTACTTTTATTTTAAATTTTTCGCGCACCAATTTTTTTTGGGCTGTAGACCCATTTGGGGAGCATCGCTACACCTTACTCTTTGGGCTAAACTCTAGAAAAAATCGCCTCTACACTCTACTCGCATATATACTAGTATGAACAACGACCTCTACACGCAAACAGAACAGATCCGTGGACGCTGGTATCGCTACGATCCGGACCGTGATATTTGGTATCCCGTCCCAGAAGATGAACCTCCTGTAAGTGCATGGGCATGGCTTGTGCTCATAGCACTATTTGCCCTTGTAGCCATCTGGGCAGAGTTTTTTAGGCAATAAATATATGAAATTCTTGGAGTATATACGGCGCATGGCTAAACCATTCCAAATCAAGTTTAAAGATTCGGATCCCATATACGAAGGTCCAATGGCACACGAATATAAGGATCCTCGTGCTCTCAGCTATATTGAACAGCGTTATCGTGAAATACACACTCCTACGCCAGCGACCAATCCCGGTATGTTTAACCCATTAACTCCACCAGAAGGTTGGGCTTGGGATCCATACTATGAGTGCTGGGTTCGTACCGCTATCCCCAAGTAAGTAAAAATAGTGTGCGATTACGATCCTGCTTGAATGCTATGCAGGCTTCCCAGTAGTCTTGATTGGCCATTTGACTATAGGCCCATTCTACCCAGTGTGCGCCTGTGTACTGATTTAACCATTGTTCTAGTGTAGCAATACTGCTGACCCAATCCTCCTGCCAATTGGTATAGATTTTGGGCCAGGGCACACGAGCCACATACTGGAAGTCATGCTGTTCGGGCAAATAGTATATGTTGGGCATACAATATTTACTGTTGACGTTTTTTGTCATTATATGAGTATATAATGGTGCTAAATTTTTGCTTAACTAGGTGCTTCGCGCTTGCGCTGTCGCGCAGCCTGGTTTCGAGCTGCGCTTCGCGATGTCAACGCAGTTGTGGACCTGTGCACCAACCCACTAGGCTATAACGTTGACCTCTTGTTATGGGCTGTACACGATGCAGCATAAAGCTGGGAAAGGCCATAAAGGTACCCTGCTCTCTGGGTAGGGTTATGGGATCTCTAGCTGTGAGTATTTCCAAATTGCCGCCTTCATAGCTGGATTCATGACTCAGCTGTATGCTAAAACTGAGTTTTCTATAGGTTGTGCCCTGGTAGTTCTGTGCATTGTCTATGTGCCAGTCAAAGTGGTCGCCTGTTGAATCATAGCAGGTAAACTGTAGGGGATCAATAAAATCCAAATCAAAACGCCAGTCAAAGTGATTGACCTGTGCCACTGCGGCACTACAGCGTTCATAGATCCAGTGATAGTCCTTTTGGTCCGGATCTAGCCAGCAGACATCTCCCTTGCGCACATCTGTTAGACTGGTCACTGACTGTTCTTGATGTACCAGTGCAGAGTGTCTTTGTTCACGGGCCAAGACCATGTCTATGATCTGTCTGCATTCTTTGGGTTGAAAAACCTGCCCCAATACTGCATAGGTATTAAAGCGTTGACGGAACTGTTCCTGTGGTGTGCGTAGTGCCCAAGCTAACATTGTTGTCCTTTAGATAATAACCGTAGTTCACGGTATCGGTATTGCGGCGGTATTCTTTAGCGCCATTTTTCAAGTGGAAACGTCGAGCCATTTCAGTAGGCGGACTCAGCGTCACTATGGCCTTGATTTCTGCGCTGTATTCTTCCAGTAGGCGTCCTGCGGCCTGTCTTAGCAGTTCGGCGCCTGCTCCAGGACTGTAGCTCCAAATGGTGTAGAATACTGCTATGCTGGTCTGTTTGGGTAGATCCACTAGATCCTGTTCTCTAGTGGGTATATCACCCAGCCAGCTCATGCAGGTCACTGCCAAGACACGTTCACTGTCTACCAGCATCATTATTTCGCTGTGGCTGTTTATTCTCTGTTCAATGGGTATGTGCGGTCTCACAGGATCGTCTTTGATGACCCTAGTAAGCGGATGATTGACATCCTTGATACGCACAAATTCCATGATAGTTCTCCAGCATTATATACGTACTTATCCAAGCCGGGAGAAAACTCCTGGATTTCAGGTCAGACAGCGTCTTCATCCTGGTCTAGATTGTTTAACAGCTGGCGCAGTCTACTACTTTCAACCTGAGCTTCTACACGGGGAGTTTCCAAACTGAATCCTTCCTTAGGTGTGGCACGTTCCCAATTGGCAGCGGCTGTGTCGCCCTGTGCAGTTGAACGATTTTTAATTTGATTTAACAGTTGACTGCCTGCTGAAGCCGCACCCGAACCATAAGATTCTTCCTGTTCCATGTCGGTAATGCGTAGTGTATCAATGTTGAATTCCAGGTCGATCTTCTGTCCAACGCCACTACTACTACGTGTCTTCATCAGCTGTATTTGATAGCGTCCACGTTCACGCATGGCCCTGCTGGTAAAGATACCAAACACGTTGTCCGCAGTCTGAATCTTACTGAGTCCGCCTGAAATATGACTGTGATCAAACTCAACTTCTTCCACAGCGCCACGATTCAACTGTGCCGCAGTAACAAACACACAGTTCTTTTCCATGGCCAAGTTACGCAGTTCTTCACTTACATACTTGTCCTTGACAAAGAGGTTTTCTGCGGATATCTTGCGTCCATTGGGCATGAGCAGATCCAAATAGTCTACCAAGAGCACGTCTACCTTGCGACCCAATTTGATTTCATATTCTTTTAGATAGGCACGGATATCATTGACTGTCTTGCCACTGGGCATGTACTTGACCTGATAGCAGCCGGACTTCTTGCCAATCATTTTGACCTTCATTTCCACGTCATCAATCTGCTTGAACACTTCTCTAGTGGGTGTGCCTGTAATCATAGCATCCATGCGCATACTCACAAGTTCTTCACTGAGTTCTAGTGTCAAGTAGACTACATTCATGCCCACAAGTGCAAAGTTCAAACCTAGATTAGCCAAGAACAAACTTTTGCCCGCACCCGATCCGCCTGCAAAGATATTCAGCTCTCCGCGATTGAATCCGCCAAATAGTTTATCATCCACGCTTTTCCAACCTGTGCTGACCTGTCCGTTTTTGTCCTTGATCTTCATCAGTCGAGCCCTGGGATCATTAAAATAATCTGTGCCTAGGTCACGCTGTAGGCCAACCTGTACTGCTGCCTTGATCTTTTCTTCTACTGGACCATAGTCTCCCTTTTCCAACAGGTCTGCACTTTCTAGAATGGCCCGCTCCAGGCCCTTGTGTCTGATAAATGTTTCAAAGTCGTTCAACAGCCAATCAAAGTGTTCTTCACGCAGATCCGTGGGCACTTTAAACGTACTGCCAGTGGCAGCGTTGACAATTTCTTCCGTGGGCACCACGTTGTGTTCTTCTACATACTTGTTGATAAAGTCTGCACTAGTTTGTAGTTTGCGATCAAATAAACTAGCATCAAAAATACTTTGACAGCGACTAAAGGTAGCCGCATCACTTAGCATCATTTCTAGATATACCTTCTGTATATCATAACCATAGTCTATGTTCTGTTTCATTTGTTTATTGTATACTCTTTAGATTTTAATTTCAATGTGTTTGACAGGATTCCAAGGGTAATCCCATACTCTGTGTTTGGTATGATACAATACTGCTCCAATTGCACTACTGGGATCTCCTGGCATGGGTAGACTCCAACAGTAGCGCCACATGGGTTCTACTACTCGACGATTGGCCTTGTTATTCATGGCACAGCCTCCCATATAGACCAAACTGTCTGCACCAGTTAGTTTCTGTGCCAGGGCCATTACACTTTCAACATTGCGTTCAAATACTGCCTGTACTGCGGCAGCAATATCGCATTGATCCTGCAGGTTAACGATGGGATGGGGCCAATCAAGCACACCTCTATGTAGATTTTTTAAACTGCGCACCGTGGGCAACATATAGTCCAAGACATCTGAGTAATACCGAGAAGCATCTCCATTATCGCTCATCTGCTGAAACAGGTGTTCTTGACGTATGGGTTCGAGTCCAACTAATTTGGTGAATGCACTATAAAGGAGACCTAGACTGTTAGGGTATCTAGTACTCCATACCTTACGCATCTCTCCGTGTTGGGCATGCCATATAGAAGCACAGTCCCATTCGCCAATGGCATCTAGGACTACAATAGCCGCGTGACTAAATGGACTAGTATAATAACCAGCAGCGGCGTGGCTACCATGATGAGGAGTATACGATAATCTGGCATAACCTAGACCTGCACGTTTTAGATACCTATGCGGCATTACAGACCAATCACGAACCGAATCATACTGTCTTGCATACAGTTGTCTAGACTTTTTAAGCCAGGGATTTTCGTACCAGCAGATATGATCCGGACCACCGTTGGCAATATGTTGCCTGATCACTTCACTGGGCAGTTCGTCGCTGGGGCAAAACTCCCAATGCTTTAACTTATTTCCCGATCCTTCAAATACAGCAAGGCTACTGCCGTGATTTAGTGCGTTAATTCCCCAAGTAGTCATTTGTAAATAAATGGATCGCGCTTGCGTAGTTCTTCTAGTCTACGTTTAAATTCTTGACGTTCCTTGTACCAACGCCAAGGTTTAAGTAAAAAATTGATAATTGTTTTCATGATATATCCTTAAACCATTGTTTAGCTCTCAATTGTATTTTAAGACTGTTTGATTCTGCGGCCTGTCTAATCAAATAGAGTGTGGCCAGTTGGCCTAATTTTCCCACAGCATCATTGACATCTTTAACGCCTTCTGGCCAGTCGGGCATACTAACACTCCAACCAAACTCAATTGCCTGCTCGATTGTCTTTGGGCCTTCGTGATCTCTATCAGGGACCAGTATGATTTCTCTGCCCAATTGCTTTAGCAAATAGTTTTGACTGTCTTTTATTTCGGCGCCCAGTAAGGCACAAGCATCAATACTTAGTGCATCAAACGGGCCTTCGCATACGATTACGAATTGTCTATCCTGTGTTTGTCTGTCTAGATTAAACACATATCCCGGCTGCTGTTCACTTAGATAACGAGGTGTAGCATCAGGGTTTGTTGCCCTTGCAGTCCAGCCCACAATTTCTCCATCTTTGTAGAATGGAATAATTACACGATTCTTAAAACCTATTTTGTTAGTCCAGTAATAAGGATAACTGTAGGGATCTAAATTCCTAATATTTCTAAGATAACAGAATACATCTATCAAGGACTGATCGGCGTTTTCCCAGCCTTGTAGTTCAATCCAGGTCGACCATTCTTCTAAACTTTTTGCGTCCATTGGCAGGGCTCTGACATCAAAGGTTGGAATAATCGATCTCAACTGTACATCAGAGCTTTCATTTAGACGCAATGCTTCTAGCCTAAGTTGATTAATAACATCATCGGGTACATTGAGTAACCGCATGAGTTTATTCATTTTTTGACTAATCTGTCTGCCCGGTTGCCAGCTGGCCTTGAATTGGCAATTAAAACAATGATAGCTTACAGCATCGCCTGCGTTTAAAATAAGTCCGCCACGTCCTCTTTTATCGTCACAGCAGGGCGCATTAAAGCTCATCCAACCGCTTGGAGTTTGCTTTCTTTTAGAAGGCAGATATTGAAGAATTGTATCCGAGATAAGGCTCATGCCTTATTTTAGCTACTTACTGTTACTTTGTCAACAGACCCGGTAAGATTAGTTCCGGTAACTATGTAAGTTTGATTACCGGCTACGGCGGTTCCTGTCCAAGAAACTAGAGTTACAGTACTTTGGCTGTAGCTACTAGGAGTAACATGACTAGCATTATCCACTTGAGTTACAGTAATAATCAAATCATTTATTCCGTCTACTCCGCCCAGTAGACTGCCCAAAACTTTAATTTTACTACCTACTGCATAGCCTGTTCCTCCGGCTTTAACAGTGACATCGTAGTTGCCGTTGTTTAAAGTTACCTTGTAACTAGAGCCAATTCCATTAGCCAATGGTGTTGAATAACTTACTCTAAAATATTGGTAATTTTGAGTGCTGACAATATTATCCCAGTTTCCTGTAAAGTCATCGAATGTATACGAGTATATAAAATCTGCACCTTTAAATGCTTCAAGGTTAATGGTTGTTCTCTTAGTACCTTCGATCCAAACACTACCGGTAAATCCTGTCATCTTAACACTAAAGCTCATATTTTCCGTAGCCACAGCTTCGTAAAATTTAGCAGGTATAGCACTGGTGTGATATGTAGGCGTTCCTTTTAAATCGATTTCTGCTTGGAAGGAATCGTAAACTTTATCGTCTCTGAATACTGGCATGGCGCTGCCTACTAATTCCATTTTGCCCAACGCACCAAATCGACTATCTCCGTAGAGTAAGACACTACGACCGTCTTTGTTGGCAGTAACACTAAATGTCAAATACTGTTCAGTTAGTTCGGCTAAATCTTCCTCTGGAATGGTTACTGTAGCAATTCCCTTAATGGTAGGATGCGGAGTAACAGTATACGGACTGTTGGGTAGCGATTGCCCTGATGCATCCATAACATTCATTTCAATGTTGTTAATCACAGGACTTGTAACTAGCTCTATTCTTTTTTGGTCGGCATTTTTAATATCAAATTCTATGGTATTATCAACGCCATTATAGATTTTAACGATTCTTTGATACACGTTTGTATACTCCACATTAAATCCAGCCAAATCAATTAATAGGTTAACGCTATTCGGATATAAATAACTTGAAATTTTTTGCATTTGGATAGACCCTCATTGTATATTTATGGTTAAATTAAGAGATAACATTACACAAAATCTCCCGTTTATATCCGTACTTAACTATGGCGAAAACGAGTATGTTGGTATTATAATTAACCAAGATCAGTACGTCACAAGTTTTTACGATTTAAACGCAATTAAAACGCCCGAAGAAACTAAAATATTTTTAGAAATAGGCGAAACTTGGTGGTGGGAAAGTAATCGCCAATTCCCTATTAGCATCTTCTGTAAGGATCAAATCCACCCGTTTGCCTACGCTATAAAAACATTCAACAGCAAAGACGTTAGGGTTATTTTAGGACCAGTAGTTAATTTACTAAACCTAAATATCAAACGTGTAAAGCGAAAAAGCGTTCAGTTGATTCGTAGAACAAGTTAACTATACCCGTAACTTATCTGTTCACAAATCAAGTTCATTTGCACAATGACCACATGTGCATAGGCAATAGCATGTGCCTTTTTAAAATGATAATCACCAGTCTCTGGCTTGGTCCAAACTTCCTTCATTATCGTCGTCCAGTCCTGGCCAATCAAGTGTCTCTTGGCCGGGCGGATCATAGCGAGGACCGCAGCTAATTGTTCCACGGAAGTAGGGCAGGTCTTCCTCAGTACCGTCCCATGCCCGTTTAAATGAAATAACAGATTCACGAACTCGTCTTGTAAAAGTAAATCCCATAACGGCTCCTGGTTCATTAATTCAAGTAAGTGCTGCCTATTTTTAACACCTTTGTAGACACTTACATTTAGAAAATCTAGTTTAAAATAGCCTCTTTCTTCTGCTTCTTTGTAACTGACAGTACTTATACCTGTAAACGGATTGTACGGCACAGAAGTACAATATACGCCTGTATTGTGCTTTTTAAAAGTACCATTTTCATCGATAGAAGCCGCAACATGTTTAAAATGTTTGAGTGCTAAATCTCTGTCAGCGAAATCAATATCGATATCTGGCATGTTAATCCTGTTTTGTTGGCATCCAACTATCTTCAGTTTTTTTCCACTGTAACGGTCCAACAGTTGTATAAGGAGTATACACTTCTCCAGTTTCTTTGTCAACTAGTAGCCACTTTTCTGGACATCTAGTTTTAACCGTCAGTGTTACAGACTGAGTAAGCTCCGGAACTTCAGAGCCGTCTTTTAATTTTCGAATCATATTAATGTTTTATTTCGGATTCGAACAACATCAATGGCAGATTTTCCTGTAGCATATTTGCATAGTTATCTGCTTCTTCGATTGTTTCAAAACCCGTAAATTTTACATAAACAGAGTTGTCTTCCTCGCTAACAAGAATTTCTAAACCTAACTGTAAAGCGTCTAGATTAGGATTTACTTGGATTGATTTTTCATCGGGTGTCATATTTTTGATTCCTTAACAACTTGCTTTACTAGTTCAACATCTGCAGGTAGCTTTTTAAATTTGCTAGTCCAGAAAGGAACGTCTATAATATTACTTATTGCCGCAAGCTGTTCATCACTTAGTTTCTGCAACAACTCTCTACCACTTTTACTATTAAGTATAATCCACGGACTTATTTTTCCATCTTTAATGTCAAAGACTGCTCTACTTAAACTAACATATAAGAAATAGTGATTCCACTGGGCGTTATTTGTTTCGCCCCACTCTACCATATGTCCAATACTTCGTTGTAGTGCTGTTTCTACATTTTCAGTTTTAATTAGATCTAACGCATACTTTTCATATAGCTCTTCTCTACACCAATGATCTAATTTAACTCCGCTTTTTACAACGTAGTCGATAAACTTATCTGGATATAAAGGATTTACGTTTGCAACAAAGCTACCAAATTTTACAAACGCATTGTAGTAAGGACTCTTACAAAACTCTTCATAAGTTTTATTTTCAGGTTTACTTTTGTTAACTAATTTAAAGAATCGATTAAATGCATCATAGCCAACAACAACATGTTTTTCTGTCTTGGCCAAAGCCCGGCGTTTTTGTTCGCAAACATGTACAAACAAAGTTTTTTCTTTAGTAAACTTAGTTCCGCAATATTCACAAACAAAAGGTTGCTCTGCTAGCATCATCATTTTAATTTTTTTGCTAAAGTTGCTTCGTCATAGCCGTAGCTGCGACCGAGTTCTTTTAGCTCTTTATCAGTAATTAGTTCCGAGAGTACTTCGATGTCCTGCATTTTTCTACTAGGATAAATTTCTGATAGAAATTTAATTTTTTTATTAACACTATTTTCTTTAGGTTTGAAACCAACCCACTCGTGAAAGAACTGTGTCTTTTTATCATAGCTACAGGAACACAACAACATCCACAAGAGTTTAGGATGATCCTTTTGTAGAGTGTTCCAGTGTTTATTAAAACGTTCGTTGACAAACATCACAAAGTGCTGTTGTTGTTCTACTGTAGGCTTTACCCTGCCGCCAACAAAACTAATATATCTGTTTAACAAAAAGAACTTATTTTTTAATTCTTTTCTTTGTGCATCTGTAAGGGAGTCCCAAGCTTCATACAAGCCCAGGTCCACCATACCCATAATTTCTTTAGTTGTTAGCTCAGGTGTTTTGCTCATCTTTTGGCACCAATTTACAGTCAAACGCCATTACTGTTCTATGTCCTTGGCCCTTCCACGGGTAAACTACATGTGGTAAGTGACTTGGAAATACTATAACTTTGCCGGCTGCTGGAGTAAATTTCCATGTATCATTCATAATAAACTTTCCTACATCCTTGACATGCGGGAGTCTAAAATTAATTTGGCAGTCGCTGGCGCGGCCGGTGTCGTCTAGTTCAGGAACACTGATATAGATATTGCCACTGATATTGCCCAATGGATGTGTGTGCATTTCTTGGTAGTCGCCGGCAAATTGCCTGATAGTCCATATGCTAATAATCTTGGGTTTAACAAATTGTAGTTCTTGAGCACCGCTCTGTGCGGTAACAAGATCTAAGTATCCTTGACACATGGATTCTAAATATCTAACAAGCCAACCGGCATCGTAATTAATTTCATTTGGGTAGACTTGTATTTGTTGACCGCCGCGAATGCTTATGTTAGGATCACCACTATCATTTAGTTCTGGGTGCCCGTGTAACATTTCTGCAAGATTAAAAATCTTGCTAAATTCAGCTGGCGCAACATCATCCATGGCCATTATGACTGGTTGAAAATATGCAACTGCTAATGTCATTGTACTTTTTCCTTACTTAATTTGTATATCATTATAACACGATCCAGCGCCCTTTGTAAAGTCACATTGGTTTTCGCTTCTCTATGAATTTCGCCCCACATTTTACTATCCATTATATGGTCGTATAATGGTCTGCCATCGCTCGTGCGAGAATCATAATTCCAACTAATTTCTTTGCGTGTCGATGGATCAGCGCCAGCTTCGCGAGCATATACAGTCTCGCCGTCACGTTCGTAGATGTAGGTTGCCCCTGGTTTAAGTGTTCCCATTATAGTATTTTATCTAATTGAATAATTTCGCTCTGCCTACTAATCTCTTTAACAAAATATGCACAGTCCGGTTTCTCTCCGAATCGAGTAGGAGTTGCAAGCAGTTGTCCGTTTTTCATTTTAGGAAAGTACCATTTGACGTCATTGTAAAAATTTACAATCTCTATCTTTTTGAATTCAATTCTAAAACTACTTAACGGGTTAAAGATTAGGGCCTCGAATCCCCTGTCATTTAAACTAGTCAATGGTAAAATTTCAATATCGTTCGCACTACTGCTATCTCCAACAGCAATACACCAGTCAATAGGCATGGTAACTTCGTCTTCGCCAATTCTTAATACCATTGCAGGTGCATTAAAACTTTCTAAAAAAATTAAAGGCATGAAAAAGAAGTCGGGTTCTTTAGGATCTGAATTATCTAACACCGCAAATCTTGTATTTTCATCTACTTCGTCGGGTAAATTATTCAGACTAAAGGTTGTGTTGTTTAATGTTAATATCTGCATACTCTTTATTTTTTCCTATTTAGAATGTTTCTTATCTTTGGGTATCGTAGTTTAGGATTCAACGAAAATTCCCAATGAGCAAATTTTTTATCAAAAATTTCTTTTGTCATTACCATGGTTTTTAATTCCCAAGGTTCTTCAGTTAATGGTATAAGTTGTGCCATCGGTAATCCTGCTTTTAACGACATAGACATTTTTTGTTGTGGGGCACGTATTATTGTTGCTACATTTGAGTCGTGCTGGCCACGGAATTCGGCAACACCAGTGACCAGTGTTAGTTGTTGCGGGTCTTCCTGCCACCAAACAGGTTGGGTCCAGAGCCACGGTATAGGTTCATTACACCAGAATAACCAAGGGCTATTAAACTTAATATTAATGTAACCTGGCCATGCGCCAGTGGCTTGTTCTACTAAATCATGAGAAACAACCGGTTGCATTGTAGATTGCATACCAGTAACTACTGACATACCGGAAGCAGGATCTAGGGTGATTTCGTGATCAGCCCATAATGGAATAATGACACCTTTATTATATAAATCTTTTAATCCAAAACAGTTTCTAACATTAACGTTTTGATTACTAGATGGCAAATTGTGATACCATTTAGGAATACATTTTCTCGATTCTACTATAGGAAATAAATCTATTAAATCCCCAACAGGAGCGTATGCTTCTAAAATTATTTTTTTCTTCTTCTTTAAAAACATATCATTTCTTCCAGTCCGATTTTTCTATCGTGAACGGATATTTGGCCTCTTTATAGAATTTCTTCCTCTCCGTAAGATGCCGCTTGGCGTACTTGCACGTAGATGTGATATCCCAAATCTGGACGAAGTCTTTGTCTTCTGCTTTTCTAATGCCTCGCCCAATTGATTGTATAACGCGGACAAAGCTCTTTCCGGGTTCCAAAAGGACCAAATTAAATATCCGAGGAATGTTAATACCAACAGCGGCCACACCATAAGTCGCCACAGTAATCTTTTCATTGCTAGTTGCATGTTCTTTATATTCCTCTTTACGTTTAGATCCTTTTACTTCTCCCGAGATGAAAGTAGTGTTTTCTAACATCTCTGTTAACATATTGCCCGTGTCGATCCTATTAACAAGGACTAGTGTGTTTCCCGATTCTGCTACGCCGTTAATTAATTTGCCTATGTAATTCATTCTATCTTTATTTGTTACCAAATATTTTAATTCTTCTGCGTAAGACTTAAACTCGGGTAGATCTATTAATTGTACTACATTTACGTGCAAATTACTAAGGATTCCGAGTTCCTGTAGCTCGTGTGCTTTAATTCCGCCCACAACTGGACCAATACTGGCAAAGATTGGCTGCGCTTCGAAATCATTCTTAGGCACAGTTCCAGTTAGCCCCCAACGAATTGGACTATTTGCTAAATTGTGTGTAAGCAAGTTTTTTAATACATCTGCTTTGGCCATGTGTACTTCGTCAACAATAACTGTCTCTACGCCGTACAAAAATTCTGCTAAACTAAGTGCTTCTTCAAGGTCCCAATTTTTAGATTTTTTATCCAGCACGTTAAGACTTTGCCAAGTGCAAATAGTGTGAGTATGGCCGGTCATCTTTCGATCGCCAAAATACACACCGACATCTAACCCAACATTTAAGAAATCTTCTTCTGTCTGCGTAACAAGGTCTTTGTTTGGAACAATAGTCACTGTACGACCATATTTTTCTGCACAATGAGCCAGCGTGGCTGTCATGATGGTCTTGCCTGCACCGGTTGCTACTTCTTGCAATGCCTGCGTATTCTCAAAAAATCTATTAACAATCTCTACTTGATCCTCTCGTAGTACAATTGGTTGACCTTCGAAGCGATGACCTTGTGGCCAAATTTTTCCTTGATCTGCCCAATAGTTTGCAGTAATTGCGTCAAATGAAATTTTTGAATTTTTTCGCAAATCTTCTATTTCGTCAATGTCTACATTACACGAATCTAGAATGCCCAATACCTTTTCAAGTTGACTCAAATAGCCCACGCCCCCTAGGCCGAATAGGCTAACTGTGCCGTCCCAACGACCTAGCTTGTATGCGGGCCTATACCTAGCTGTAGGATCTTCATACTTAAAATTAGCCACAAGTTTTTTGCGGACATCTAAAGGAAGCCCTTCTAGTTTAATGTTAACTTCGTCTTTTATGATTAATTTTACTGTCATACAAAAAGAGGTTCTTTATCTGTGTAAGAAATAATTAAATCGGATACTTGTGCATACGTGTTGGTTTTGTTATTTCTTAAAATATTGTTTAAAGCTAATACACTCAAAGGTTTCCAGTCAGATTTTAGTAAAAATTTAGGAATTTTTCCATTTTGTACACCAACTACTTTTGTGCTTTTATCAACAGGAACGTTATATTTTTTTTCTGCAATGTGCTGATTAAATTTTGATCCTGCTTCATTATTGTCGAATCTAAAATAAATTCCTATACCATTAAAAATACCATTTTTTTCTAAATTTTCACCTAAATTTTGTAAATCTTCAAGACATTGTGTTTCGTTCTGGCCATCAAAAATGACCAATAAAGGGAATCGATTTAAATCCTTCAATGATGAAATTATATCCGATAAGGTGTAGATATTTTTTGCTAACCAAAAATTAGGTTTTTCACGCATTGCTAAAATTTCGGTCAAATTTTTCGGATTTTCTATAGGTTTGCAAAAGTACTGATATCTTATACGCCTGTCATTAATGATTGCCTGCGTCAACGGAGTCTCGAGGCCTAAATCTTGTGTAATTGCTGTTTGGAAATTTTGATTATCAATTGAACTAATATCGTATTGACTGATAATTTCCTCTTTTTTCCATGATTTTATGGTATTATAATAATCTATGATTTTTTCATCAATAGAAAATTTATAATTCTTAAGGGTCTCGACAAGACAGACAATATTTTTTTCATCGAGGTCGACTAGGTACATTTTTCCATTTACTATAGTGTCGAAGTTAGTTAAATTTTTTGAAATTTCTTGGATAACTTTACGCAAATTACTCGAGAAAGAAAATTCTATAATAATTTTTATTTCTTTTTCTGGGTTGTCAGACAAATATAATTTTCTAACGACTTCGACAACTCTAAAAGGTTTTGACCAAAGACCTAAATTTAAAATTTCTTCTAAATTTTTGTAATGATTAGAAATTTTAACCTTATGCTCGGTTAAAATTTTTACAAGAAGTTCGCTTTGATTAGCAGTAAGAAAATTTCCACTTTTCAACGAAGATCCTAAACTTTTTAGCACCTTAAAATCTCGGGCTGAGACCATTTCTTCAGGATCAGGTGATGTAGTAGTTATAAAATTTAAGAAAAAATGATCGATAGTCAACATAAGTTTATTATAAATGTTTTTTTATATTTGTCAACCGGTATTATCAAGACGAAAACCGATATCAAACTGATCAAACAAAACATTGCCCCTTTCGTGCCAGGTCTGTTTTGTCCAAAATATAGGATCGAAACCTTTTTCAACTAGCTCGCAGTCTAAACCAACATAATCAACAAGTACATTTTTAATTTTATCAATTCTACTTGCGTTATTAGCAATGTACCACCTATGAAAAGAAACGCTTTTATAAAAATCATTTTTAAAAATAGAAAAATCTATTTCGATATCCTTGTTAGCCCACATAAACTTGGTGTTATTACCAGTAGACCAAAAATTTTCCTGGACTATCGACAAGTCTGGCTCAAATTCGCTAAAAAACCGATAAAGAATAAATTCGCTTACTTCCTTAATGTTCGTTACATATGGATCAAACACACGATCTACATCTAACGAACCGAGAAGTTTTTTAACTGTTGAAGTTCTGCATCTAAAAGGAGTTGTTGGTGCCCAGAACCACTCGGGCGAGGAAGTTCCAAGAATTTTTTGACACAAGTTTGCAAAATTAAAATAAACTTGTAGTTCTGGTGCTAGTGTTTCTCGAAGTGTTTTGGAGTTTTTAAAAGGTTTATAAATTAAATTATTACCTTCTTTAGATCCCCATTGGTCTAGTTCTACATTTCTTAATAAAATGTCCTTACTGTCTAGTAATAGGTAAAATTCGTCAGTAATTTTTTCAGAGATTGCAAATTTTAAAACTTGCTGTCTGATATATCCTGGCAAATGGTTGATCAACACTAATGTTTTTGCCTCTACTATCTCTAGTTTGTGTCTAGTGTATAGCGGCTGGAAAATTTCTAATAACTCTTGTGTAGTTTTTTTAGAATTTTCAATGACAAGATAGTGTGTATGGCTACCTTGCAGAAATTTATTAATGCTGTAGGCTTGTAGCCTAGCTATATCGAGATCTCTGTCGCAGGTTACAGTTACTAAGGCCATTACAGTGAAGCATCTTCCATTCCTGCTACACGCAATTTAACAATATTAGTTAATTGCCACTGTTTTTGGTCCAAGGCCTTGGTAATACCTAACCATTTATTGCGTAGGAGAGCAAACTCGTTGATAATTTTTTCAAAATCAACAACATCTGCTTCCCCTTCCACAAATTTTTCACAATCTCTTGAACTCAATGCACGTTGATAGTTTTCTAGATATTTTCTAAAGTGCTGACTCTTAAGTCGACGAAGTTCGATATTCAAATATTCCAAAATTGCTTCAATTTCTTGAAGCTGACTAAATCGCTGCTCAACAATACCTGGCATACTGGCCGCGGCACGTTCAACATTTCCTGAAATTCGACATTCCAGTCTTGCATCTTGCAATTCTGTGTTAAAATAATCGACCGCATCGGGAATATGCGAAATATCTTTTGAAATTTTTGTATACCAAGTCATTAGAAGTCTAATTCTTTATAATCGTCGTCTTCTTCGTCGTCTTCTTCGTCTAGGTAGTATTCTATAGCTTGATCAAGTACGCTGTCAACGCCCATGGCGCTTTGCATAACACGGTCGCTGACACCATAATCAGCTAATAGATCTACATAGCGTTCGGCTGCTGCCTCGACTTGTTTCTTTTCGATAAAATCGCTAAACAGCATCCAGATATCACCGATTTGACTTTCATTCAACATGTTCTTCATTCTCCTCAGGAACGGTAGTTGTATTTTTGATATGAAATTTTTCCATTATCATATCTAATTTATCATCTTTCCATTCTTTTCGGTAGAATTTGAACTCTTCTCCAGTCTCTGGATCAACCCACTTGAGTCTGTTACCTTCTTGTTTGAGAAGACCTTCCTTTTCAAACAGATCGATAAGACCACTATAAGGATTCATGCCAGTCTCATAAGGAATCTTGACCTGTACACCCTCAAAAGGTTTAGCATAACGTGTCTTCATGATTTTACATGCGGCACGAATACCATTTACTTCAGAAGTTTTATTACCGTCTTCATCTTCTTTGAGTTTTAGCTTTTTCATAGCAACTACAATACTAGATGCGTAGATAAATCCTTGTCCTCCTGAAATTTTGTCATCGGGGTCGAACATATCCTGACTTGCGTATGTATGATTTGTAGCAACAAGACCAATGTTTAAGCTACCAAACATATTAACACAGTTACGAACTAGTGCTGTCAGTGCTTTGGGCTTACGACCCATGTCACCTTTTAGGTCACCTGCTTCAAATTGATTAACGTCTGTTGGTGTTAGCAACATACCCAAACTATCTACTACAAACATTACCTTAGGACGACTTTCCTCTGGCATTTCTTTGTATTCTTTGATAAATTCGTTGATTGTTTTAGCAACATCATCGATCATTGCCATATTCAACTTAAGAAGTTTATCTTCGCTAGTATCTACACCAAGTGCCTTGAGCCATTCTTCATCTAATGCGTTTTCGCTGTCGATGAGTACAACATAAATGCCTTGCGCTTGTGCATTTTTAACAATATTTCCTGAGCAAATATAACTTTTTCCTGCACCAGATTCGCCAGCAAAAACTGTAACTTTACCAAGCGGAATTCCTCGTTGAAAGTCGCCGCTGATAAGATAATTTAATGCGTAGTTACCTGTGCTAACCCAATCTGTCGGATCTGTAAATCCAACGCTAAGTCCGTCAATAGACTTAGTCAAAGTTTTTCTAAATTTCGATAAATCGAAGGCTTTTGTAGCCATAATTATTCCTCCTAAATGAATGTAAGGGACCTAAGTCCCTTACCCGTGTGCTTACTTTTGACGATTGCGAATCATTGCCAAGATATCTTGTGCTCGGCTGTCGCCACCGCCTGTGCTTGCAGGTGCTTCTGCTTTTGGTGCAGGTGCTTCTGCTTTAGGAGTTGCTTTTGGTGCAGGTTCGTCGTCATAATCATCGGCTACAACTGCCTTTGATGTTTTAGCCTGCGGATCGCCAGTTGCGGCACTCATACCTGCTGGCTTGAAGTATTGACCCCAGCGATCCATATCGTATGCTTCGCCGTCGACTGATGCTTCGAACATTTCTTTCATAACCTTCAACTCAACATCAGTTGGTTTCTTAGGTAGGAAATCATTCAAATTAAACAAACCGTGTTGTTTAATTGCACCTTGCTCGATGTCGCTTAATGGACGCTCACGACGGCTCCAAGTACTAGTAGAATAGTCAGCGTAACCGCCTTTACTGCCTTTTTTCATACGGAAGTCCAAGCCGTGGACAAAGTCAGTTGGCAAATCTTCCAACTCGGGATCGACCAATGCGGCACGAATCAATTGGAAAATTTGTGGGCCGATAATAAATCGGCGAATTGGGTTTTCAGGATGTTCTGTTTCCTTCAAACCATCTTCAACAACAAAACCTTGGAAAATGTAACTACGCTTTTTCCAGTACTTACGACCCATATCTTCGAGACTAGGGTCCTTGAACCAAGGACGAACCTCGCTAAGAATAGGACATGTTTCTCCATACATTTCCATGCAGGGAACATTTACTACTACTGGTTTGCTATCTGCTTCACCTTTTAGGCCTGCAAACGGCAATTTAATCATTGCACGTTCAACCCAGAAAAAGGTATTATCGGTGTTCCCATCTGGGAGGAATCGCAGTACGGATTCGCCACCTTCTTTTAGATTCCAGAACGGATAAATTGAGTTATCTCCGCCTGTTCTTTCTCCTGAACCTTTTTGTTCAGATGCCTTAAGTTTTGCTCGAATTTCAGCCAAAGTTGCCATAATATTTCTCCTTTATTAGCCTTTGTTTTGCCTTATATTGTTTATGCCACTACATAAACAAAAAGTGCATACATGTTATTGTACGCACTTTTATTTATCTTTGCAAGAGATTTCTTGCCTAAATTTGATTTTTATTTGCCGTAATGTATTAAGCTAACTAATCTCTGAATTTCGTTGTAACCGGTTTCGTTAACAGACTCTTGTGTCTTCTGGGCTTGTCTTGAAATGTTCGGATTACCGGTAGCGGCACCGCCTGCTGTGTTGGCAAACTGTGCCGGTGGAGCGCCACGGGGAGGAACAACATTGCCACGGCCGCCGCCTGCTGTGCTATTCATTGCCACTCCAGTTCTTTTCGAAACTTCAGCTGTTTTATTAGCAGGATCTGACATTTTTACAGCATACTTTTTACCTTTCCAAGTAAACTCTTTTTCCCCTTTGGCCTTAGCATCGGCAAATGCTTTACCAAATGGCATGGCATCTCGATTAGCCGGTGTTGCTGGTTGTGCAGCTTGACCACTTGGTGCAGGAGTTACGGCACCAGATTCTGGATTTGTTGTGCTGCCGTCGGCATTAGCAATAGATACATTTTGTCCTTGTGCATTTACTCCATTAGCCGCTTGTGTAGTAGCTGCCTGTGCATTTGCCGCCATTGCTTTGCCCATATCGGCATCTGCTTGATCAGCAGACGCTGCATATTCTTTTTCTTTAGCTGCTTGACGACCTTGCTGTGCAAGTTTTTGAGTAGCAGGTTCTACAAAATTAGGATCACCGGCACTAACAACATTGCCGTTTTCATCTTTAGTAAAGCCTGGCATTAAGTTGCCCTCGTCGTCTACAGAACCAGGTGGTGGTCCGCTTGGTGCTGCCGCTGGAGCAGCTTGAGCAGGCTGTGCGGCCTGACCACTAGGAGCAGGCTGGCCTGCTCCCATTGCTGCCTCTGGAGAATCGTCTGCAGGTGCACCGGCTGCTGGCTTTCCTGCACCCATAGCTGCTTCTGGTGGTGCTTCAGCAGGAGCAGGCGCTGCCGCTTGTGCTGGTGCTTGCGCAGGTGCTTGTGCTGGTGCTGCCGCTTGTGCTGGTGCTGCTGGTGCGCCTGTTGTTGCGCCTGCACGTACAGCATTACCTGAACTATCTCGAACAGGATTACCTGAACTATCTGTCCATGTTAAAGGCTTACTTGGAGAACCAGCCGGTAAATTTCCGCCTGCTGCTGGCTTTCCTTTGTTTGGAGCATTACGTAGAATAGCAGGATCGCTAATATCTGGTTTGCCACCGCCTTTAGTTAACCACGCTTGATCTTGTGGTGTAAGTGCGGCGAATCTAGCAGCGTCGGCTCCAGTGTAAGGATTAGCTACTGGTGCTTCTGCGATTAAATCTTTTTCAGTAACTAAGTTGATATAATCTCTTATTGATCTCATTATTATTTCCCAAAGTTAATTTTTTGCATAATTGCTTTCATCATATCTGCTGGATTCATTTGTCCTCCAGGAAATTGAATGTTTTGATTAGGAACTTGTCCTTGGGCTTTGTTTAAGGCGCCGCCTACTTTTCTTTGTAACACTTGCTGTATTTGATCTGGATTGCCAAAGTCTAGTACGTCATCATCTGTATCATCGTCGCCAAACTTTGGTAATTTAATTTTCATGTTGTTGGCTTGGCCAACTGCATCGTTGTAGCTAGCAGGCTTACCATTAATCATACCTGAGCTAGTGTTTGTTTGTGTAATTTTTCCGGCAGGGTCTTTTTGTATATTACCCATCATTTGCTGCATTTGACTCATCATGTTATTAAAGTCAGGCATGCTGCCTTGTTCGCCAACTGCCATATCTGGCTTTTGGACACCTGCTAACTTTAAAACACTGGCTTGTTCGTCGCCGCTTGGATCTTTCATATCAATGAACTTTAAAATTTTCATTAGATCTTCAGGGTTAGCATGGCCAAACTCGCCGTCTTCAAATGCTTTTTTAACTTTGATCTTGACACGCATTCCACCTAATGGGAAATTGCCTTCGTCCCTATTATAAAAACCGCTAACATATTTTAACATTGCTGGCAATCCAGATTCTTCTGCTTCTTCAAATCCGCACTCCATTGGAGTCATTCCGCACTCTCTAATAGCATCTTGAAGCGTCATTTCTTTGTGCCCAAAATCTAATTTTGTATCTAGTTTTGCGCCAGCAGCTTTAGCTTTTTGAATAGCTTTTAATAATCCACGATGCGCTAGGTGTTTTGCAGTAGAATGACCTTGGCCGTGTTTGCCAGCAATCGCACTAGGATTCTTCTTAGGAGGATCAGCATCGAATGGAGGATCTTCGTTTTCTGCAACTGGCGCTGGTGCTGCCGGTGCTGCCGGTGCTACAGGAGCTGCTGGAGCTGCTGGAGCTGCTGGAGCAGGTTCTGCAGGCGGAGCTTCTGGTGCTGCTGCCATTGGTTCTGCTGGTGCTTCTGGTTCTGGCATTGCATTGCCTTCAAAATTTAACTGGGCAGCAACTTCTGCATCTTCTTCTTGAACAAAGTCTTGTATCATTGATCTAACATCTAAGTCTGGATCTAAATCAGATAATTGTTCTAAAAATTTCGGATCATCGATAAATCCTTTAATTGTGTCAACAGCCGTGCCAGCAGGAAGTTCTTGGCTTAACACTTGATCATTAAAATCTTGAATAGCTTGTTGTTGTACTTTTTCGTCTTTGCTAAACAATAAATTTTGTCCTTGGGCATTTGACATCTCTTCGCCGACTAAGCTATCCATGAAGTTTTCAAAGGTGTCTTCGATGTCTTCTTTTTTATGACTCTTGTAACCTTTATTTTTCATCCAGTTGGTCAAGGCGTAAGGATTATCAATGTCCTTATGTTTTTTCATAGCTTTAACAGTACCTTCCCAACCTTTGGGTGCAGTTTCGCTTACATCAATATCAGTCTCAAACCACTCGTGTGTAATTTCTTTTACTGGCAATTCGGACTCATCAATGAATTTATAAATGTAAGGGAATACTGATTTTAATTCTTCGTTAAATGTACGTATAGTTAATCTATCAATTAAGTGATTAACAACTGCTTCAGGAATGTCTTGTTGTTGTTCTTCGATGAAACTTTCGACATATTGTTCGTAAAATGCTGGGCGTTGTAATTTAGAAATTGTTTCTTTAATTTGATCAATACGCTCTAGTACACGGTCAGTTACCATGCCCATTGCTTCGCTAATTTGTTCTTGGCGAGTTACATAGCCTTTAAATTTTCTTAAATGTGCTAATTCTTCACTTAGGCCACAAATATGTTTTCCAAGGCTGTCATAAGGATTGCCGCCATGTTTGATATGTTCTGCTAATGCACGAGCGCCGTTAATATGTTTTGACGGATACTTAAATCTTTCTCCGACTGCATTTTCAATATAAATGCTTTCAATGTGCATTGTACGTCCGGCAGGAAGATCTAAGTTAATTGGCTGACTATGTTTGATAATTAATCGTGCTTCACCTAGGTCCTGATAACTCAGCCTATTGGTACCATACATCTTGTTTTCCATAATAAAATCTTCCTTGGGTTTAGCTTGGAACTGATAATCTCTCTTGTCTAATTCGCTTTTTCCAATATTTTGCACATCAAAATTTAATAAGCGAGTTTTTGCAAATTTCCTAAATGACTTGATAAAATCGTAGGCGCCGCCTTTAAAACTGTTGTCGTCGTCAACTAGGTCGCCGCTAATCTGCATTACTATACCATCTTCTTCGTCTAGCGTAATGGCAATAGTTCCTAATGGTTCACCGTCTTCTACGTATTCAAATTCAAAAAATCTAGCATTTGGAATGTCAGATTTTTTACTCAGCATGTTGCCTTCTTCGTCCCCAAAAGTTATATCGGGGAAACGAACTTGTATTTTTCCGTAAAGGTCTTTTGCAATTTTATCTAAGTTAGAGTCCATGTTATATTTATCAGAAGCCAGATGAAATGAATATGGGCAACGGAGCTTCAAAATCTTCATCTGCATGTTCAAGATTGAGCTTTTCAAAGATAGCAGGTTCCCATTCTGCCAGCACTACCGTCATACGTACAATCAATAATAAAGCTGCTACTAGGTCGTCATTTTGCCCTTCTTTTGCCTTAAAAGTAACACCGTGCGCAATGTAAGTTTTTAGCTCGCTGATTAAAATCTTACTGTTTATGGTCATTTTACCCTCTTCGACAAAATACTTTAAACGACTACAAGCACTAATTTTATTGCCGTGAGTAGTGTTAAATCCTTTGCGGAATTTGCGTACATGCCCTTTACGTTGTGGTTCACTAAGGAACAATCCGGGAAAGGTTTCTTCACCTAAGTTTGCAATAACAACCAACGCACTTTCTCCTACTGTGTTATTTTCAACACTCCAGTAGATAGAATTGCTATAAGATGTACCAATTTCGTCTTGTATATATCTTAGTACATCTCGTAATAATTTAACTTGATCTTGTATTATAGTTAAATTGTGTTGCCATTCGGCTATCTGCATCATACTAGGCAGCTCGAATACCTGTATACCTGAATAGTCGCCGCCGGTTCCTAAACTTGGATCTAGTGCGATAAGATAGGTATTACCCGGCGCGGGTTTTTTGTACCAGCGTACTTGACCCATTTTAAATTGAGGCTCTTTGCCCAACAGCTCTGCAAGTTTAAGGCTGTTAATTAGTGTTTCGTCATAGATTAAGAATTCGCAGCCATATTCACGGCGGAAACGTTCTTCTCCGATACGACCCATTTCTTCTTCACGCCATTTCTCATCGCGATCCGGGTGTTCGTGCCATTCTGCTCGGAAACCGTGGAATCCATTACGTCCAGTGCCGTCATCTTTTTCGTTACCGTAACTATCAAATAAGTCCTGGCTTTCTTTCCAGATGTTAGCAAATGTATCTTCATCACTGTTAGGAGTAGAAGTAATAATTGCCTTACCACCTGTTGCCAGCGTGGGCGAAATAGAAGTCCAGAATTCTTCAGCAATATTAGGTTGCACAAACGCAAACTCGTCACAATATAGTAATGATATAGACATACCACGACCTGTTGTGCCCGTTGTTGTTTGACTCACAATACGTGATCCGTTATCAAATTCAATAGAGCCTTTGTTATAACTTACAACTCCAGAACGCACAAAGTCAGGACAGAGTTCGTATCCATAACGGATACGTTGCATAATTTCCTGGGCGCCTGTATACTTGTGCGCAGCAACTAGAATAGTTTGATCAGGATTAAACATTGCATACCACAACAAATAGCCTGCTGCACAAGTAGTTTTACCTGACTGGCGTGGCATCATATTAATATTAAAACGATAGTCGTGATAGCTATGTAGTAGTCTTACCTGATAATCAAAAGGTTCAAACTTAACTTTACCCTTTGTTGGATGCTGTATGTGAAAAAAGTTTTTAACAAAATGCATGTACCCTTCTATGGGGTCAGCACACATCAGCAAGTCTTGAACTTGCTGTTCTGTATATGTTTCTTTAGTATGTGCCTTTTTGGTTAGGACACCGTCTAGACTCTTTGCCATAATTTTATTTACATAAAAAAAGGGGCCAAAGGGCCCCTTTTGATAATAAACTAGCTATTACTTTCCTTCTTTAATAGCTTCGTATTGTTTAGTTAGCCTGTCTACTAATGACTCCATTTGTGCTCTTGGGAGGCCAGTTTGACGCAATCTATGGTCGCCATTGTTGGCGGCAAGATCGTTACTAGGAGGATTAATGACATCATCCATTCCCCATGTATCTGTTTCAACAGGGTTTGCAAAGGACTCAGCGGCATCGATATCTAGCATGTCGGCGCCATCGACCATGCCAATCATTAAATCTTTAGCATCATCATGGCCGCCGGCATCATCTATATTTTTAAGAATATTCATCAGGTCTCTGATTCCACCTTTGCCAGAGCCATTCATGCTAACGCTCATTGTAACGCTGTCGCTCTGCTTTGGTGCGGGAGGCATCATATCCATTCCGCAGCTTTCCATTTCTGCATCGCCGACAAGCAACTTGTCTCCGGCAGGCATGTCGCCGCATTCGGCTGCTGGCATAGATGGTGGCGCCATCTGAGCTCCTTCATCTAGTGCTTTAAGTTTAGTAAGTAGTTGTTCTAAATTCATTTTTGTTTTCCTTTTGTACTACCGATAGCACTTTTAGAAGCTTCTGCCTTAGTTTCTTTGACCTTATATTCTTCAAGCTCGGCTTTGTTTTTAGCAAGGTCTTTTAGTAGAGACATTTTTTGTGTTTCGCCTACTAGCTTTTGACCTTCTGCGTCTTTGTCATAGTCTTGTGTTAATAAAGATTCTCCAGACTTATCTTTATTAGCTGTGTTAATTTCAATCTCTCTTTCTTCAAGAGGATTTCTAACTTTGATTCTGCTTTCTGCTACATCTAAGTTTCCACTTAAAGTTGCGCGAACTTGTTGACTTGTTGCTGGATACGCTAATTTAACATCAAAGATTGTAACTGGAATATTTTTTTGTTCTGGAAAATCAGTATATTGTTCTGCAATTGGCAAGCTCTTTCCACCAGAACAACTTTCTACTTTATAAGTTGCGAGGGCTTGTTTAATTTTTGCAGAGCAGTCTTTTGGGCAGTCACCGGCAATTTTAATTTTAAATTCGTAGACTTTCTTACCTTCTGTCAAATATTCTTTGAATGATTTCATAGCGTGATCCTAATATTATATTTATTTCATATTCTTTAATTTTTCAAGCAAGCTATTACGATCTGTTACAATATAACCGTCTCCGTTTAGTGTAACACCGTTATCTTCGTTAGCTTCTTGATCTAATTTTTGCTTTTTCAGCTGTAGTTCGACCATTTTTAACTTTTTATCTAATTTTGCTGACTTTGCATCTATGGCGTTTTTAAGCATACTTGCAGCAACTTCAAATAGGCGTCCGCTATAACGTGCCTCGACATTCATTCCGAGATCCATAATATCATCATATGCATCTGTTGCTTTTCTAGCCAATTCGTCTAGCTCTTGGTCAGCCATAGACCCAAGACCGTCTACTTTAGGCAGCGCCGCAGCAATTTTATCAAACTCGGCAGCGTCTCTTAAAAATGCTTCTGGCTTAGCAGGAGCAGTTTTCTTTTCTTCCTCTTTGATAATTTTTTTGCTTTCGGGCAAGTTTAAAATTTCTTCAAGTTTTTTAGTCATACAATTACTTATGCTCAAACTTTATCAAATATATCATTTTCATTCAGTATTCTGAATCGTATGCCCTGTTGCCTGCACCAGTTATTTGCCGCTTGCCATTTGGCTTGATTTTTTACAAACTGCGCTTGATTATACTTGTTCTTACCAACACGTTCTAAAATTGTTTGGCTAGCGGGTTTAATCTCAATAAGTTCGACAATTAGTCTGCCGCGTTTATCTAAGTACTGTATAAAAAAATCTGGTACGTAGATAGTTTGTCTACCTGTTAATGGATCTCTGTAGGGAATTTGTATGGCTTCACTAGCCCATTTTTGTACATTTTCGTTAGTGTCACAAAACCGCATAAAGGTCCATTCCCAACTACTTCTGTATATAGGAATCTTATTACCGACGTATTTTTCTGGGTGAGTCATGGTAAACTTACCCTTAGCAAATTTACCAGCCATAATTATACTAGGATATTTCTAGAGTCATAGTTATCAGCAATAGGTGCAACCCTGTATCCTAATAAACTAGTTTTTTCTCTATAAGAATTTAAAATCTGGGCTACAACTTGACTAAGCTGTATAGAATTTAGTTTTTTTAAACTATCAATGAGTTCAAAAACATTAACATTATCTAGCCTTGCTTGATTCAGTAATACAATGCCGGTACTCCTTGCACTATCCAAATCGAATCCATTTTTCAAAAAGAATCCTACTACGGCGTCTATCTGGTTGCTAGGGAATGTGATTTCATGATCAAAAAATTTGTCAAAAAATTGTCTAACGTCGTCGGCTTGCTCTGATGGTAAATTATTAACTATAGGCATGATTTTAAGTTAGTTTAACGGCTTTTGCAGGTGTTACACTAGCTGCATTGCTAACAGGAAATGCTACACCTGCTACTCCGCTTACACCCTGTTGGGCCGTGCTTACTGTAGATAATCCTTTTGATCCTGCAATATTTTTCTGTTGCGTGTTTTGATAAGTGTTTATACTTTGATAAGAATTTGCATAAAATGCTTCTGCATTATTCTTTAAATTACTACTGTCATTAAAACTAGGAGAAACAGTTGTCGGTGCTACACCAGTTAATGGACTAGGTGTTTGATCGTAGTGTTCTACTCCAAATCCAACTACACTCTGCGGATCAACAACACCAACATTATATTCAACGGCTTCATAAGCCAACATCATTGTTTGATCGTGTGGTGTATTGCTTTGGCTGTAATCGACCTTGTTATGTGTCCAGCTAGTAATAATTGGATTAATAAGTTTATAGCTGACAAACTCATGTCTAGCCATTTGATAAATCATAATGTAGTTAAAAAATGGTCTATCGCTGCCGTTGTCTAAACCGTAAGGAGCAACGATGCTATTAAAGTTTTTGGTAGCTGTCTTAGCAAATGCGCCACCCTTGCCAGCACTCTTACTATCTGCATAGTAATAGCTGTAGTAGTTTTGCCATAGTTGGTTAATTACGCCCATGTTATCGTCATGAAACGTAACATTAATATCTTTGTACTTGTGTGTTATTTGAACTTTCTTTTTTCTGTTATATTGATTAACAGTCTCGGCAGTAATTTCAAATCCAGGCAAGTCGATATTTTTTACCAACATACCTATTTCATTCTTGTGGCGTTGAACTAGATTAATATCTTTACACGCGGCTTCGTTGATATTAAACGCAACATGGAATAAAAACTTTTGTTTAGGAGCCAGTCGGAACTGATCGTCTGTAAACAGTCGAGCGGCATGTTGCGGATCCCTTAACAAAATAGTAGGATCAGGTTTTAGTGCGTTTGTAGGTGTAAAGGCCATAATAATATTTATTCAAAGAATAAACTGGGCATATTATAGATAGCTATAAAAAAGCCCGCTTAGAGCGGGCAATTTTAAAGTTATTAAGCTCTTGCGCCAGCTGATGTAGCTGCCGTTCCTTGTAGACGTCCAGCAGGAGCTGCTGCGCCGCCTAGTGTTTGAATGCAGTTATCAGGTTGAATTGTCAAGTCAATTGTCATGATATCCTGTGCGCCATAACTTAGTGCATTGTAGTTAGCTTGTGTAACATAACAACCGTAGCATTCCCATGTTTCAAGAACTGCTGGTGTATGTGTTCCGTTACCACCGTCTAACATCTCAATACGCATTAAGAACTTATAGTCGCCGCCTGAAGCTGCGCTTGACTGCTCAAAATAGTCAAACTGCTTCTGCATTTGCTCGCCTACTAGCTTGCTAACTGATCCTGTAACATCATCACGTAGCTTAACTGTAAAGGTATTCCACTTTGGACGACCTGCATAGTTAATTGTCGAGTTGTAAACCATGATAGTTTGATTATCGTGTGATACGTTAGGACGAGCAGCTTCGCTGACCTGTTTTGTTAGTTCTGTTGTAGGACTGCTAACTCCAAAGTTTTCAAACATCACTCTAAAGCGATATTTGAGCTTAGGCATTAACAAGCCTTGTGTACTAGAGCTTTGGTCAGATGCTAGTGGAACTGTGAATTTTGATAAACTTGCGATTGCCATATCTTATGCTCCGTTAATTATTTTAGACCTTTAATTTCACCAGTATTCTTCAAGCGCAGTGGAATGTAGATAAATTCAACTGCCTTCACTGGTTCAATCGCAATATCTAGATATAGTTCGTTGCGATCGATTCTTGCAGGTGTATTATTGCTTGTATCGCAGACTACAATGTAGTCGTACAATGCTCGTTGACCTACTAGCTCAAGTAATAAACTTTCTGCTGCACCTTTTAGTTCATCACGTGTAATTTTGTCGTTAGGTTCAAAAATGTATGGCTTAGCCAAGATTGACAATTGACGACGTAAGTACACAACTAAACGTGCGACGTTAATACGATCCAACGCACTTGCATTTTTAGCGCGAGTCTTTTGACCGTAGTTTACTAGACCAACGCCTGTTAAGAATGTAATTGGATTAATCTTAGCATCATACAATGTATCGCGTTGTCCTGTGTTAAATGCGACAGACTGGAATTCGCCTTCGCTTGTAATGTAACCAACTGCTGTTGCGTTAGTAATGCCACCGCGACGTGTTCCTGCTGGAGCAAACCAAGGATAAGCAACTTGGTCATTCAATGCAATAGTGCGTAGCATCATGTGGCTTGGAGGAACTGCAATGTTGTTGCCAATGTTGTCACTAGTGTAACCCCATGGATAGAACATAGCCATATACTCGTCGAAGCTAGTAGCACCTTTATCATTGTCTTCAAGTGCTCCTGCGGTATTGTTACCCCAGTTGCTGATACTTGTAGCATCTGGTGTTAAACGGGCAGGTGTGTCGCCAACGATAAATGCAGTTAAACCTCTATCATAGTTTAAGCTAATCATTTCGCCAATTAGTTCAGGATAACCTGGGCAAGCAATTAGGTTGAATATGCGAGATTCTTCATCACGGATCTGCTGGTTGCTGTTAACAACTGCTTGTAATTTTTGTACAACACACTTACGCTGTGCAAATCTTCCAAATGTACCAGATCCGTCTTCGTTGTTAGCAGCTTCGCTAACCCAACGATGTGGATAGTAATCTTCCATAGATTCGTCGCCTGCTCTTGCATTGTCGGCATCTACATCGATATAGTTCTTAACAAAACGCTTGACGTTGAAACCTGAACGACGTAGGTTCCATAACAACATGCCACGTGGATATAATGCTGGATCTGGAGCATCGGGATCTAAGAAATCACTTTCTAACAAATCTTTAATGCTGCTTGCTGACTCTTCGGCGTTAGCACCTTCTGCTGTCCAACGTGCATCACGGAATAAGATTCCTTCGTCAGTTGTTTGATCTGTCTTGTCAACTAGTACCCACTTACCGCCCATACGACGATAAACTAGCGGGAAATTTTCTAAATCTGCTGTGCTGATCCACAAGTCGTTATCGACTAGTGCAGTACCATCACTTTGTAATGTTGGAGCACTTGCAGAAACCTGAGGACCGTTTGGATCTGTAGCTGCAAATTTGTTTTTGTAGCCAACCCAATCACTGCCATCGTGTACCATGATGTCAACTTCATCAATAGTGCTGTTGTACCATAGTCTTCCGTCTGCCGGAATGTCAACTGGCTCATCAGGGCCAATCTTAGCCATAGCATCACCAACAACCAATGGAGTCCATAGAGAAGCTAGGAAACGAAGATTACCTACAACTACTCCTGGGCTATCGAAGCGGTTTGTAGCTGCAAAAATATTCTTTGTAAATCCAGTTCCTGTCATGCCAGTGAATTCAAAATCACCACCTAGCTTATGTGTAATTGTAACATAACCTAGTGCATCAACTGTAGCTGTTAAGTTTGTAAATCCTGCGTTGTTAACAGCAGTAGCAAAAGCATTACCAGTTGTAAGAATGTCTGCAGGTGTAGCATTGCCTGCTGATGTGAAACTAATTGTTTCTGAATTCCAGCTTCCGTCGACTAGGCTTTCAGCAATAGTTGCACCAGCTGAACCTGCCGCAGAAATTGCAGTAACCTGTACTACTGAAGTTCCACCAGTTCCATTACGTGCCCAAATTTTGAAACTGCAATGTGCTGATGAATTGAAACGAACGTATGTTGCGCCTAGTGCTAGGTTTGATCCGCCACCGATAGGATCTAAACCTGCCAGTGCCTTAGCACCGTCTGCATAGATAGGAGCAGCTTGTTTGATCCAAGCACCTGTAGCTAAGTTATATCGCTTGACATTATAATTAGCACCTTTGTTTGGTGTTGTTGTCTTAACCCAGATAGAACCGTCGCCTGCCGTTGTAGTTCCCTTCCAATCAGGAATATTTGTATGAGAAGCAACTGATAATACCTTATCAAGACCAGCTTGGGTTGCCCAGGCCGAAGTTCCAACTTCTAGCCAAGAACCGCCTGTCTTGAACCATATTGTTACATCGTTAATTGTTGCATCAGCAGCATTTTCTAGACAGACTACTGCGTATTCTCCGTTAGCACCGATAGATGTTTTTGGAGTATAATCTTCGCCGCCAAAATCAGCTACCTTAGTTGGATCAGTAATTACGATCGGAGCTTTGTTTGTAAAAGTTTGATTTGTTTCGCTCCACTCGAAAATACCAAATAAAGTATTTTGAGTGTCAAACCAAAATGTTCCGTCTGCTGGTGCGCCACTTGGTGCATCTACAGTAGCGTCTAATTGACTTAGGTCGATATCGGCACGAACAACATACGCACGATTACTTACGCCTAAGAAACTGTACGCTGCCTGTAGACCATATTCGTTTTGCTCGCCAGCATGAATAGGATTGTTATTTGCATCTGTCTTAAAGACTGGGGTACCAAAGGTATCGCCAAGATCTTTTTGACTTGTTAATAGATAAACGGTACCGGCATTAGCTTTTAATGTCCCGGGAGCAATACCTGTTCCTGCGCTGTTTTGTTTACTTTCTTCACTAGTAACTACAATTAGCGGAACTGTGCCTGGTGCGGCCGGGGTATAAAAACTCTCGTCGATTACTGAAACCGATACGCCTGGTGAACTGAGTTGAGCCATATTAGAATCTCCATGAATACAATTCTTAATGTATTTAGTGGATTTTGGTATTTTGGCCTAGTTATACACCGTGGAAAAGGGATAGAAAAGGTGTAAATATTCGTATGAGACCGTTATGTAAGTGCGGACAGCACCCTGCCGCAGTCAATTATCATAAAAATGGAAGGACTTACTACAGAAGTCTATGTGAGTCATGCCTTAAAGGCGGACTATTTTCCAGCATGCCTAGGTGGCAACGATCAGGTTATAAAATGAAAAACATTTGCGACAAATGCGGTTTTAAAAGTCCGCATAAGGAAGTGTTTAATGTTTTTCATGTAGACGGAGATTTGAATAACTGCCGGCCCAACAATCTCAAGACTGTGTGTGCAAATTGTCAGCGATTCCTACATAAAGAGGGCGTTCGCTGGCGTCAAGGGGATCTGATACCAGATCTCTAACCTGATCAAACAAACTTTCAATACTGCCATTATTATCTAAAACTGCATTAAAATCTGTTCCAACCCATGCTGTTTCGCTAGCATGAATATTGCATTTTGCCAGGCGATCTTTAGCAATAGCCCACCCAATATGGGTGTGTCCTTTGTTTACTGCAACTGCATCGTTATACCAGGCGGGCTCTGCTCCGCGAACTACGCGAATAACAATGCCGCCTGCATCCTTGATAGATTTAATTTCATTAGGAAAACGGCAGTCACTGATTACAATGTCGTCTTTGCTGTTGCGGAGTTTATTTTCCAAGCTGGCGATCCAAATATCATCGTGGAACGCTCGGCGGCATACTTCTGTGCCCCAGTATTGTAGCACCCAGCGAGGTGTTAAATTTGGCATACCTAGACGCTCTGCCCACCAGGTATCTACCTGTTCTCGCCATTCACGTGCTTGCTTTGTGCGGCCTTCTAGCATGGTACGATCCCAGCCAAATACCTGTGCTACAGCATCTTTTAGGCTACCGGCAAAACTTTCTCGTCTAAACCCGTGATAGTTCACCAAATAGTCAGCAATAGTATCTTTGCCGGAACCAATAAAACCGCACACACCTATGATCATAAGAACCCCCGTAATTTCTACTAGTATATAACAGAAATATTACGGGGTCAAGATTTTTTTAACCAATTATGAATGTATACGGTACGCCGCCTGGAACTAAGTCTAAAATTTCTTTTTCTAGTTTTTCGATCTCTTGATTACCGGCCGTTTGAAGTGCTGTACCATTAAGAGTAATCGGACTTCCTGGGCCTGCAATACTGCCAAATTTACTACGAGCTTCGCCTAGCATTAATTTACTAACTGCAAGAGTATAATCATAAAGCCACTGCTTTGCATAAATGTCTTGTAATAAAACAAAATCTGGCCTATAGTTTTGTGTTCTTAATAGTACCTGTTCGCCTTGTGCAAATGGACGTTGTAAAATAGTCAGGATATGATTTGTGGGATTAAATTTAAATTCGATGTAACTACCAAACATGCGGCCTACCAACTTCTGATATCCTGCAAATAGCTCGTATGTTGCAAGTCCGCCCATCATAGTACCGCTTAGTAGATAAGTGTTAGTGTACGCCAAGTTGAACGGCTCGAACAATGTTCCGCCTGCACCTAAACCACTTCTACTACCTACTGCACGCCTAAAAATTGTTTGAACACTGATAATTTCGTTAGGGAGCCTATATTCATTAACGTCTTGCTGTAGTTCTAAAAAACTATAACTTTCTTCAACTGCATTACTACTGCGCTGTCTAAACTTTGTTAATGCACGATCCAGTGCTATTTCCATGTGTTTTGGATCTAACTCGACATCGACCATACCATCGCCCAGCATGGTTTTAACATAATCGAACACCTTATTGCGTTCGATTAAACTTGTAGATTCTCCTGGATCTGATGGGTATGTATCTGCCATTTTTAGTTCTCCTAGTATATTTATCTAGCGATAAATATCATTATGCCACGATTATCCTTATACAAACCCGAAAAGGGACAAGATTACAAGTTCATAGATCGTCAGATTTCTGAAATGTTTCAGGCTGGCGGCACAGACATTTACTTGCACAAGTATCTAGGCCCTAAAAATCCTACAGAAGGTACTGCTGATCAGCCAATCTACGATGCTGTTAAAGAAACAAATATCCAAGATTTGTTATTCCTCGAAAATCGTGATAGAAAATATGAATCTGAAATTTACAAAATTAGAACAATTTATGCTGTTCAGCAAACAGATTGGAACTTGAGTCAGTTTGGTTTGTTTATTGATAACGATACTGTTAACATCAGTGTACATATAAATGACATAGTTAGTGCAATCGGTCGAAAGCCCATCTCCGGTGACGTATTTGAATTACCCCACATGAAAGATATGTTTGCCCTAAATGATTTAAATTTTGGTATGCCGCGCTACTATGTGATTGAAGATGTTACACTAGAAAGTCAGGGCTATAGCGTTACTTGGTATCCACACTTGTATAGGTTAAAGTGTAAACGAATTGTAGATGCACAACAGTTTGCAGACATACTGGATAAACCAGCAACCGATGCCGATGGCAATCCTACAGATCAGTCGCTGAGAGAAATCTTAAGCATACACAATAAAGAACTAGAAATTAACGATGCAATCGTACAACAGGCAGAAGCCGATGCATCTAAGAGCGGTTACGAAACTAGGCAATTTTATACTCTGGCTGTAGACCCTACAACTGGAAAGCCTGTATTAAACACAGCTGATTCTACTGACATAAATGCTAGTACTACCAGTTCTACTAGCAACGCACTAAACGCTTCGGCAAATGCTGGAGTTCCAGTAAGAACAGGTTACACTGGCTACCTTGTAGGTGACGGCTTTCCAAGTAATGGCTACGATTTCGGATTTGGAATACAATTTCCAGAAGCACCAGTTAAAGATGATTTTTATCTAAGAACAGATTTTCTTCCTAATAGATTATTTAGGTTTGATGGATCACGATGGGTTAAAGTTGAAGACGCTGTTCGTATGAACATGACCAACACTGATACTAGAAATACCCTAAAAACTAGTTTCATTAATAATAGTAACTACATCTACAACAACGCCGTAGAAAACGGTAGTGATTTCGTTACGTTAGAAAAGGGCGATTATATTATCGATACCAACATTGATTTTACTGTTACTGCGCCGTTTGTTGAATTTAAATTAAGTGTTGTATCATTTGGTTTTAAATTATCTGAGTATTCTCCTTCGTTGATATCTAATAATTCTGGGAAGATTAGAATTACTCTACCTGTTGTTAATAACGAACAACAAGCTATTCCTGAAACTGGCAGTTGGCGAATTACCCTGTGCAACAATAGAGAAGCACAGCGACAATCTCTAAGTAAAGTTTTAAGACCAAAGGCAGATTTATAATGCAACATTTTTATGATGGACAGATAAGAAGATACTTGACACAGACTATTCGTGTGTTAAGCAACTTCGTGGTAAAATATGGCGACGGAACCTTGGTCAGAATTCCTGTTGGTTACGGAGATGCTGATAGACAAGCTGCTAATATTGTTAGACAGAATACTGGTTCAACACTTAGTAGTGTTCCTAGAATAAGCGTTTACATAACTGGATTAGATTTAGATACTTCAAGATTGGGCGACTCTAGTTATGTGGGTAAAGTGCATATTCGTGAAAGAGATATAGATGTTGACACAGAAAGATATACGCAAGGGCAAGGGCGCAACTATACGGTCGAACGTCTAATGCCCACTCCATTTAAGCTAACAATGAAGGCTGATATCTGGACTGCTAACACTGATCAAAAGTTACAAGTACTTGAACAAATTTTAGTACTATTCAATCCTAGCCTAGAGTTACAAACTACTGACAACTACATAGACTGGACTAGTTTAAGTGTGTTAAATTTGTCAGGAGTTAACTGGAGTTCTAGACAAGTTCCAGTAGGCGTTGAATCTCCAATTGACATAGCGACTCTAACATTTGAAACTCCAATTTGGATTAGTCCGCCTGTTAAAGTTAAACACCTTGGTGTTATTCACAGCATTATTACCAGCATTTATCAAGATGCCGGTCGCAGTGATGATGCTTATATAGAAGGTCTCGGGCATCCTTTGACTTCAGGACAAAGCAATTTTGCAAATCTTTTGACTAAAGAAATTGTTACAGTTACAGATTATGTAATACAAGTATACAACGGTCAGGCAGTTTTATTGAAAACAAATGAAGGCTATGTTCCTCGAGAGCCTACCCTAGATATTCCGCAGCGGAATGGTATTCCTATTAACTGGAATGAGCTGTTTGACAAATATCCTAGAAAATATGTTCCCGGGTCAACGATGATATTTTTAACACAGCCTAATGGAACAGAAGTAGTTGGTACTGTACTCATTGACCCTTTAAACGATACAATTTTAAAAATAAATTGGGATTCTGATACGCGGCCTCCAGATACAGATCTAGCAAGCCCAGGTGATAGAAGTTCAAACGGTGGCCGCAGTCTAGGAACGTTTGATGCTATCATAGATCCTACAAAAACGTACCCCGGTAGCGGTATGTCAAATTTAGAGTCTGGAGACAGATTTTTAATTATCGAAGATATTGTAGACACTAGCCTTAATGATCCCGGCGCACAAGGATGGAGTGGTTTTGTAGCAGCAGCTAATGATATTATCGAATGGGACGGTTCAACTTGGCAAATTATTTTTGAATCTTCCCAAGAATCCGACACTATGATCTGGCAAACTAATATATACACTGGCATACAGTACGTCTGGAACGGCGTAATGTGGGCCAAGTCATTTGAAGGCGAATACGCACCAGGATCATGGAGAATAGAAATTTAAACGATAAAATCATCTGTAGCGGAGCATTAATTTATTCGCGTTCTACACAGAGATTCCTGCTACTACAAAAAGCATCGGGCAAACATGCTGGCACATGGGGCTTGGTAGGCGGCACAAATCTGCAAAACGAAAATCCGTGGCAAGGTCTTCAAAGAGAGATTACTGAAGAAATAGGAAGTATTCCTGTTATTGCCAAGACCATACCCCTAGAAACCTTTGTTAGTAATGATACTGTTTTCAATTTTCATACCTACTTGTGTGTAGTTGAAAATGAATTTGTTCCTGTATTAAGTGAGGAACATTCGGGGTGGGCATGGTCTACTATGGATGCAACTCCAAAGCCCTTGCACCAAGGATTACGTAACAGTTTTAGTAACAAGACTGTGAAGACAAAACTGCAAACTGTTTTTAACGTGATGGATTTGATTTGATAAAATCAATCCACGCCTTGTGGTCTATTGCTTGTTGATTTATAATATTTTTAACATCTCTAACCTTTTTAGAATACCTGGCGGCAGCTTCATACAAACCGTGATTATCTAAAAACTGTTTAAGACAACGGTTATCGTCATAGAGGCCGTGGCCGTAAGCAACGCAATTGAAACTTGTTGACTCGAACATAAAGCGATCGTTAGGTATATCCTTGCTTGTAAGAAAAGAATACTTTAGCTTTTCTTCTAAAACTTTAATCCAATCTGGCTTATTATCTGTTAGATAATTCCAAAAGTCGCTGTCTCTTCGATTGGTATTATAAAAAAATCTTATGTAATTAAAAGAATTTTCATACACTTCTCTTATTATTGTATTGTATGTTTTTCTATCAAATTCTAAATGTTTTCCTTGGAAGAGTCTTACAAAGTTATCCATTTGTATTATCAAATGATGGATACTAGTTGCTTCTAATGGTTCAACAAACCCTGAACTAAGACCCATGGCGATGCAATTGCCATTCCATGTAGTTTCATAATATCCGTTACTGAATTTAATTACTCTATTGCTTGTTAGTTCTACATTATGTGTCTTAACTAACCACTTATTAAAATCTTCTCGAGCTTCTTCATCTGTAGTAAATTTACTAGAATAAACATAGCCAGTTCCTCGGCGATTACTCAAAGGAACATCTAATATCCAACCATTTTTTGTTGCTTCAGCAGTAGTGTAAGGAGGAATAAAATCGTATGTTACAAATGCAGGGTTTGGAATAGTTCTGTCAGTTGGGAGGTCGTTAGAAATATCAACCCATCGAGGGTTAAAATTTTTAATCAATACTCTTTCGTAGCCAGAGGCATCGACGTATATATCGGCAGTCAATTCTGTTCCGTCTTTTAATACGATCGATGATATTTCGCCGTCATGCATATTAACTTTTTCAACTATTCCGTCAATAATTCTTATACGATTCTTAAATTTACTTTCGAGATATTTGCCTAACAAAGTTGCGTCAATATGTAATGCATGTCGATAATTTAGATCATTATGTTTAGGAATCAAGTTATTATTAAAGAAAAAATTTCCATAATTATACTGCTCGTCGTTCTGCTTGTGCAGTATATCATAAGCAGATATAGCATTATAACCAAACATAACACTATCAATTTGTTCTAGACATTCATTTAATGGAAAACTATGATGCCAATGATGACCTGGCTTTGTCCAGTTCTTAAATTTCAAACCTAGTTTAATTGTTGCATTACAATTTTTTATTAGATCATGGGTGCTGACGCCAATAGCTTTAAGATAAGCATCAAATACAGGAGTTAAACTTTCGCCAACGCCAATTCCGGGCTGCTTATGATCATATACTACTGTGATATCGGCACGATCTCCCCAGTAGGATTTAAAATAAGTTGATACTACAGTTCCGGCAGTTCCACCACCTACTACAACAATTTTCATGGCAGGCTTCCTACTGTACGAACATCGATACCGTGCTGTCTAATAGACTCTAGCATTTGTTTATGAGTAATGGTATGATCCTGACTAGCTGCATTTATCATGGCTAAATCTGCAATAACTTTTTCGGCATATTGTTGTGTTTCTTCAGGTATTGTTAGGTATTCTTCTTTAATTTTTTCTGGATTAAACAATTTTAATCCATGTAAGATAAAAATAAAATGCAACTCTTTAAACAATACATACTTTGAAACTTTTTCAAAATCTGCATCAATAGGCATGTGTTCACGCCAGATATTTAAGTTTTGTTCTAGGCTAGGGGGTAGCTTTGTGTCTGCCACTTTTCGCCAAAATTCAGTATCCCTACGTGGGCACACAAAATGTAAGGCAATAAAATCTCTTATGTTTTCCACAATATCTCTAAAAGATTCGTTATATTTGTCTATTGAAGATTGATTATAATTTACAATACGACTTATTAACATAAAACTTTGTTGTATACTAGCACCAATACTACTGGCTTCTAACGGCTCTACAAAACTACTACTTAGGCCGATAGCGCAACAATTTTTAATCCAGGCTTGATCAAGAGCTCCGGGGTCAAAAGTAATATGCTGGCCTATTTTTATTTCGTGCCCTAACGCCCGTTCAACTTCTTCTTTTGCCTGCTCTGGGGTCAAAAATTCGCTGTCGTATATATAGCCGTTGCCCCACCTTCCAAATACAGGCGTTCGAAACAACCAGCCGTAGTCCATGGCTTTAGCAAGTGACCACATATTATAGTTGTCAGTATCCGGGGTTTGAAATACAATAGCACTATTTGTTTTTAGATATTCTTTATGCGATACCCATTTTGCTCCCAATTTACTAATTAGGAATTTTTTAAATCCAGTACAATCAACATAAAAATCATACTTGTAAGTTGCATCTTCGCTGGTTAACTGATCAATTTCTCCAGTATCGGTGAGCGTAGCATCTGTAATTTCATCGTGGTATATTGCTATACCTCTTTCTAACGCAATGTTTGTTAGGTAGTCATTGAGTTTAAATGTATCAAAGTGATACTGAGCAACAGGAGTTCTATTGTTTTCTAAAAACCACTTTTGTATTTTATTGTCCCAAAAAATCTCACCTGACATTTCTCTAGGTGAAGCATTATCACTTACTAACTTACTGTACAAGAAAGGATATGTAGACTGCCATACTAAATTATAACCATCTTGAATACTATGCATATAGTCGGGTACACCCCAATCTTTGAAAACAATGCCAATCTTCATAGTAGCGTCGCATTTAGTAATCATATCGCCAGTTTGTATTCCTACAAAATTTGCAAAATTTGTCCAATGTTCTGTCGAGCCTTCGCCTACACCAATAATACCAATGCGCTTACTGCAAATTATATCAACTTGATATTCTGGAAAACGTGTCTTAAGAATTAGCGCAGAAACTAACCCTGCTGTGCCACTGCCAACTACTGCTATACGCATCATTTTACGCTCCCAAATGGACACGCATCTGTTTCTAAAGTTTTAACAAACAAATCTCGTTTCTTAGAAGGCTTTAAAAATGTTTTTGCTCCAGTAGAAGTTTGTGTTTTTTTAATCCACTCTTGTTCGTTGATTACTTCTATGTTTAATTCGACTTTTTTATCTGTTAGTGGAATTATATGTACCAAAGGTGTGCCAGTTTTCATAATAAATTCTTGTCTAATTCCTGGCCTTTCCATAAATGTATGCAAGTGTAAACAATGCTGACTATTAAAATCAACCACACCACCTGCCGGTGCAAGTTTATTAATCCATAACGGATCGTTATTAGTTGTCCAGTAAGGTTTTTGGATTAAAAATTTTGCACCTGTTGATTCTTCTATATGCCACGGTAGTACAATTTTTACATGCTGATATCCAACAAACCCGCTCCATTGGCCCGGCCAATGACTTTCTAGTGCAAAGGGGTTATCGGCACTGATAAAACTATACTTGCCGTCAGTGTCGACGATTACACTTGCATCGGTCCAAAGAGGAGCCATAAATCCAGTTTTAAAATAATCGATGACTCCAGGACATCCTTTGAGTGTTCCTGAAGGAATTTTGTGTCTAGCACCTGTGCCGGGATTAGTTTTTTCCTCAATTGTTTCTAGCGGGAGTTCTTTCAACCAAGTAGGGTAAAACTTCATAGCCGGTAGTATAGGAGCTGTTTTAGCGATCATAGGATCGTATGTAAAACAAGTTAAAGTAATTTTTGATTTCTTAAAAAAGAACATTACGCATCGACTCCTAGGTTACCTGCAATGCTTATTCTGTAGTCGTCACTTGTATAAAATGGATTAACGCTATGAGTTAAAGTTGCTGGAAAAAATAACATTTTTCCTTCAAATTCCTGATCTACCGGAACAACCATTCCGCTGTGTTGACCAACTATATTAGAATAATGAAATGTAAATTTTGATACCCTTCTGTCCCTATCATTCATACTAGGAAAAACTTTATCTTCGTCTTCTAACTTATAAGGAATTTTAATCCATATTACAAAACTAAAAACACCTGTATGTAAATGGGGTGGATTAAATTCATGTTTGCGTTGAAAATTAACCCATAGACTTTTTAATTTAAGAGATCTGACCCGTTGATATAATCCAATATCGACTTGGGGAGTATAGTTCCATTTATCATCGTAAATTTTAGCTAGGGATAATGCTAACGGTTCAACTGCTTGCCAGCAGGACTGATCGGCAACATATTCATGTGCCATATGTCCTAACAAATTTGACTGGAACCCTTCATTTTTTTGAAAGTTTTCACTGATCATGTTGTTAACACTAGTGTTTAAAACTGACATAATATCGCTAGGAACTATTACATCAATAACTCCGATGTTTGGCAACTCCCTAAATCTTGTAAGTAAAGTCATACTAGTCTTAAATTTCCTGCAACACTAATTCTATACTCATCACTTGTGTAAAACGGATTAACGCTATGATTCAAGTGAGACGGAAAGATTGCAATATTTCCTTCAAAGGTTTTATCTATGTTCAAGGAATAATTTCTAAGCTGGCCAAGTACGTTGTTGTAATGGAACGTAAACTTTGACGTCCTTGGGTCGCTATTACTCACCACTGGGAATACTTTCTTTTCATCTTCTAAACTGTAAGGAATCTTGACCCAAATAACAAAACTTAGTATTCCCGTGTGCGTGTGAACTGGGTTAAATTCGTATTTTTTTTGAAAGTTAACCCAGAGGTCGGTAAGACGTAACTGTTTAGGAACGATAACGTTAAACTGCTCGTCTAACTCTTGAAAATATTTCCACTTTTCATCATATAAATTTGCCAAATGAAGAATAAATGGTTCAATTTGCGGCATTATACCGTGCATTCCATATTCGTTATTCATGTGGCCTAACAGCAAATTTCGATAATCAAATTCTTTATCAAAACCTTCTTCGAGCATGCGATTAATGTCTTTATTTAGGACATCCATTATTTCGTCAGGTACTTGGGCCAGCAATACTCCGTAAGTTGGAAGTTCCCTGAAGTCGATAGAAAGTTGTTTGGTCATGTGTTATCTCGTAAGTTTATTATATATCACAATCTCCTGATTAGGATTTAAAGTTTAGATAAATTACATAAACAAGGAAGACCATATGGATCGAAATAAAACGATTAAAAAAATAGTCATAGTTGGCGGCGGATCTGCCGGGTGGATGACGGCTGCAACATTAAAACATTTTTTTCCGTTGAACGAAGTAGTTGTAGTTGAAAGCCCTGACATTCCAATTGTCGGTGTAGGTGAAAGCACACTAGGTGGAATACGCTATTGGACAAAATGTTTAGGCATTGACGAAAAAGACTTTATGTCTTATACAAATGCTTCTTACAAGTTAAGTATTAAATTTACCGATTTTTACGACAAAGATGCAGGGTCTTTCCATTACCCGTTTGGTACTCCAGTTCTCACGGATGCACCTGAAGGACTTAATGAATGGCAGGCTAAAAAGGTAATTTACCCCGATACGCCTGTAGAAGATTATTGCAGAACTTATTATTCTCAAATGCCTTTGATCGAAGGCAACAAATACAGCCTTAATGAAGATGGCGATATTGACGGGTACCGTACAGACTCCGATGTAGCATATCATTTTGATGCTACATTATTTGGAAAATGGCTGCGAGAACGCTACTGCATTCCGCGGGGAGTTAAACGTGTAGAAGATACTGTAGTAGAAGTTAAGACTAACGATAACGGGATCGAAAAAATAATATTAAAATCGGGAGAAGAAATTACATCCGATTTGTTTGTTGACTGCACCGGCTGGAAAAGTATGTTGCTAGGCGAAGCATTAAAAGAGCCTTTTACATCATACGAACACATGTTGCCAAATAACAGAGCATGGGCTGTTCAATTACCATATGTTGATCCAGAAAAAGAAATTGAACCGTATACTAACTGTACTGCAATTGGGCATGGCTGGTGCTGGAACATTCCTTTATGGAGTCGACTAGGCACAGGTTACGTTTATAGTGACAAATATATTACTCCCGAAGATGCTAAGGAAGAGTTTAAGCAGTATTTGATGAGTAACAAAATGACTGTACCGCGTACTAAAGAACAGGTAGACAAGTTAGAATTCCGAGACATTAAAATGAGGATCGGAATACACGAAAGAACTTGGGTGAAAAATGTAGTTGCTGTGGGGTTAGCTGCTGGATTTATCGAGCCGTTAGAAAGTAATGGACTGTTTAGTGTACACGAATTTCTAATGATGTTAGTGGCTGCACTAGAAAGACCGCATACTAGCCAATGGGATATAGACGGTTATAATGCATCTACTTTAGCTATGTTTAATAATCTAGCAGAGTTTGTGGCGTTACACTATGCGCTAAGTGGCAGGAATGATAGTAACTATTGGGAAGCCATTTCGAAGAGAACTTTCGATCCTAGCATGGTCAAGCGGATTCCAACAATTAACAGAGGCTTTGCAGATCTCGTAGATAAAAAATTCTTTCATTTTGGACATGTGTTACCTGGGGGGATTCACTGTATTGCAACAGGCTTGAATTACTTTGTTATGAATCGTGCAAACATTATACAGGCAGAATGGCGGTTCGGACATAACGCAAAACGTGTCTTGGATGAATTTATATTCAAAAGAAAATTCTTACAAGATAAGTGGCAACGGGCAGCAGATCGTGCGCCTACACTTTACCAATTTTTAAAGAAAAATATCTATAATGAATGATCTATATCCGTTATTTTCCCAACCAGTGTTAACTGTTGATTCGGAGAAATCAAAATTAGTTGATCTTGTATCTTATTGCGAAAATGTGCTAGAATATAGACCTAATGCCGGAGGAAATTTTACTAGTTTAAACACAAGCATATTGGATCTTAATGAATTTAAAGATGCTAAAGACTTGATTGATAAAGCAATAGATGTCTATACAAAGGAAGTTATGGGATGGACCAACGAAGGATTAGACTTTTTTATAACTCAATCCTGGGTTAATAAGAATCCAAAAGGTACGGGTCATCACGAACATTTTCATCTAAACGCCGTACTAAGCGGAGTCTTGTACTTACAAACTATTGAGAACGATGCTATATCGTTTGTAAGCAGTAACAAGCCATTTTTTAATTTTTATCCTTCTTTTTCAAATATTTGGAACAGTGAAAGATTCAATATTGAAACAAAAGATAACCGTGTAGTGCTATTTCCGTCTGGGATGCTTCATAGTGTTCCAGCACATAACTCGGATAACAACAGAATTAGTTTAGCCTTTAACGTGTTTGTTAAGGGAAAAATTGGTAGTAAAGAAAATTTAACTTATGTCGAATATTAAGGACTAAAATGAAAAGAAACACAGCATTTTTAATCAACGGCGGAGCTGGTCGTGTATTGAGTTCCATTCCTGCTTTTGAACTTTATGAAAAAGAAAATCCCGATGACAATTTTATTATTGTTGTGGAAGGATTTATGGAACTGTTTAAAGGACACCCAACACTATATAAAAGGTGTTATGAATTTAGTCACAGAAACTTGTTCGAAGATAAGCTCAAGGATATGAATTATTTCCAACCTGAGCCGTATCAAGTATGGGAATATTATAATCAAAAGGCTACAATTTCACAAGCCTTTGATATTGCAGTTAACAAAAAAGGTCTGCGAGAAGTTCCAAAACCGACCATAGTACTTACTACAGAAGAAAATCTAGGCGGAGCCGAAACATTAAAGAATATTCGAAAAGATTTTAACAATAAAAAAGCTATCGTTATTCAACCTTTTGGCCGCGGATCTAATATGAATCATCATGCCCATAACATCGATATGGGTGGGAGATCTTTTATGCCTGAGCATGCTGCAAAATTAATCAAACGATTACAGAAAAAATACTGTGTTATTGTTATGGATGAAAAGCAACATGATTTTAAAGCATTAGGTTGCGAAGATGTTGTTGTACAGATGACCGGAATGACACTAAGACGTTGGATGGGTGTTATTAATTCTGCCAGTTACTTTGTTGGGTGTGATAGCATCGGGCAACACATCGCATATGCACTAAACAAACCTGCTACAGTTGTTATTGGATCAACATTTAAAGAAAATGTTTCATATACAAATGCCAAAAACTTTTCTATTGTCGATCTGGGCGAGGGAAAGAAAATGTATAGTCCTATTAGGATGTGCTTTAATGAGATAGCCGACGTCAATAACGATAAACTAATGCATCTTAAAGACACAGATTATGATAAAATTGTAGCTTCTATAGAAGCTGGAATGAATAAGGTATGACACCTTTTGAGATTATTCCTTTATTTCCACAGGCATTATACAGGGCAGTTTTTAGGCCCCTGACTGCTAGCGAAATAGAAATAATTGATAATTTTCCCGTTGAAAAACAGCCATTGGGGAATCATACTTCGCATATTCCTTATTTTTTAAATGAGCCAGGTTTAGAAAATTTACAAAAAGACTTACAAGAACATATTGAAACATATACGAGAGAAGTCATAAAAATAAAAAATGAGGTATACATAACTAACTCGTGGAAGAATTTAACTAAGCCTGGCGATCAACATATGATTCATAATCACACAAATAGTATTGTTTCTGGTTGTTTATATCTCAGATCAAGTTATATTCAACCTACAATATCGTTTACTAGGGGAAATTGTCCTTTTTTACTAGCACTTGACGCTGAAGAATACACGCCGTTTAATGCATTAGAATGGACTATTCCTGTAGAAGATAATAATATTATTTTGTTTCCTTCTATCATGCATCACTATGTCAAACCTAATTTAAGCAACAAGGATCGTTTAAGTATTGCGTTTAATACTTTTATTAGAGGCAATATCAAAACTCAATATACAGGTGCAGATTTAATTTTAAAATAAAACTATGAAAAAATCAATATGGATTGCAGCTATTACAAGAGGGCATAACGCTAGTGTGTGCCTATTAAAGGACGGGGAAATTATTTTTAGCATCGAAGAAGAGCGTCTGAGTCGACACAAATACGACGGCGGCCCGTTTGCCTCTATGATAAAAATTTTAGAGTATACTGACAAATTGGATTATCTTGTTGTTGCACATACACAAACATTGGATGATACTGCGGGCAAAGTTGATTTTACAGGCGATAATGTGTACACAGGTTTAGCACGAAAGCTAGGATTAATTGACCGTAAAGAAAACATTTATAAACACCCCCAAGTAATCGATCTTAGCCATATACACCATAAGTTACATGCTGCTTGTGCATTTTATCGTAGCGGGTTTGATAATGCTGTTGCTGTTATTGTAGACGGCGCTGGAACATTTTTACCACTAAGTGTTAATAATGAAGCAGTAATCGGTTGGGAAACAGAAAGTCTTTACGATTGTTCTTACCCTAGTAATTTTACAACTCTATACAAACATATTGGCCTACGTGGTCCTAGTGCTGGCATGTTAGTTAAAAATTTCGATAGTACAATGTATGACGAGCCTGGCAAGACGCACGAAGCATTTATCACAGATCGCGCAGGTATTACAAAAGTTTATGAAGCCGTAACACAGTACTGTGGATGGAGCCCGATCGAAGCAGGCAAGACTATGGGACTATTTCCTTATGGCAATAAGACAGAAAAAATTCCTTCGTTATTCGACGAGTCTAGTGTCCGGCCAGTCTCGAATAGAAATCTCATTGTACCAACATATCCAAATGGTGCAGTAGTCAATCATGGGCTATTTGACTATTTAAACAGTCACGAAGCTTCAGATATTACGTACTTAGATAACAGAAGAGATCTGGCTTACGCCTGTCAAACGCAGACGCAAGAGCAATCGTTAAAGCTAATAAAATATGCTGTTGAAAAAAGCGGAAATAAAAATGTAGTGTTTAGCGGCGGATACGGTTTGAATTGTGTTGCTAATTATTATTATTTGACTGAGCTGAAAAAAGAAGGTATTAATTTTTATGTAGAGCCGATAAGCAACGATGCAGGTACTGCTATTGGTGCTGCATTGATGTGGTGGCATAAACTTACAAATGATTATACTGTCAGAAAAGGTAAAACTTTATATCTTGGCCCAAAGAAAACATACACAGCTGACGAAATTAACTATGAAGTAACAAAGGCCAGTGTACAAATTAAAGATGCAACATACTCAGATGTTGTTAAGTTACTAACAGAAAAGAATATTGTAACTCTATTCCAAGGATCTAGTGAAAACGGGCCACGTGCGCTAGGAAATAGATCAGTACTGTTTGATCCAAGATTTGCCGATGGTAAAGATTATGTAAACAAAGTAAAACGGAGAGAGTATTTTAGACCTTTTGCCGGTAGTATTTTAGCTGAACATGTGCATGAGTGGTTCGACCTTCGAGGTATGGAAGACACACCGTTTATGATGTACGCTGTAAATTGTCAACCTGGTGTTGAGGAAAAGATTCCTAGTATTATTCACGTAGACGGCACTTGTCGTATACAAACAGTAACAGAAGAACAAAACTATCATTATTATAATTTAATCAAAGAATTTTATAATCAAACAGAATGTCCTATTATTTTTAATACTAGTTTTAATCTCGGCGGTGAGCCGTTAGTTGAAACTCTCGAGGATGCTATTTGGACTCTTACTAATTCTGACATTGAATATTTGTTCTTGCCGGAATATAACAAACTTATTATTTCTAAGAATAGATGATTAAGCATTTTTCAGAATTTGTTGAGCCGTGGTTACATGCCAAGGCCAAAGAACAATTGCTTAGTCCCATGCTAGATTGGAACTTTCCAACGTTTGGGGGACTAGACACTGATATCAAATATGCATGTTTTGGAAGATGCGCATTGAACCTTAGTAACAACTACTCTAATTGGAATAAGGTTGAATCATTAACCTACGTCTTTGATAGTTGGGCTGAAAGAAATAAAGATTGGTTTCGAATAGAATCCGTGGGCAGATGTATAATGAATTTTTATACTCCTGGACAACAAACTGAGTGGCACACTGATAACACATATAATATGCCCGGGCTCTATAGTTTGTTATATTATGTCAACGATAGCGATGGCGGCACTGAATTTAAAGACTCACAATTTGCTCATGCAGAGAATACCGGAATACTATTCGATTCTTATACACTACATAGACCAATAGCGTCAACTGTTCCTAGACGAATTAGTGTTAGTTGGGTAATGAAAGGTACAGTTGTATGAAAGTAGCTGTTATCGGAGTCGGTACAGCTGGGATCATGTCGCTGTGTCATGCTCTAAGATGGCTATGTCCTAAAAATAGTACCGTAACTTCTATCTACAATCCTACTACACCAATATTAGGAGTTGGTGAAGCATCACAGCCTGGTTTTTCAACGTTACTATTTGAAGCAACTGGATTTACATTTTTAGATGATGCTGATAAATTAGACTCTACAATTAAACTTGGAGGAACTTGGCGCAATTGGCGAGCGAACGATTTTCATGCAAGTTTAGCTTCCCCGTTGTACTCGATACATTTTAATAATTTTAAATTAAAAGAATTTTGTTTTGATCGATTTACAAAAAGATACCCTAGTCAGTTTAAAACAATAGAAGGAAATGTTGACAATTTACAAAACAAAGGAACTTATGTAGCTGTTATAGTTAATGGCGTGGAACATCAGTTCGACTACGTAGTCGACTGCCGCGGCTATCCTGAAGACTGGGCCGACTATTATGTTGTCGAGAACCCAACAGTTAATAGTGCCTTAGTAAGAATAGTAAATCAACCCGGAACCTGGAACTCTACTATAAACCAAGCAACAAAAAATGGTTGGATGTTTGGAGTACCGTTACAATCACGTCAAGGGTGGGGGTACCTTTATAATGATCAAATTACTACACGAGACGAGGCTGTAGAGGATATTAAAACTATTTCAGGGCTAGAAAATCCTGAACTAAAAGAATTTAAATTTAAGAGTTACCATGCTAATACATTTTTTGACGGAAGAATTTTAAAAAATGGTAACAATGCTTTATTTTTTGAGCCGCTAGAGGGACAAGCTGGATTCTTTTATGAAGTTGCACTACGTTATCTTGTTGATTATGTCTACGGTCAGTGCAATATTAATACAGTAAACGAAAATTTATTAGATGCTGCTAAAGATTTAGAAATGTTTATAAATTTTATCTATCATGGCGGTAGCACTTTTGATTCTCCATTTTGGAAATATTCTGCAGAAAATGCAAAGCAAAAACTACATTCAAACCCTAAATGGAATTATATTATAACGACTATTAATTCGCATTTAAAAAATGGTGGGAACGAGCCTCCTGTACATACAATTGGCAGATGGAACGTGCATCATTGGCTTATGTGGGATAAAAAATTAGGGTATAATTATTTTTATGATAAAAACATTTGATAAATTTGTTCCTGAATGGTTACATATCAGAGCTAAAGATCAACTACTGAGTCCGTATGTCGATTGGCATTTTCCTGGGAATGGCGGATATCATGAAGATATAGATAAGGCATGTTTTGCTAAGTTACTTTTCGACGAAGAGAGAAACTACTCTGATTTTTCTGGTGTCGACTCTTTAGTCTATGTTCTTGAATGTTGGCTAGATCAAAATAAAAATTGGTTTAAATTTGAAAGACTAAATCGCTGTATACTGAATTTTTACACGCCGGGCATGACGATTGGATGGCATACTGATCATTCAAACTTTAGATACCATACTTTAATTTATTACGTTAATGATAGCGATGGTGGAACAGAATTTGAGAATATAAAAGTTCCTCATAAAGAAAATGCTGGGGTTATATTAAAGTCAAAGGACTCGCATAAAAATATGGAGTCCTCTGTTCCGCGACGTATTAGTGTCGCTTGGATATTAGTCGGCGATATTAAGGATTAGTCGCTCTGCCCCACTTATCATCTGGGTTCCAAGGAGCTTTTGGCCAAGGCACTCCAAGATGACTTTTAAGTTTTGTCAAATCGATAGTATCTGTCATATCTCTTAGTTTTTGTCTGTACTCTGCCCATGCTTGCTTGTCTGCTGGACTTAGCTGTGCATCAGGCATTTGAGTCCAATCACTAGTTACAAATCTATGTAGTCGTTGGCCGTGTATCCAGCGACGATATTTTTCGGCAGGACTAATTTCTGTAAATATCCAAGTTTGCTCGATAGTACCGTCAGGATTTTTTACAATTTCACCCGGAGCAACTTCTTCCCATTCTTCTACTATTGGTGGAAAGGCATTTTTAATTTCGACAATGCCTTGAGATGACAATAATCCAGGTGTTAACTCGTTAAATGTTAACACTCTAGTATTAGGATCCTCGATAGCAAACAAATGTCTTACATTTTCTTCGATTAACGGAGGCCCTGATGGCAACCCGTCTTCGTCAATGTATGTGTAAAGTTTTTGCATTCATAACTCCAATTTATTCTATATTTACAAATTAACCCGATGAGTTAGGATAGGTTCTGGTGTTTGGCCAAACAATTCGAACAGCTCCTTTGCCGCCCCAGCCGCCGCCGTGTGA